>PVMK01123151.1_pt1 | contig 12590 bp, 13 predicted proteins | sample 1853481 | NCBI WGS metagenome assembly PVMK01 (sample SAMN08533507, study PRJNA380276) | Marine sediment metagenome, whole genome shotgun sequencing project.
TTATCAGGTGAGTTAAAAGGCTGGATGTGGATCATTGCTGTTCTCGTGGTCATCATTTACGTGGTTGACTTAATAGCCGCCTATTGGTGGCTATTGCGCGAAGTGGATAAGTGATATGGGGGAAACAAGGTCATGGCAACCGGCCGTCCGGCAGGCAATGCACCAGGCTGCAGAGCAAGAGTCTCACGAAAAAAACATTTCCCCTTCACCTGGTTTCAACTATCGTTGGGAACACGTCAATACGGTGGTGAAGCTAGCTTTGAAGCTTGCCGGTCTTGTTGGGGCAGATTTTGAGGTAGTGGAAGCGGCGGCTTGGCTGCATGATATTGCCAAACAGAAAGGCAAGGATCACGCAGAATATGGTGCCCAAGAAGCCCGACGGTTTCTGGTTCAAACGGATTTTCCGCCGAACAAAATCGAGCAGGTTTGCCAGGCTATCGCCGATCACCAAGGTCTGTGGCGGGAGAAACCATTAACGAATTTAGAATCCATGGTGCTTTGGGACGCGGATAAATTAAGCAAAATCGGATTGACGGCTGCTATCCATTGGACGGGGATGGCTCTGTCGCAACATGAATCGCTGACCACAGCTAATCTTATCGCTAACGGCCGAAAAGTCAGCTGGCAGGAAAAAACGGTTTCTAGCCTGCATACAAAACCTGCCCAACGGGCAGCAGAAAAACGTTTTCTCGTCTTCAATCAATTGTGGGATGAGCTGGAGAGGGAGTTAGATGGTGATGATCTTGATTAATACCCGTTTGTATTGCTAGATTGGACCCAGGAACGGGTTACTGGATTATTGGCGAGTATTGTAGAAAAACTCAGTTACCAAGGGATGCACAAACCCATCGCGGAAGAGCGTCTGATATTCCCAGCGCGTATCCCACGCACCACCTGCTTGATTGGCCAGCAACCAATGAGAAAAAGCAAATAAGTAAGGCTCGGCAATTCGCATATAACTGTACTGGTTAACCAGAAAATCCTTCTCTACCCGGGGATCGGGGTGGTAAGAGCCACCCTCAGTACCGATCATGGGCATAGAGTGACCAAGATGGGCGCGAATAATCTCGTCGTATTTGCGGAAAAGTAGAAAACCACCTTCGTCGTCCATCTGGCGAAGGCCATGATAATTATGGATCGACAACCAGCTATGATTCAGGAGACCGATATCCCCATTCCTCTTCAAAGCACGTAACGTACCCTCTAAAAAGGCGTAATGATTATAGGCTCCGCCCGGGCTAAATGCTCCTATGCCGGGTAAACCCCCGTTTCTAATGACATCCCGGGCGGCTGAAGCCCAGGTAAGGGCGTATTGATTCGAATTGGCAAAACCTTGGTTGTTTTCTTCATTGACATTCGGCTCATTATAAAGTTGGAAATAATACACGCCTTTCTCGCGGTAATGGGCCACCATCTTGCCAAGATCGCCATCATAGGGCAATAAGTTACTGCGATAAATCCGCATGACAGGCATGATGCCAGCATCTACCAAACGTTCGACCAGGTAATCATTATCACCGATATTGCTGTTGTCATTTAGAAAAACCACCCAAGTGATGTGCATACGCACCAGTTGATCTACAAATCTGTCGACTACAGCTGGATCCTGCTTATTTGTTGGAATCCAGTGAATGCCCCATCCATTATCACTGGCCGGCCGGGGAAATGCCTCTACCGGCATGTATTCATCGAAAGCATATTGATTTATAGGTTTGATAATTGGCGTCACGGTCGGGCTTGGGACTTGTGTAGGGGTTATTGTCGGGGTCGGGCTAGGTGTGACCGGCGTGTTTGTAGGAATGGGCAAGGGCGTATTGGTAGGCTCAGTTGCAGGTCGCGTTAGCCAGACGGTCGGCGAAGGCAGAGTTGTAGCGGGAGGCGGCGTCCAAGTCGGTGGCGGTGTCCGCGAGGCTGGTGTTGTCCGCGAGGCCGTCGGTGTCCAGGATGCCGTGGGCGTCCAGGATGCAATATTCTGGCGCGTATCCGAAAAACTATCGGCCGTGGGCATCAGGGTGGGGAGAGGAACCTGGGCCATCGCAACCTGGCAACCCACCAGGACAAGAGACACGAATACCAGAATGCCAAGAATCAGCATTCTCGGGGCGAAATCCGACCCAAAACTTAAGCGTAAATTACGCCATCTCATACTAATGTTATTCTGACTTCCTAAACAAGCTTCGGCAATGTGCCAATCGTACTAAGCTGACTGGCTTGGTCTATACGCGACTGGATGTAACAACTCAACTATACAGGTCCATCTCGATTGGGCGAATAAGATCCGCGGCCCGACCCTCTATCTTGGGAAGCTTCAGACCACGAAATAAGACAACAGGGGTACTCTCAGCTGCTTGACCCATAAGCAAACCGGCGGCCGAGGCGATTTCATCGGCCGTGCCAACATCGGTATGTTGAAGTTCGTACCCGTATCGATCTAACTCTCCACGCTGGTTCCGTAGAGCGGGAATCCCTGCCACACCGATGGCCACGCCAACGGTTCCTAAACGAAATGGCCGGCCGTGACTATCAGCTATTACGATGCCTAATTCGACCCCTGTTTCAGCCAGAATGGTCCGCCGAATCTCAAGAGCCGATTGATCGGGATTCTCTGGCAATAAAAGCACGTACTCGCCTTCCGGACCCTGGAGTACGTTAGAGCGATCGATACCCGCATTCGCGCTGGTGAAACCCAGGCGATGGCGAACAATGAGGACACCTGGTTTCATCCGAGAAATAGCGACACTCTCACCCAGGATCAATTCCACAAGGCGGGGATCCTTCTCCGTTTTACTGGCTATCTCTGTTGCTTCTTCCCCGGCTACAATATCATTCAAGTTTACTTGACGCCCTTCTGCTTTAGAGACGATTTTATGAGCCAGCACCAATACGTCATTCACTTTTAGGGACATGCCAGCTTTGTCAAGAGCCGCCAAAATAAGTATGGCGACATTATCTCCAGGGCCGATCTCCGGCATCCCAGGCACTGCTGCTAAATTAAGTTCTGTTGAAGCGTTTGTCATTTCTTGAGAGACGGCCGCATGTTACGCGACTGAAAAAATCAAAATTAGGCAAAGTCCATAGCTGGCTCTTGGTGAATCCACGTCGGCACAATTTTCTGGAGAGACGATTATTCCTGGCTAATAGCTTCAAATCGCTCCCAGGTCGACATGGCCAGTTCACGACTCTTCGCAGTGATTTCTGCCTCATCCAAGGTTTGTAACTGGCGATCAAGCATTAGAATCTTTCCTGCGGCAATGGTGGTCGTTACCATGCTCGCTTCAAAACCAAAGATAATATGCCAAGGTAAATTTCCTGCTGACAATGGCGTTGTTGGATAATAATCGACCAAAATAATATCGGCCGCTGCTCCTACCGCAAGCTGGCCAATCGGCAACTCCGGCCAAAAGATCCTGGCTAGCTTGGCATTATTATAGATAGCCATCTGGACGATATCCATGCCATTGGCTCGGCGTGGATCGTGATGAACAATCTTATGCATTAAGTATGCAGCTTTCCATTCAGCCCACATGTTATTGCTAAATCCATCATTGCCTAAACAAACTGGGATACCCAGGCGCAGCATACCCTCCACGTCGGCCGCGCCAACCGCATTGTTCATATTGCTACGGGGCTGATGTGTGACCCAGGTGCCCGTATCCTTTAACAAGTTCTTTTCAGCGGTATCTATATGAATTGCGTGGGCGACAAGGCTATTCGGCCCCAGGATGCCTTTTGTGGCTAACCGGTCTACCGTCCTTTTACCATATCTATAAATAGAGTCATATTCGTCTACTTCATGTTCGGCCACGTGGACGTGAAACCCAGTTCCTACTTCATTCGCCGCCGAGCGACAATTGTCAAGCGTTTCATCTGAGAGACTGAGCGAAGCATGCAAACCAAAGGTGCCGGCCAATAAGTCATCCTCCCGCTCATTGAGTGAACGCAGAAAGCGCACATTTTCTTGAATGCCCGCTTCGGCCTCGGCCGGGCCATTGCGATCAGTTACTTCGTAGCAGAGCGCTGTTCTGACCCCAGCCATGTCGACTGCCTTAGCAATGAGGTCTAAAGAGCCTTCAATAGCATTTGGACTGGCGTGGTGATCGATAAGAGTGGTTGTGCCATGTTTGATGGCATCCACCAGACTAACGAGCGCACTATATTTAACGTCTTCAGGTTCTAAGGCCCGATCGAGTCGCCACCACAAGCGTTCGAGAATGTCAGGAAAATCCTTCATCGGAGGGCCGGGTATGCCCATACCTCTGGCAAAGGCCCCGTAAAAATGGGTGTGGGCACAAATATTGCCCGGCATGACCAACTGTCCGCGGGCGTCCAATTGCTCCACTTCAGCGTGCTCCTCGACTAAGGATAAAGAGCTGCCAAGGGCCGCAATTCGCCCATCTCGCAGGAGCAGTGCCCCATCGTTTATGATCTCATTGGGATTTCCCCACGTTACCAATTGTCCGTTCGTAATTAGTAGCTCGCTCATAGGTCCTGATTCTAGCCTTAGTTCTTATGTAAGACAATTTGCCCTTATCAAACATATTTATGAATATCGATATAATTGTAAGTAATCTTCCTTGACACTGGTCGTGCTTTCGTTAAACTTTATTAGTAGACTGATCACTAGGATCATATGCCCGCTTCATAATTGAAAATAATTTGACTAAGGAGATTATTATGGCTGAACCCTTTACCGTAACAGACGGTGAATTTGAAGAAAAGGTATTGAAGGCAGATAAACCTGTACTGGTTGATTTCTGGGCCGAATGGTGTGGCCCCTGTCACATGATCGCACCTTCAGTGAAAGAAATCGCTCACGAGAAGAGCGCAGTTTTAAGTGTGGCTAAGATGGATCTTGACGAGAATCCTATTACCCCGGGACGATATGGCATTATGAGTATTCCTACGCTGATGCTTTTCAAAAATGGGGAAGTAGTTGCTCGTGTGGTTGGGGCGATGCCCAAGGACCGATTGCTGGCCCAGATTCTGCCTTATCTGGAAACAGCCACGGCATAACAGATACTGCTTTCAGGATAACCTTAGAGCGCTCGACTGATGAAGCGGGCGCTTTTTTTGATCCTTAGAAGCGAGGGAGCAATAAATGCCTGATATTGCCATCATGATCGAAGGTCAGAATGGTCTGAATTGGCCTTGTTGGCAGCGCCTTGCTGTTCAGGTTGAACAGAGTGGCTTTGCCGGTCTGTATAGATCGGACCACTACACCAATATGAATATGCCGGACAAGGATTCGTTGGAATTGTGGATATCTTTATCCTGGCTTGCTAGCCATACGAAGCGCATTAGGTTCGGACCACTTGTATCACCGGTTTCATTTCGTCATCCAACTATGACTGCTCGCATGGCGGCAGCCGTTGACGATTTATCAGATGGGCGTTTGGCTTTAGGGATGGGCGCCGGTTGGCAAGAGCGTGAACACAATAACTATGGATGGGATCTACTGGATGTTTCAGGCCGAATGAAGCGGCTAGAAGAAGGGCTCATAGTGGTGAAGGCTTTATTAACCAGTGATGAGCCTGTTAGCTTTCAAGGTGAATTCTATCGCTTGCAAGAGGCTATATTACTGCCCCGACCAACGAAAAAGGGAGGACCACCGATTATTGTTGGTGGCAATGGTCCCAAACGCACAATTCCGCTAGCAGCCCGCTATGCCGATGAATGGAATGGTGTCTTTATCTCCCCAGATAGGTTTGCTAGGCTAAATGATTTGCTCGATAATCAATTGATAGAAAATGGCCGTCAGCTCGCAGAACTGCGCCGGTCTGTGATGGTAGGTACATTATTCGGTCGAAATGAGGATGAACTAACCACTAAAATAAAGCAATATTCTTCGCGGCTTAGGAATCAGATCTCGATCGAGGAACTACGCCAACGTGGTTTTGTCGTCGGCACGCCAGAAACGATCAGAGAGCAAATCAAGCAGTATGAGCTTGCAGGTGCTCAATGTATTATGTTGCAGTGGTTGGATTTAGATGATCTGGATGGCCTGGATTCTTTAAGCGAGGCTCTTCTTTGATAGGCCATTCCAAAGAGCGATAGGGTGCAAGGAAGAGCGATCGCTCTTCCTTGCGATATTGTCAATTTACTCTTCAGCCGATACTTCCTCTTCTGGCGGGGGCTGTTTTTCGCCCGGCGTGAATGAATCAGCCATTTTTGCGAGCTCTTCACTGAAGCGCCTCAAGCCCAAGCTTAAACTTGAACGGGTCTTCTGGGCTAAGTCACCTGATTCAGCTTTATTCTTGAAATCTGCTGCTTCAGATTTAGCTTTTTTGGCAGGATCACTGGCCAAAATTTCATCAAATGCTTTTCCAATCTCACCTGTAAAAGTCTTAACACCCTCACGCATTTCGTTTTCAAATTCGCGTTTTTCTTCACTGTTCCAGGCAGATCGAATCGTTTCGCCAAACTGTTGGCCTAAATCGCGTAATTCGTCCACGACATCAGGCTGAGCTTCTTCGGCCTTGTAGCTGCTCTCATCTTCAAAGGGTATTTCATCTCCCAACTTGATATCAATATCCTCTTGTTCGGGTTGTTTTTCTTTTGCCATCAAATATCGCTCCTTGCAATATATTTGGCATCTGCCAAGAAGGCAAATGCCTGCTGTTTTATCAACAATGGACGGGCCAGTAATGCCTTTCCTTATATTCTGGTTAATAAAAGATCAGGCTCTAAAGAAGCATCCGCTTCCGTCTCGCTCAGAAATGCTTCCTGCCTCAACCGTACTTACCGTAGCCAGGTTCATTCCTCAGTCTACATTACGTTTGAATCGGTATCTGGTTGCAAACTTATCCACATCAACTTTCTGTTTGTGTGCCCCGGTTAGAAATAGAAGAAAAGCAGCCACAGCACCTCACAGGGAACCGTTCAGCCTTATATCTGATTGTTAAATCGAATAGTATTTCACAAGTAGACTTTAGTCTATTTGAAGAGGATCGTCTAGGTTGAGGTGATTTAAGGCAACTCTTCTAAAAACTCCCCCAATTATTCAGTATTTGGTCCATAACGTACAAGATTCTATTAGGCACTCGATCCAGAAGAAGTATCCTTGCTAAAGCTATTCGTTTGTTCGAGTTAAGGTCCATCTACCAAAGAAAAAAGCGCCAGGGCTGGAATGGATAGTTCCAGCCCTAGCGCCCGGCATTTGTCTTCTTGATTCTAAACTGTCTTACTTCAATTCAACGACCGCGCCAGCTGCCTCTAATTTGGCTTTGGCTTCCTCGGCCGCGTCTTTGGAGACAGCTTCCATCACCGTGTTTGGTGTGCCGTCCACTACGTCTTTAGCCTCTTTAAGGCCAAGGCCAGTTAGAGCACGTACTTCCTTGATCACATTGATCTTCTTCGGGCCTATCTCTTGCAAAAAGACATCAAATTCGGTTTTCTCTACGGCCGCTTCAGCTTCAGCTCCGGGCATGCCCATGCCAGGCATCATGCCCATGGCAACGGGAGCAGCAGCGCTGACGCCCCACTTCTCCTCCAACATCTTTGTGAGTTCTGCGGCCTCCAATAAGGTCAAATCACCTAATTGATCTACAATTTTTTCTAGGTCTGCCATTATCTAATCCTCCGAAAATTTTTCTTAATTTGTTAATTGAGTTATATGATTTTTACTAATTCAATATGGTTACTGATATACCCATCTTCGCGACTCAGGCGCTTGGTTCGTCATCGCCTTCTGATTTGGCGTAGGCGTCAACGACATTTACTACCTGGCGAATGCTACTGGCTACCGTACCGGCGATATTGCGGCCCGGACCTTGAAGCAGACCCAACAATTGAGCTCGCAACTCATCCAAGCTAGGAAGTTTTGCTAGTGCATCAATTTGCTCGGCCGATAATAGTTCGTTGCCTAAGATTCCGCCTTTAATGACGAGCATCTCTTCAGCCTTAGCGAAATCAGTTAATGCTTTAGCCAAGGAAGGAGCCTCACCCTTCGTAAAGCCAGCGGCTACCTGTCCGTTCATGATATCGGCTGGAACGGGTTTACCCACTTCCTCCAGCGCTAGTCTTAGTAAGGTGTTCTTGGTGACGTGATAGGTACCTTCAACCTTGCGCACTTCAAGCCGTAAAGCTTGCATTTGCCTGACGTCTAGACCGGTGTACCCTGTAAAAAAGATCGCCTCGCTCTGATTGAGTAGGTCTACGTATTGAGCGACAAGTTTATCCTTGCGTGCTTTTGAAATTGCCAACGGTTGTCACCTCCTTCAGTAAAGTATTTAGCAATCCAATAAGAAAATAAAAAACCTCACGCCAGCTGGCGTGAGGTTCATTCTTTGCGTTTTCAGGTCACCGCCATACGTTGTGCAAACGAAAAGGCGCCGACCCTTTTAACATTTCTAAACCCTCACCTAGGCTGGCAAAAATTAAGCAGGTGGTTTACTAACAATGCCAATCACCCGCACCAACTGTCTCTGGTGTCTTCGCCTGGACGATTTGTAAGATTCCGAGCATTTTTTACCGCAAGAAAATTATGTCAAGATAGCTTTCTTGTCTCGAATCGCCCTGGCTAGAGATATTTAGTTGTAAAATTTCGTAGACGAAATACGAACAAACGCCAATGTTAAGCCATCGCCTCAGCCAAGTCAAGTTTGATACCAGGTCCCATGGTGTTGGCTAGGGTTATTTTTCGAACATAGGAGCCTTTGGCTGCCGGCGGACGAGCGCGCTTGATAGCATCCAACAGAGAATTCAGGTTATCCATGAGCTGCTCTTGACTGAAGCTAGCTTTGCCAATCGGGACATGAATATTGCTTGTCTTGTCAAGACGGAACTCAACGCGACCTGCTTTAGCCTCATCAATCAACCGCGGTATATCTTCGCCTTGCGCGACTGTTCCAGCCTTCGGGTTGGGCATTAAGCCACGAGGTCCAAGAATTCGACCAAGCCGACCAACCTTACCCATCATTGAAGGAACGGCAATCGCTACGTCAAAATTCGTCCAGCCACCTTGAATCCGTTTTATCACTTCATCGTCGGCGATGAAATCGGCCCCAGCTTCTTCAGCCATCTTCGCATCTTCGCCTTCAGCAAAAACTAATACTGTTACGTTTTTTCCCAGCCCGTGGGGCATGACCACAACATCTCGTACTTGTTGATCGGCATGGCGCGGGTCAAGTCCCATACGTAAATGGACTTCGACCGTGGGATCAAATTTGGTGAAAGCCGTCTCTTTAATTAATTTGACCGCTTCTGCTGCTGAATACAATTTATCTTGATCTACCTTGGCAGCTGCCTCAAGGTACTTTCTTCCTTTCTTAGCCATTCATTCTCCTTGTGGTGCTAGCGGGCCTAATAATCAAGGCCCTCCCACGATTCCATATTATTATTGTACTATGATGCCCATACTACGAGCAGTTCCAGCGACGATCTTCATTGCCGCATCAAAGTCCAAGGCATTTAGATCCTTCATCTTTATTTCGGCAATCTCGCGCACCTGTTTTTGGGTTACAGTGCCAACCTTATCTCGGTTTGGGACTGATGAGCCACTATCGATTCCAGCAGCTTTTTTGAGTAAGTCCGCGGTCGGCGGGGTTTTCAAGATGAAGCTGAAGCTATTATCTCCGTAAATGGATACTTGAGCTGGAATAACCTGGCCTACCTGTCCCGACGTTCGAGCATTGTATTCTTTGCAGAATTGCATCAAATTAATGCCGTGAGGCCCTAAAGCTGTACCCACTGGCGGAGCGGGGTTAGCTTTGCCGGCCGGAATGTTTATCTTTACTACTGCAACAACCTTTTTTGCCATTTCTTAAATGTTCTCCACATGCAGAAAATCAAGTTCCACTGGTGTCTCGCGTCCAAAGAAGGATACAAGTACACGAACTTTTGCTCGCTCAATGTCGATTGTATCAACGGTGCCAATAAAATCGGCGAATGGCCCATTACGTATGCGTACTTTTTCGCCCGGCTGGAAGTTAAACTTAACCTTTGGTGCTTCAGCTTCCATACGGTTCATGATCTTGGCCACTTCGTCTTCCCGTAAAGGGGTTGGTTCATTGCCCATACCGACGAAGCCGGTTACACCTGGTGTATTGCGTACGACATACCATGAATCCTCGTCCATTATTAGCTGAACCAGGATATAACCAGGGAAAACACGGCGCTCTACCGTACGACGTTTGCCATCTTTAATTTCAATCTCTTCTTCAGTAGGTACCACAACATCAAATATTTTGTCTTGCATGTCCATCGTTTCGATGCGCTGTTCGATGCTATGTCTTACTTTATTTTCGTAGCCTGAGTAACAGTGGACCACGTACCAGGAACGCCCATCCTCATCCAGACTAATCTTGCTTGTGTCGCTAGATTCGCCCCCATCGTCCGTACCTTCATCGGCCGCGCTTTCATCGACCGTAGTCTCATCAACCGGGGACTCTTCAGCCGGAGGCTCTTCTACGGGAGACTCCTCTACTGGAGTCTCTTCTACTGGAGTCTCTTCAGCCGAGGGCTCAATTGTAGCTACTTCTTCTTCGACCTCGCTTTCTAAAGCCTCTTCTGTTGTAGCAACTGTTTTTTCTACTTCATCAAACATTTTGGGTCACCAAATATATTGTCACTAACGTGCCCGTAAAATTAACATTTATCTTCAATCGCCTACCAATCCTTGCCCTTAATCAATCGTTGTTTTCATCTTAGTTTCATTGCAATACTTCTTATCGGATGGTGTTCTGGTTACCATCGGCGGTAATAATAATGGTCGCAGAAACCCTCGTTTACCTTTTGGCGGGATAATGAAATCCAATTTCTTCCGATTTGAATGATTGGTCACAAAGCAATGAATTCGACCAACGATTGAATTGCGTTAGAGAATATGAAATCCAATACACCTAGGAATAAGGACATGAGCGCGGTCACGGCCAATACAATGGCTGTCAGTCGCCGTGACTCTTGCCTTGTTGGCCAGGTTACCTTACGTAGTTCACCCCGCGTTTCTCGAAAATATCGTAACAGGGCATTTTGCCCGCCAGATTTACTTGTTGATTTTGTTCGAGCCACGTTTGTTTTACCTCTCTCTAACTCACTTGTTGTCTGGTGGCTATATACCTAAAATTAAAAAGACAGGGGGTGCAGGACTCGAACCCGCAACCTACGGTTTTGGAGACCGTTGCTCTGCCAAATTGAGCTAACCCCCTAGATAACCTAGGTCGATTCAATTTTTTTACCTTGTTTCTCGGTGCAATCGATGTTGCTGACAACGCGAGCAATATTTATTTAGTTCAAGCCGACCAGGATCATTACGCCGATTCTTCTCAGACGTGTAATTTCTTTCATTACACTCTACACAAGCCAACGTAATGACGCTGCGGACTGCCTTTTTTGCCATCTAAAACTCCGATAAAACCCAGTGGATTGTCTCGTTGAGCCTTCTAACAAGACAACCCAGGCCAGGTCAATTGTTAAGCAAAATTACTTCAAAATTTCCGTGATGACACCGGCGCCAACAGTCAGGCCACCTTCGCGAATAGCGAAGCGACTGCCCGCTTCCAGAGCCACCGGGGTGATCAATTCAACTTCCAGATTCACGTTGTCCCCAGGCATGACCATTTCTACACCCTCGGGCAATGTTACGGCCCCGGTCACATCCAAGGTGCGAATGTAAAACTGCGGCCGGTAGCCTGGGAAGAAGGCCTTGTGCCGTCCACCTTCATCCTTGCGCAGGACATATACCTCGCCCATGAACTTCGTGTGCGGGGTAATACTGCCCGGTTTGGCTATCACCTGGCCTCGCTCGACCTCGTCCCGGTCCACGCCACGCAGCAGCAAGCCGGCATTGTCGCCCGCCTCTACCTCATCCAACGTCTTGTGGAACATCTCCATCGAGGTCACTACAACCTTGCGGATTTCATTCTTCAAGCCGACGATCTCCACCTCGTTGCCCGGTTTCATGGTGCCCCGGTCCACCCGACCAGTCACCACTGTCCCGCGTCCCTTGATCGAGAAGACATCCTCCACCGACATCAGGAACGGTTTATCCATTTCTCGTTCCGGCTGCGGGATGTACTCGTCCACCACCCGCATCAACTCCCATATCGAGGCATACTCTGGCGCCTCTGGATCTTCGCTGCTGCTTTCCAAGGCTGCCAACGCGCTGCCTCGTATGATCGGCGTTTCATCGCCAGGAAATTCATAGGCGTCTAGTAGCTCGCGTAACTCAAGCTCCACCAGCTCTAACAACTCTTCGTCATCCATCATGTCCACTTTGTTCAAGTAGATGACCATGGCCGGTACTTCCACCTGCCGAGCCAACAAGACATGTTCCCGCGTCTGGGGCATCGGCCCGTCTGGTGCGGCGACCACCAATATCGCCCCATCCATCTGCGCCGCACCGGTGATCATGTTCTTGATATAGTCCCGGTGCCCTGGGCAGTCTACGTGGGCGTAGTGGCGATTCTCTGTCTCATATTCCACATGGGCTATGGCGATCGTAATGCCTCGATCTTTTTCCTCTGGCGCATTGTCGATCTGATCGAACGCCCGGAAGTCAGCCCAACCTTTCAAGGCCAACGTCTTGGTGATGGCGGCCGTTAATGTCGTCTTCCCATGGTCAATGTGACCAATCGTTCCGACATTTACATGTG
>PVMK01122902.1_pt1 | contig 12588 bp, 10 predicted proteins | sample 1853481 | NCBI WGS metagenome assembly PVMK01 (sample SAMN08533507, study PRJNA380276) | Marine sediment metagenome, whole genome shotgun sequencing project.
GCTCGATTACGAATCGAGTGCTCTACCACTGAGCTACGGTGGCCTGTGGAGTGGAGCCGGCGGGGTCGAACCCGCGACCTCATGAGTGCGATTCATGCGCTCTCCCAACTGAGCTACGGCCCCAATGCTCCCGTATCGACCGCTTCTCAGGCCCTGTATGCTGCCAGGAGATGCTTGGGACGGGGCTGACGGGACTCGAACCCGCGCCCTCCGGTGTGACAGACCGGCACTCTAACCAACTGAGCTACAGCCCCAAACACAACTGCTTTGTAAACAACCCTCCGCCGCGGGAATCCCGCGGTACGGGCGCTGTCCTCGGTGGACCGCGCCCGGCGCTCGATGGGGCCTACTGGACTCGAACCAGCGACCTCTACGATGTCAACGTAGCGCTCTAGCCAGCTGAGCTAAGGCCCCCCAGACAGCGAAAGCGGGGCCTGAGCCCCGCTCGTCAGACGGTAGAAAATAGAACGGGTCACGGTCGCGGTCAAGGTCTCCTCGATCCTCGCCGAGCACCCGTGACAGGGCCCGATCGCAGGCACCGCGACGAGAATAGTGGACGTTTCAAAATGGGGCGATCAGCCCGTTGGTCCAGCTTGCGTCGGTCCCGCGAGATGATACCTTGACGCGGCTCGGTCCGAAGTGCCGCGACGTCCCACGCAGATGCGGGGTCGTGGGAGACGCGTTGAGCGATCCGTCTGAAGAGCGACATCGATTCATGAAACTACCCATAAGGCTCATCGGAGCCGCTGCATTCGTGGCGGCCATGAGCGGACTTCTTATCGCCCTCTCCGGCCCGGCTGGGGACGGTCCAGCCCCGGCTGCATTGGCCGCTCAGGATCAGGCAGCTCAGGCACGGCAGGCCACTCCGGCCGAGCAGGAGCTCCCGCCGGGAATAGATCCCCGCACACCGACCGGGCAGACGGCCGAAGAGGCGATCGCGGCACACATGGTGGCCGCGGAGGGTCCCGAGCAGCCGATCCCGTTCAGCCACCAGTTCCATTCCCAGGAACTCCGGATGCAGTGTGAGTACTGCCACGGGGGAACCGAGTCGTCAGTCGTCGCGGTGATCCCCGCGGTCGAACTCTGCATGGGTTGCCATCGAATCGTCGGAGCACAGCTCGAGCCGATCGTGCGCCTGCGTGGTTACTGGGAACGTGGCGAGCCGGTCCGGTGGGAGCAGGTCTACAAGACTCCGGACTTCGTGCAGTTCCCGCACCGGGCGCACATTCGCTCGCAGGTCGAGTGCGAAGAGTGCCACGGCAAGGTCGAGGAGATGGACCGGGTTTACAAGTTCGCGTCTCTCAAGATGGGCTGGTGTCTGGACTGCCATTGGGCGGAAGGCGAGGAAACGGACGTGGCCACCGACCGGTTGCTGACGGAGGAGTTCCCTCCACCGCCGACTCCCGAGGGACGTCAGCCCCACGGACTCTATCCGCGCGCCATCGACACGAAGTACGCGTCGAACCGCGGTCCAATCGACTGCACAGCATGTCATTATTGAGATCCGGCACCGGTAGCGAATGAAGAACGGCGATAAACATATGAACGGTGGAAGCTCCCGACGGGACTTTCTCAAGGTCCTGGGTGTCGCAGGCGCAGGAGCCGCCGCGACGAGCTGCGGACCGCCGGACATGAGCGACAAGCTCATCCCCTACCTGGTTCCGCCCGAGGACATCATCCCGGGCACGAACGTCGAGTACGCGACCCTCCTTAAGAACGGCGGACCGGAGCAACTGGGCCTGTACGCCACCGTTCGCGACGGTCGGGTGATCAAGCTCGAGGGGAACCCGCGATTCCCGAACCGCGGGCGTCTTTCGGCACTCGCGCAATCGGCACTCCAGGACCTGTACGACCCCGATCGGATCCCCGGCCCGCGTGGTCGCGATGCCGACGGGTTCGTCGATGCGGACTGGGACGAAGCGATCGCCGCGGTGGCCGGAGTCGTCGCGCCCGGTCGGACCGTCCTTCTCACCGGGCCCGTGACCGGGTCCGCGGCCGAGTTCTATGCTCAGTGGGCAGAGGCGACCGGAGCCGAATGGATCGCATGGGAGCCGCTGGGACTCGAGGCGCTGAGCACGGCGCACGAGATCGCGTTCGGAATCCCCGGGATTCCGTCCTATGAGATCCACAGGGCCGATCGCATCGTCTCGTTCGGCGCCGATTTCCTCGGCACCTGGCTTGCCCCCGTCGAACTCGCGGCGCGGTTCGCCGACGCCCGCAATGTCGAAGACCTGCATCACGCCAAGTTCACGCACGTCGGACCGCGGCTTTCCCTCACCGGCCTGAACGCCGACGAGTGGATTTCCGTCCGACCCGGCACCGAGGGCATCGTCGCGCTGGCGGTCGCCTCAGAGGTCGCCCGACGGAAGGGTGGCGGGGCGGCCGCCCGTCTCGAGGATGTCCTGTCCCGATTCACTCCCGCTACCGTGGCCGAGCACGCGGGCGTCGAGCCCGCCCGGATCGAGCACCTCGCCGACGAGCTCGCTTCCGCTAACAGCCCGATCGTTCTGCCCCCCGGCATCTCCGGCCAGGCCGCCGGATCCACCGAGGCACACCTCGCGGTGACGCTGCTCAACCTGGTCTGCGGAGCGATCGGGACGACCGTGCGGCCGGGTGTCGGTCCAATGCGCGGCATCTCCGCCAGCGCAGCCACGATGCGCAACCTGGTCGAGCGCATGGAGTCCGGCGCGATCGACACGGTGATCGTCGCGGGAGCGAATCCCGTGTACGGCCTGCCGAAGTCACTGGGCTTCGCCGAGGCGTATGCCGGCATCGCTAACCGCGTGTCACTCTGCTCTCATCTCGACGAGACGGCTGCCGCGTCGAACTGGCTGCTCCCCGCGAACCACGAGCTGGAATCGTGGGGCGACGCCGAGATCCGGCCCGGAATCTGGGCAGTGGCCCAGCCCGTCATGCGTCCGCTGTTCGACACGCGCCAGGCCGAGGATGTGCTGCTGTCGATCGCTGCCGCCACCGGCCGCAGCTCGTTCGAGGTGGAGGATTGGAAGTCCTGGCTCGAGGCGGCGTGGCGGGCCAGCTATGCGCAGGCGGCTCCCGACCCGGCTCCGTTCGAGGACTTCTGGTTCGAGTTGCTGCAGGCTGGCGCCGTACAACGCAGTGCGAGTCAACCGGACCCGGCTCCGACCCTGGCCCCCGCCGCCGCGAATTATCGGTTCAACCTCCCGGACCCCGTCTCCGGCCTGACGCTCACGACTTTCGCCACGGCTCAGTTCTACGACGGGCGGGGGGCGAATCGCTCCTGGATGCAGGAGTTGCCGGACGCCGTCTCAAAGGCCGTGTGGAACTCCTGGGTGGAGATTCACCCGGCGACGGCGGAGCCGCTTGGTCTCGAGACGGGTGACCTCGTGGAGGTACGCACGTCGGCCGGGTCCGTAACGGCCCCCGCGTTCCTGTATGAAGGCATCCGGCCCGACACGATCGCGCTCCCGCTCGGCCAGGGCCATACGCAGTACGGTCGGAACGCGCAGGGTCGCGGCGTGAACGCGCTGGATCTGCTGGACGGTACGGTGGACGGGCGCTCCGGCGCACTGGCGTTCGCCGGAGCCTCTGTAGAGATCACGGCGGTCGGACGGCGCGGCACCCTCGCGATCATGCAGGGGAGCGATTCCGACCTCGGCCGGGAGATCGGCGAGTTGATGCCCGTGGACGACGCCCTGAAGGCGATCGGCGGCCATCACGTGGACCTGCGGGAGATTCTCGAGAACGCCTGGGACTCCGATCCGAAAAGTCCGTATCGCTGGGGAATGACGATCGACCTCAACGCCTGCACGGGTTGCGGTGCGTGTGTCACGGCCTGTTACGCCGAGAACAACATTCCAGCCGTAGGCGAAGAGCTGTGCGCCCAGGGCCGTGAGATGTCCTGGATACAGATCATGCGGTACTTCGAGCAGACCGAGGACGATGGATTCCAGACCGTGCATGTCCCGGTGCTGTGCCAGCACTGCGGGGACGCGCCGTGCGAACCCGTCTGCCCGGTGTACGCGGCGTACCACACCGCCGAGGGGCTGAACGCTCAGGTCTACAACCGGTGCGTCGGAACCCGGTATTGCGCCAACAACTGCCCGTACAAGGTCCGGCGGTTCAACTGGTTCACGTACGAGCATCCGTATCCTCTCAACCTGCAGCTGAATCCGGATGTCACGGTCCGCGAGACCGGCGTCATGGAGAAGTGCACGTTCTGCGTGCAGCGGATCAACCGGGCAAAGCTGGACGCCAAGGCCGAAGGACGGCACGTGCAGGACGGTGACTTCCAGACCGCCTGCATGCAGGGCTGTCCGACCCAGGCGATCGTATTCGGAAATCTGAAGGATCCCGCCAGCGCGGTCTCGAAGATCGCCAAGGGTGCGCGCGCCTATCACATGCTGGGTGAGCTCAACACGCGACCCGCGATCACCTACCTGGCGGGCGTGTCACATGCCAGGCTGGCGCAGTCCGGACACGACGAGCACGGTGAAGACAACGAAGCGGCCGGGGATCACGACCCGGCCGCAGAAGCCGGCCACTGAGCGGCCGGTCACAGAGAAACCGACAGGATCTGATGGCGACAGCGGAAATAGAAGTGCCGACCGAGGCACTGCCCACACTCAAGCAGGCGAACGACGACATCAGTCGTCCGATCTACGCGCCCTCGTGGCGATACTACCTGCTCCTGGCGATCTGCGGCGTGGGCATCCTCACCGGAGCCACCGCCTGGGCGATCCAGATCAAGAACGGGATGGGGATGGCCGGGATCAACAACCCGGTCAGCTGGGGCGTATACATCGTCACTTTCGTTTTCTGGGTCGGTATCGCGCACAGCGGCACCCTGATCTCGGCCGTGCTCTATCTCGTACGCTCGGGCTGGCGCACCACGATCAACCGCGCCGCCGAGGCGATGACGATCTTCGCCGTGATGACGGCGGGCCTGTTCCCGCTCATCCATCTCGGGCGGGTGTGGTACTTCTATTACCTGGTGCCCTATCCCTCAACACGGCTCCTGTGGCCGAATTTCCGGTCTCCGCTCGTGTGGGACATGTTCGCGATCGGGACCTACTTCACGATCAGCCTCGTGTTCTGGTACCTCGGGCTGATTCCGGACCTGGCCGTCCTGCGAGACAAGTTCACCGGCGTGAAGAAGAAGGTGTACGGCGCGCTCGCGCTCGGGTGGCAGGGCTCGGTGAAAGACTGGATTCACTACCGCCGGCTGTATCTCTACCTCGCGGGTATCGCGACGCCGCTCGTGCTTTCCGTGCACAGCGTCGTGTCGTGGGACTTCGCGATGGGGGTCGTTCCCGGCTGGCACTCGACGATTTTCGCCCCGTACTTCGTGGCCGGAGCGATCTTCTCGGGGGTCGCCATGGTGATCACGATCCTGATCCCGCTGCGCTGGGCGTTCGGGCTCGAGAAGTACATCACGAAGTATCATTTCGACAACATGTCGAAGCTCCTCCTGTTTACGTCGATGATCGTCGGCTACGCCTACGCGATGGAGTTCTTCCTCGCGTGGTGGGCCAACGATCCGATCGAGAAGGAGAGCTTCGCGTGGCGGGCCTACGGTTACTACTCAGGACCGTTCTGGATCATGGTGTTCTGTAACGTCGTCGTCCCGATGAGTCTCTGGTTCAAGCGGACCCGCAACAGCCTCGCGGCTCTGTTCGCGGTGACGATCTTCGTCAACATCGGCATGTGGTACGAGCGCTTCGTGATCATCGTCACCTCGCTCGCACACGAGTTCGAGCCCGGTGGCTGGGGGATCTACGTTCCCAGCACGACCGAGATCCTGATCATGATCGGGAGCTTCGCCTGGTTCTTCTTCTGGTTCCTTCTATTCTCCCGGACGCTGCCTGTAATCAGCATCGCGGAGGTGAAGGAGCATCTGGCACACGAGCATGAGCACGGCCACTGATATGAGCGGCATTCTCGCCCACTACGATACGGTTGGCGCCACGCGCGCAGCGATCGAGCGACTGCGTGAAGCGGGTCACTCCGACTTCGACGTGTTCTCACCCTTCCCGGCCCCGGAGCTGGAGGAGGCGATGGGAATCGACTCGAGCCCGGTCGGGCGATGGGCGCTGATCGGAGGGATCACCGGGTTCTTCACGGCGACGGCCCTTACCGGACTCACGGCACTGGCTTATCCCCTGATCACGCAGGGGAAACCGATCCTCTCCTGGCCGGCGTTTTTCGTGATCATGTTCGAGATGACGATCCTGTTCACCGGCTTGTTCGGGTTCGCCGGCGTGTTGTTCCACACGCACCATTCCCGGAAGCGTCTTTCCGCCGGATATCGCGAGGTGTTCTCGGTGGACCGGTTCGGGGTCTACCTGCGGGACGCGGGTGCGGGCATGAGCGAGATCGAGTCGCTGTTCCGGGACACGGGCGCGATCGAGATCGAGGAGGTTGCCGCGTGAGCCCCGCGGGGCGGCGGACCCGGCCCCTGGTCTTTCTTCTCGGCCTGACTGTCTCCCTCACGGGCTGCGACGATCAGGTCAAGCGGGTCCCCTGGTTCAAAACGATGTTCCGCACAGTGTCGGTCCAGACGTACGAGGCCGAGTTGACGACGGCGCCCGAGGGAACCGTTCACTTCGGGGCCAAGCGGCATTTCGACCTGCTGGCCGCCGACACGCTCCTGACGAACCCGCTCACACGGACGGCCGACGTCCTGGAGCGGGGCGAGGTGCTCTACCTGCAGTTTTGTGTCATGTGTCACGGCGAGGAGGGCGCGGGAGACGGCCCGGTCGTCGGCGAGAATCGCCTGCCGCCACTCCCGACTCTGAACCTGCTGTCGGAGCGGGCGAAGAACGACCTGTCGGACGGCTACATATGGGGGATGATCGCCAACGGACGGGGCGTGATGCCTTCCTATCGCCGGGTTCCGCACGAAGACCGGTGGCAGATTGTCGAATACGTCCGCGAGTTGCAGACTCGCTCGGCGGGCGGCGCGCCCACCGGGTCCAACGATACGCAGGCCGGCAATGAGTGACGAGCACAACTTGAGCGTGCATACTTCAGCCGTATCGCCCGAGCGGGCGTTGAGTACGGTTCACGGACGGATCAGCGGCCTCGCAGCCGGTCTGTGGCTCGGCGCGATCGCCGTGGGCATCGTCGGGTTCTTCTTCGCGCTGGGAGCCGATCCGGTGCGGGCCTGGATGTCCGTGTGGTCGAACTTCCTGTTCTGGACCGCTCTCGCGCAGGCAGGGATCATCTTCGGCGCCGTGCTGGTCGTCGCCGGGGGCCACTGGGGCAAACCGTTCCGTCGCGTCGCCGAGGCGACGGGAGCGTTCCTGCCATTCTCGCTGCTCGTGTTCGCGGGCATGTACTTCGGGGCGTCGTACATCTTTCCGTGGATGAAGCCCGGTTTCGAGGGTCACATCAACCGGACCTGGCTCACGCACGACGGCGTGTTCGTGCGCAACGGAATCCTGCTCGCGATCCTGTTCGCGGCGAGCTGGTGGTACCTGTGGCTGTCGCTGCGGCCCGACGCTCCGCTCATCGCGACCAGGCAGACGGGCTGGCGGAAGAGCCTGCTCGAGGCCATCAGTCGCGGCTGGCGAGGCGACGAGGAAGAGGCCGAACGGTCGCGCCGTACGCTCTCGTGGCTCGCTCTCGTGTTGATCGGGTTGTGGGTGCTCGTGCTCAGCCTCCTGTCGTTCGACCTCACGATGTCGCTGATGCCGAGCTTCCTGAGCGTGATCTGGGGTGCGCTGTATTTCGTCGGCGGCTGGGTCTGCCTGCTCGCTCTCGTCGCGTTCCTGTCGCACCGCTACAAGGAGCACTACAGCCTCGAAGACGTGTGGGGGAAATGGGAGTACCACGATCTGGGAAAACTGATGTTCGGATTCGTGATCTTCTGGAGCTACTTGTGGTTCTCGCAGTTCCTGCCGATCTGGTACGGGAACATCGGGCGTGAGACGCAGTTCTTCGAGCTGCGGACGGAGAACGGGTTCGGCCCGTTCCTGTGGGCCCAGATGGCGCTGATCTTCTTCATTCCGTTCGCGCTGCTCCTGTGGCGCCGGCCGAAGATGCGCTCCCGTTACCTGGCGATCGTCGGGATGGTTATTCTGGCCGGGTTCTGGCTCGAGCGCTGGATGCAGGTCGTGCCGTCGGTGTGGAAGGGCGAAGGGGTACCGCTGGGGTGGCCCGAGATCACGATCGCGATCGGTTTCCTCGGACTGTTCGGGCTCAGCTACTCCGTCTACGCGAGCCTGACTGCGAAGATCCCGGTGAACGAAGCCCTGATCGTCGGCGAGAGGTCGCGCGGACCCTGATGCGCGTGTCGGTCCCGTGACCGAGTCGGTGCCAGACGGACACACAGGGCCGGTGCCGTTCGGACATCCGGCGATCTCGTCCAGACCGGCGAATTCCTCGAGCGTCATCTCGGACCTTGCGGGCTTCATCCTGCACCGGCCCGAGATCCCCACACTCGTCGCGATCGAGTCCGATTCCTGGCGCAAGGAATACACTCTCCGCATCGCCGAGCGCACGGGCGTGGACGTGTCGGTGTATTCCATCCTCAATATCCATCGAATCGGTATCGACGCGCCGGTAGAGATCGTGTTCGAGGAAGTCGAACGGTGGAGCGGCGGTTCCTGCTGCTGGCCGGACCATATCGCGACGATCGAGGAAATCCCCGACGAGCAGGACGGGTTCCGGGTCGTCGTCCTTGGTCACACGAGGATCAGCCGCCGGCTCCGGAAACGCTTCGGACGGCGGTTCGGTATGCTGTTTCGCGCGACGGTGGTCGAAGCCCGGCGGGTCCCGGACTCCCTCGATGTCGACAACGCGCGGTTCTTCCTGTGGAATTGCTCCGGCGGTTATCCGATCGGTGTGTTCTCGATCTTCGTCCGCTCGGCGATTCCTGAGCGGGGAGAGACAGAGTCGACACAGCTGTTCTTCGCGGTGGGATTCGATCCATACGGAAGCAAGCGCCTGGGGAAGATCGTACCGTTCCGGACGGTCTGGAAGTACGTGCACGACCGCGTCACGTCGAACGTGCTGAACCGGTTCAAGCGAATCTGCGAATCCAGCTTCCGGGACCTGCAGCAGGACGACGGGCGGGACACAGACTGAGCCGCGGGAACCGACTGAGCTGCCCCTACGGGCGATCGAACGCCTGAGCCGCGGGAGCCGACTGAGCCCGCCCCTACGGGCCGGCGAACGCCTGCTCGACGATCGACTGCTGTTCGCGCGCGTGGACGGCAGAGTCGCCCCCGGCCGGGCTCGCACGCTCCGGCCGACCGACGTACCGCACGGTCCACCCCGGGCCGACGATCTGTTCGAGCAGAGGCCGTACATAGCTCCAGGCGCCCATGTTCGCCGGCTCCTCCTGCACCCAGGTCAGTTCCTCGAGACCTGGATAAGCGGCAAGAACATCCCGCAGCTGTTCCTCCGGGAACGGGTAGATTCGCTCGAGCCGGGCCACGTCCGCCGTCGGACTCTGCTTCCATTCCTCGGAGCCGGTCAGATCGTAGAACACCTTGCCGCTGCACAGGACGAGTCGGCGCACTTCACCCCGCTCGGACTCATCCCGCAGACCGGGCAGCACGGGCTGGAAGAACCCCGAAGCCAGCTCGTCGAGCGAGGAGCGCGCGGCCGGATTGCGAAGCAGGCTCTTCGGTGTCATCAGGACCAGCGGCCGCCGTGCGGGACGGAGGGCCTGGAGGCGCAGGAGGTGGAAATACTGTGCGGGGGTCGTGAGGTTCGCGACCCGGATGTTCCGCTCGGCCGAGAGCTCCAGGAAACGTTCCAGCCGGGCGCTCGAGTGCTCCGGCCCCTGCCCCTCGTAGCCGTGCGGCAGCAGCAGCGCGAGTCGTGACTCCTGTCCCCACTTCGACCGGCCGGCAACGATGAACTGGTCGATGATCGCCTGCGCGACGTTGGCGAAGTCCCCGAATTGAGCCTCCCACAGGACGAGCGTGTCCACGGCGGTCGCGCTGTACCCGTACTCGAAGCCGAGCACGGCCGCCTCCGACAGCGAGCTGTTCCACACCTGGAACTGTGCCTGGTCGGACGAGAGATGCTTCAACGAGGTCCACTTGTCGCCCGTGTTCGCATCGTGCAGCACGAGGTGGCGCTGGCTGAACGTGCCGCGCTCGGAGTCTTCTCCGCTCAGCCGGATCGGCACTCCCTCGGTGAGCAGGCTGGCGAACGCCAGGCTCTCGGCATGGGCCCAGTCGATCGCGTCTTCCAGCGAGGACTTCCGCCGCTCGAGCTGGCGCGCGAGCTTCGGAAACGGCACGAAGCCCTCCGGCCAGCTGTAGATCAAGTCGTTCAGCGCACGCAGCCGGTCGTCCGCGGGGGCCACGAGCGCCTCGCGCCAGCCCTTCTCCTCCTCCGTCAGCACCTCGTACCCGTGCGGCCGCTCGCGTTCGACCTTCATCCCGATTCCGAGCGTCGATCCGGCAGTCGTCTCATAGACGTCCAGTTCGACGGGAGCTTCGTCATCAGCACCCTCGACGACGGTTCGCCGCGCTTCGTTCAGGCGTGTCGCTGTTTCCTCGGCCATCTCGTCGATCTCCGCCTGCTGGAGGACCCCTTCCTCCACCAGTCGGTCGGCCCAGATCTGCCGCACCGTCGGATGCCCGCGGATCTTCTGGTACATCAGCGGCTGCGTGTACGCCGGCTCGTCGCCCTCGTTGTGGCCGTGCCGGCGGTACCCGACCAGGTCGACGACGATGTCTTCCGCAAATGCCATGTGGAAGTCGATCGCCAGCTGGACCGCGGAGAGGCACGCCTCGGGATCATCCGCGTTCACGTGCAGGATCGGAAACCGGAAGCCCAGCGCGATGTCGCTCGCGTAGCGGCTGGAGCGCGTGTCGTACGGATCGGTCGTGAACCCGAGCTGGTTGTTGGACACGATGTGAATCGTGCCGCCGTTCTCGTAGCCGTGCAGCCGGGCCAGGTTGAGGGTCTCGGGTACGATTCCCTGCCCCATGAACGCGGAGTCCCCGTGCACCAGGATCGGGAGAACGGACGTCCCGAACGCATCCAGTCCGCTCTCGTCCTCGCCGGTCAGGGGCATGCCGCTTCCCCGGGCGAGGATTTCCCGCGCGGCGCGCGCCATCCCCTGGACGACAGGGTTCACATGCTCGAGATGGCTCGGATTCGGGGCGAGTGAGATCTCCAGTTCGCCGACCGGCGAGCGTAAGAGCTGCGTGGCTCCCACGTGGTACTTCACATCGCCCGAGCCGACCTCCGAGATCCGCGACTGCATTCCGCGTGACCTGAGGCCTTCGAAGTCGGCGGCAACGCCTCGTAGGGGAATCCGATGATGTGCGCGAGCACGTTCAGCCGGCCCCTGTGCGCCATTCCGATGAAGAATTTCCGCGTGCCGGCGAGCGCAGTGCGGCGGATGATCCGGCGGATCATCGGCACCATCATGTCGAGGCCCTCGATCGAGAACCGCTTCTGCCCCAGGTACGCCCGCTGCAGGAATGTCTCGAGCCCCTCCACTTCGGTCAGGATCCGAAGCAGGTGGACCTTTCCATCCCGGTCCACCGGATCCGCGTGCCGCCCCGACTCGATGTACTCCACGAGCCAGTTCCACTGGACGGGATCCTCCATGTGATCCAGCTCGTAGCCGATCCGCCCGCAATAGATCTGCCGCAGACTGTGTATCGCATCCAGCGCCGTGTCTCCGTGACGCTCGAGCCCGATCGCGGCGGCGGGAACCTCCGCCAGGTCCTCCAGGGTCACTCCGTGGAAACCGGGGTCCAGCGCCGGGTGGCCCGGGGGAATGGAACCCAGCGGATCGATCGGAACCGCGAGATGGCCCAGCGTCCGGTAGGACTCGACGAGGCTTCCGGCGGCCGCGGCGGATCGGAGGCGGTGGGTCAGCGTCTCCGGGTCCAGTCCGGGAGCGGCCGATACTCCGGGGGCCGCCGCCACGCCTGACCCTCCGTCGATCCAGTCCGCGATGGAGGGGGGCACGAAGCCCCGATCGCGCAGTTCCTTCTCGTACAGCAGCTCGGCGTATCCGGCGTTGTATCCGTCCGCCGCCCGTTGGTCGCTCATATTGTCTCGGGTCCGGGGCTGGTCGATCATTCGGAAATCCAAGGTAGGGCTTCTACCCACCCGCACAAGCAGGGTCCCGGACCGCTAATCCTCATCCGGGTGAGGGCTGGCCGTCCCGATGATCGGCTCGCGCCAGCCGTCCTCGAGCCGGACTCCGAGTCCGTCGGCGAGCCGGTTCACGAAGTTGAAGTATGCCACCACCTCGCACGCGTGGAGGATCGCTTCGTCGGACCAGCCCGCGTCGCGCAGCTCCTGCACATCGGAGCTTCGCATCGCCGCCGGATCGCGGGTCAGGCGATCGGCGTATGCCAGCAGGGCGCGCTGGCGCTCCTCCACCGGCGCCGTCCGCCAGTCCTCGGCGATCGCCGCCACGAGCTCGGGGTCACGGGTTATCCGACGGAGCGCCGCTCCGTGATGCTGAATTCAGTAGAAGCACCCGTTGGCGGTGGAGACGACGACGGCGATCGACTCCCGATCCGCCCGTGACAGCGGCGACGGACCGAACATCAGCGTCCGGTACAACTCGTAGTGGGCCTCCAGCGCCGCCGGGTGCAGCGTCTGGATGCCGAGGATGTT
>PVMK01188211.1_pt1 | contig 12587 bp, 6 predicted proteins | sample 1853481 | NCBI WGS metagenome assembly PVMK01 (sample SAMN08533507, study PRJNA380276) | Marine sediment metagenome, whole genome shotgun sequencing project.
TGCTTAGCCTCCAACAGACTGGTGGCGATCCGCTGCGTGCCCCGGCTCATGGGCTTCCGCGTTATTTGCTCATCTGGGCGCGGAGTAACCTCGTGGGGCTGAGCCGGCTGCGTGACCGCAACTGCAGGGGGTGCTGCGGGCACTCCATGCTCCAGATAAAGAATCACGTCACCTTTGGTTATTCTGCCTCCTGGTCCAGTGCCGGCGATTTTGGAAACATCAAGGTTCTTTTCAGCCACAAGTCTCCGGACTGATGGGGCCAAGACCGGCTTGGCTGCCAGCGGAATCTTTGGAACTGGCTCAATAGGTGGTGGTTCAGGAGGTGGAGGTGGAGCGGCTGGGGCAATTTCCGTCACTTCCTCAGGAACGGGTTTTTCGACCACTTCAGGAGCTGCCGCCGTATCTATAGTGCCGACAACCGTTCCGATCGCCACCGTTTCACCCTCAGATACACGTATACTTAAGACTCCATCAGCTTCTGCCTCGATCTCGAGGGTGACCTTGTCGGTTTCCAGGACGAAAAGTGGTTCACTCTTGCCCACCAGATCGCCGTCCTTTTTGTACCACTGAGACAGGGTCGCTTCCGTCACCGATTCTCCCACGCTAGGGACCTTAATCTCCAGTTTCATGGTTACTCCTGGGTGTGTTTGTGCTTAATGATGGCTTTTTGGCGGGTACGGTGACCCGCCCTACAAATAACCTGTTTAGTTGGATTTCGTAGGGCCGGTCACTGTACCGGCCTTAATGTCTAAAGTGTCTAAATTTAGGAATTCAGGAATTTAGGGATTTAGGAATTAAAAAAAGAAGTATTTCCTAAATTGCCGGCTAAAATCAGCAACTTAACTCCTCAATTCCTTAATCCCTCAATTCCCAAATCCGCGATCTTTACTCTGCCCTCTACCGCTTACAACAAATGACAGCGCAGCGTAATGACCTAATGACGGCGAAGCCGAATGACCCAATGGCGCATCGCGCCTAGTTCAATCCGCAATCCGCATTCCCAAATCCGCAATGTCTCTGTCTCGCGGTGTCGTTCCTCTCTGCCCACTGCCAGCTGCTAGCTGCCTACTGCTTCTTAGCCACTGCCTCCTCAAGAATGGCCGCTTGCTCGCTTTTGTAAATGTTGTGAAAGCCGGTAGCCGGGCTCGCTGCCGCTTCTCTGCCTATATACTTGATGTGCTTTTGGACCAGAGAGGCAATACGTGAGCGGACAAAATTCCAACCGCCCATGTTTTCCGGTTCCTCTTGCACCCAACACCACTCATTGGCCCGATTGTACTGAGCGACAACTTTTTCAAGTTGCTGTTCCGGGAAGGGGTAAAATTGCTCTAGTCGTATGATACCAATATCGGTTGCTTTCAGATCCTGACGTCTCTGAAAAAGTTCGTAGTAAATCTTGCCACTACAAAAGAGGATGCGGCGGGAAGTTTTCTTGTTGCCTTCATCATCAATGACTTCTAGGAAGGAACCTGAGGTCATATCCGAGAGGCGAGAGACTGCAAGGGGATGGCGCAGCAGGCTCTTGGGCGTCATAACCACAAGGGGCTTGCGAAAATCACGCTTTACCTGACGTCGCAGCAGGTGGAAATACTGGGCTGGAGTGGTGGGATTACAAACCTGGATGTTTTCCTCGGCACACAGCTGAAGAAAACGCTCCAATTTGGCGCTTGAGTGCTCCGGTCCCATGCCTTCGAAACCGTGGGGGAGCAGCAGGACGAGACCGCTCAACCGCTGCCATTTGGATTGACCACTGGATATGTACAGATCGATTACTCCCTGGGCGTTATTGACGAAGTCACCGAACTGAGCCTCCCAGATAGTCAGCCCTTCAGATTGGGCGAGGGAATACCCATACTCGAAGCCGACGACACCAGCTTCGGAAAGCAAACTGTCATAAGCGGAGAACGGTGCTTGCCCTTTGCCTAGAGAATTAAGAGGTACGAATGTATCACCTGTTTTCGTATCTACCAGAGAGCTGTGTCTCTGGCTGAAGGTGCCTCTGCGACTGTCCTGGCCACTCAAGCGAACGGGTATGGCTTCCGTTACCAGAGAAGCAAAAGCAAGAACTTCTCCGTTAGCCCAATCGATTCCCGCGCCGTTCTCCACTGCTCCAGCCGTTTTTTCAGAAGGGTTGCCAGTTTGGGGTGAAGTGAGAAATCTTTCGGTACCGTATTCAACTTGCGGGCAAGTGAGCGAAGTTGTTTCGCTGACACTCCTGTTTTCAACACTTTATGGGAATACTCTCCATATATGTCGTCCCAGTTTTCATAATAGTCAACCCTGGGAAGGACGCACTGTTTTTCTCGCGTGGTGGTAAAGGACGCCTCCAGACACTCATTAATTCCAGAGACAATGTCTTTGATCTCATCCTCGCTAACAATATTTTCAGCAAGCAGTTGGGCGCCATAGATTTTATATAAAGGCGGTCTTTCTCTGATGCGCTCGTACATCTGCGGTTGAGTAAAATAGGGCTCATCCCCCTCATTGTGTCCATAGCGCCGGTAGCAGACCAGATCGATGACCACATCCTTGCCGAATTCCAGGCGGTAATCGCAGGCAAGTTTGGTAACGTGAATCACGCTTTCCGGGTTCTCTCCGTGGACGTGAAAGATAGGAACCATGAGCATCTTGGCAACGTCAGTGGAGTAACGCGTGGAGCGGGCATCTTCAGGCAGCGTGGTATAGCCAATCTGATTGTTAATAATAATGTGAACAGTGCCTCCAGTGCTGTATCCTTCCAACTGGGACATATTTAAAGTCTCGGCGACAACACCCTGACCGGCGAAAGCGGCGTCACCGTGGATGAGAAGCGGTTGCACTAGCCTGTGTCCATCGCTTCTCCCAATCATATCCTGACGGGCGCGGGCAAAGCCTTCGACCACTGGATTTACCGATTCCAGGTGGCTGGGGTTGTTGACGAGGAACACCCGTACTGAGCGGTCGTTGGCTGTGGTGATATCGGCCAGAAAGCCAATGTGGTATTTGACATCTCCAGCACCAAATATGGTATCGGGATCGTAATTGCTCTCAAACTCGCAAAAGATCTCCTCGTGAGATTTTTCGAGGACATTGACCTGAACATTAAGCCGGCCCCGATGGGCCATCCCCAAAATAATTTCTCGACATCCCTGTGCAGCTACATGTCCAACCAGCGAGTCCAACATGGGAATGAGCGCTTCCGCCCCTTCCAGGGAAAAGCGTGTCTGTCCCAAATATTTCTTATGCAGGAACTGCTCAAACAGGGAGGTCTGGTAAAGTTTGTTGAGAATCCGGGCTTTCTCTTCCCTGGACAACACAGGTCGATTGCGGCTTGGTTCCATGCGCTCTTGCAACCACTGGCGCTCAGCGGGATCTTGCAGGTGCATGTACTCCACCCCGACTGAGCGACAGTAGGTTTCTTTGAGAGCCTTAAGTATCTCACTCAGGACCACCAGGTTTTTGCCCGGGAAAAGCTGGGTATAGAACTCCCGCTCCAGATCGTCGTCTGTAAGATTGAAGGCTGCAGGATTCAGGAGAGGATGATCAGTTGGGCAGGCCGCAAGCGGATCCAGGCAGGCCAGCAGGTGGCCGAGATCACGATGCCGATGGGTCAGTGCCTCCACCTGCGATTGTCGTGAGACCTGGTCCTCATCACAGACCAGAACAACCTCGGACTCTCTGGCGGAGGCCAACTCGAAACCTTGGAAGAAAAACTGCCAATCTCGGGAAACCTTGCTGGGATCAGACTTCCACTGTCGGTACTGCTCATCAATGAATTCGGCATTCCAAGCCCCGGTCAAAGCCATAACAGTTCCACCTTTAAGAAATGTCTAAAATGTCTAAAGTAGGGCCGATCTCAGTATCGGCCAAGATAAACATTATACCGTCTAGGCGGGTACGGAGATCCGCCCTACATCCATTTGTGCCATGAGAATCGATATTCTTCCCAATCCACAACTAACCCAGACCTCACTGGGTTCATGACCATATATTCAGCGGTTTTTGCCAAGTCCTCTTCTGTTCGTAAGGCATGATCGTAAAAGCCCCTTTGCCAAAAAGGACCTTCAAATTCACTTTTACGCAAGAGATTGCCAGTAAACTTTTTCCAGGCACTTATGATGTCTATAAGGTTGCCGCTCTTGGGCGCAATTAAAAGGTGAATATGGTCAGGCATAAGGCAGTAAGCAAGAATGTCAGTCCGCTCTGCAATGAAGTCGGAACCCAGGGTGTCGATAAGCTGCGTTGCCAAGTTGTGGTTATGGAAAATATCCTGACGGTTAGCTGTACAAATCGTAATTGAGAAGACCTGCCCAGCTTCCTCATAAACTGGTCGGGGTAGGCGGATATTCTTCCTTTTTCTTATACTCATTGGTACAAATCTCGTAGGGCCGATCTCCGTATCGGCCACTAAAACTTGAAAGATTGTAAACCAATAGGAAGTGTATGAACAATCAAAATCGCACTCCACTGATCTTCATTATCCCCAATCGATAAATTCTAACACAATCAACAACGATTTCAAGTAGATAACTAAAAGGCACAAGGCGAAAGGCACAAGGCGCAAGGTAATCTTCTTTTAAGATGCGTTTCGTTTGGTTTAGACTCGACGCTCTGCGCTTTGCGCTCAACGGTGAAGCGCTTGACTGAGAGCGAAGAACCGGTTCTTATTAGCCTGAAGTAGGGGCAGTATAAGATCCACACATCTGTCTGATTGTGTTGAGGAAAGGACTTGCACTCCCCAACACTCTCAATTATCATGAATTTCATTGCGATTTCTGCAAGCAGGGCTTTCTATGGCCCTCGAGCATCAGCACTATTTCTGATCCGTTGTCCTCAAAAGGGAAAAACTCTTGGTGTGACACTCTGGAGGACGCGTGCAACCAATCCTTAATGGACTTACACTGTCGCCTTGGGAGCCGGGTCTTTTCAGCTTGGTTATTTACGGCCTTATGGTGCTGGGCCTGGTGGCATTGCTGCTTTTTTTTGCATCCTGGCTAGGGGAAAAGAAAAGCAATCCCGAAAAACTGAGACCTTACGAAAGTGGGATAATTCCCACAGGCTCGGCCCGCCTCCGATACCCTGTCCCATTTTTCCTCGTGGCCATCTTCTTTCTCATCTTTGATGTGGAAGCTGCCTACATATTTTCCTGGGCAATTTCTTACGACAGCTTGGGCTGGGCCGGTTGGCTGCAAATATCTTTCTTCATCTTTGTTTTACTCCTTGGCCTTGTCTACATTTGGAAGAAGGGGGGACTCGAGTGGGGGCCAACGTCGAAAGAGGATTGAACAATCCCCTCTTGAGGGGATCTGACATCCTGATTAACTGGGCTCGCAAGTACAGTCTATGGCCCATGTTCTTCGGGCTTTCCTGCTGTTTCGTCGAGGAGGCAGTAGCCTTCACAGCCAGATACGATATGGCTCGGTTCGGAGCAGAGGTGCTTCGGCCCTCACCGCGGCAGGCTGATCTCCTGATCATTTCGGGTACTGTTTTCAAGAAAGTCGCTCCGGTCGTCTTGCGGCTCTATGAGCAAATGGCGGAACCCAAATGGGTTATCTCTATGGGTTCTTGCTCCAACAGTGGAGGTATGTACGATGTCTACAGTGTGGTGCAGGGTGTGGATCAGATACTGCCGGTGGATGTTTACATCCCGGGCTGTCCGCCACGACCTGAGGCTGTACTGCAAGGCCTTGTCCTTTTACAAGAAAAGATAGTCTCCGAAGAACGACCCACTCGCTCCATTTTCCACCTTTCGGGAGGGAGCCAGGGAACCCAGAAACCCATCCTCGTGGATGGTGAGACAAAGTCGCGAGATCCACAGGGGCCTGGCATGCAGGGCACCTCCATACGGGGCACTTCCGTAGTACCACCTGAATTCTGGGATAGCCGCTCCGATCTTATGTGGACCCCACCGCCACGCCGGATCGAGTTAAGCGCAAGTGACAAAAGTCTTGCCCAAACGCTACTAGAACGTTTTGGTCCCGCTGTTCAGCAGACAGCGCACACCTCGGACATGCTTACCTTTCATGTGGAGGAAGACCGGATCAAAGATGTTCTCAAATTTCTCAAACAAAAGGCGACCCCACGCTACCAACGTTTAGAGGATCTGACCGCTATTGATGAATCCGCCCGCAGAAATCGTCAGGAGTACCCGGATTACACCGTCGTTTACCACCTGCTATCATTCGAACCCCCGTGCAGATTGCGACTGAAAGTAGGATTACAAGGGCGGGATCCCGTAACTAGAAGTGTGACCGATATCTGGCCCTCTGCAAACTGGTACGAGCGGGAAGTATTCGACATGTTCGGGATACAGTTCGAAGGTCACCCGAATCTGCGCCGGCTTCATTATGCCGTACATGACTGGGAGGGCCATCCTCTGAGGAAGAGTTACCCTGGTCGAGCCACTGAAATGGGTCCTTACACCCTTGCAGATGCACAAAGACTCCAACCGTTGGATGGGGGTGTCTTTGTTAAAAGAGACGGCAGGGAACACGAGCTTATACTTAACATTGGTCCCCACCATGTAAGTACCCACGGCCTGATGCGCTATATTGTCTCCCTGCATGGAGAAGAGATCACCGAACTCGACATGGACATCGGCTATCACCATCGCGGTGCGGAAAAAATTGGCGAGAGACAAACGTGGCATCAGTTCATCCCATATACTGACAGAGTAGACTATCTGGCCGGTGCAGCCAATAACCTTCCTTATGTCATGGCCGTAGAAACTCTGGCTGAAATAGAAGTCCCAGATCGCGCTCAGGTGATCAGGGTGATGCTAAGTGAGTTTTTCCGGTTGAGCAACCATCTCGTCTTTTTCGCCACTATGGCCCACGATGTAGGAGCCATGACCCTTAACTTTTACACCTTTCGGGAACGTGAAATGATTATGGACATAGTGGAACTCATTACCGGAGGTAGGTTGCATCCTTCGTGGTTCCGCTTGGGAGGTGTTGCCGCTGATTTGCCGGAAGGGTGGAAAGAAGCTGTGGATAACTTCGTCAAAATATTTCCTGCGGCTCTCAACGAATACGAGGCACTTATCACGAAGAATCCCATCTTTAAGGCTAGAACTCAAGGCATCGGTCGCATTTCGTTGGAAGATTCCATCGATTGGGGCGTAAGTGGTCCGAACCTACGCGCTTGCGGCCTGGAGTGGGACGTGCGGAAGAAGTTCCCTTACTCCGGCTATGAGAATTTCGACTTTGAGGTTCCCACTGCCACTGAAGGTGATTGCTATGCTCGCTATCTGGTGCGGGTTGAGGAGATGCGCCAGAGTTTGAGGATCATTGAACAGGCTGCAGAACAGTTGCCTTCTGGTCGGCACGTTAGCGATGACTATCGCTACGTGATCCCTAAACGAGAAGACATGCTGAAAGACATTGAGAGCCTGATCCATCATTTCATCAACGTCACCCGTGGACCCAAAATCCCCAGGGGTGAGGCATATGTTTCCTGTGAGATCCCTCGGGGGGAGCAGGGCTACTATGTGGTGAGCGATGGGCTCGGGTGCTCGTACCGGACAAGAATACGGGCGCCAGGATTTGCCAATGTGCAGGTAATGCCAATGATGGCCGTGGGTGAAACCATTGCTGACCTGATCGCCATCGTAGGTTCTATCGATTATATTCTGCCGGATATTGATAGGTGAAGGAGAGATGTCAGTTGTGCGTGGTCAGTTGCATCTAAGTAATCTAGGGTGGCCAGAAAAACGGGAGTAGTGGAATATCCAGAATCTCCAAATAACAAATAACAAATTCCAAACAAATCACAATGACCAAAATTCAAAATTCCAAACCCCAACATCATCTAAAAAAAAGAATCTCAAATACGTTTGGGTCATTGGATATTGAAATTTGAGATTTATTTGTAATTTGGTGCTTGAGATTTGGGATTTTAGATTGCAGATTGCGAATTTGGGGATCTATCTATTTTAGGCATTTTAGCACATTTTAGTTCATTTTAGCTCATTTGAAAGGCGGGCCTCTGTGCCCGCCACTAGGCCGTTGACTACGATGCTGCCAGCAGATCTCAAAGAATCGCTAACGGAACACATCGCCAGCGTTGACCATCCCCGGGAACTGGTAGTGGATATCATGTTCGCTATCCAGGATCAGTTTGGCTATTTGAGTGATGAGGCTGTTGAGGAGGTTGCCAAACTTCTGAATATGTCCCCCCTGGAGGTGGAAGAACTGGCTACTTTCTACACCTTCATTTACCGTGAGCCAGTTGGGAAGTATGTGATCCACGTTTGCGACAGTGTTATCTGCTGGATGGATGGTTATGAATCAATCCGAGATCACCTGTGCAACAAGCTTGGAGTTGAGATGGGAGAAACCACTTCGGACGGGTTATTCACCCTCCTGCCGGTTTGCTGCATTGGTTACTGCGATAGATCACCAGCTATTCTGATCAATAAAGAGGTGTATGGACCACTGACGGGTGAGAAGCTGGACGAGATTCTGGATAACTTGAGAGCACAAGGTTAACGCATCGAGAAGTAATTTCGAATTTCGAATTTCGAATTTCGAATTGAGGAATTAAGGAATTTGAGATAAACGATTCTCGATAACGATTTACCGTTTACTGCTGACACCTGACACCTGACACCCGACACCTGACACCTAAAACCCTGAGATTTGGTGCTTGGGATTTGGGAATTGAGGAATTAAGGGATTTAGATTTTAGATTGCAGATTTTAGTTCACTTTAGGCACTTTAGCTCATTTTAGGCATTTCTCATGACTTACCCCCAGGTACTTCTGCAAAATCGCAAGCCAGACAGGATTGCCACGCTGGAAGAATACCAGCAGAGCGGGGGTTACCAGGCATTGGCTGATGTGCTGCAAAACTACTCATACAAAGACGTGCAGGAAGTCCTCATTGAGGCCGTACTTTTGGGCCGAGGAGGAGCCGCCTTTCCAGCGGGCATGAAGCTGAGGACGGTAGCGGAGGATGCACCTTTTCCGAGATACGTTGTGTGTAACGCCGACGAAATGGAGCCGGGAACCTTCAAGGATCGCGTACTGATCCACACGGATCCTCATATGATCATCGAAGGGATGATCATAGACGGTTATGGAGCGCTGGCGGAGAAGGGCATTATCTTCATCAGGCCTGAATATGAGAGCGGGGCAAAGATTCTCGAAAGAGAGATCGAGATTGCTAAAGAGGCCGGCTTTCTAGGAAGGAACATTCTGGGCAGCAACTATAGTATGGACATTGTTGTCCACCGAAGCGGTGGCAGGTACATCTGCGGGGAGGTCACGGCTCAGTTGAACGCTCTGATGGGCAAAAGGCCAAACCCGCAGCAACCACCTCCCTATCCTACGGAAAAGGGTCTTTGGGGAATGCCCACCGTACTTCAGAATGTGGAAACCCTGGCAAACATACCGCACATCATCAGAAACGGAGTTGAGTGGTACAAGAACCTGGCAAAGACCGATACCGGTGCCGGGACCAAGCTATTCTGTGTAAGCGGGAGGGTCAATAAGCCGGGTTGCTTCGAGCTGCCAATGGGAGTGCGGCTGAGTGAAATCATTGAAGTTCATGCCGGCGGCATGCCGGCAGGTTCCGAATACAAGGCTTGTTTGCCGGGTGGCGCCTCTACCCGCTATTTGCCGAAAGAGTTCTATGATATTGAGATGGACTTCGAGCCAATGAGCAAGGTTGGGCACCGGTTAGGAACCGGGGCAATAATGGTCTTCGACCAGAAGACGTGCCTTGTCGGGGCCACTTTGAACTTGACGGAGTTTTTTGCCAGAGAATCCTGTGGCTGGTGTACGCCTTGTCGGGAAGGATTGCCATACATTCGAGACCTGCTACTGCGGTTGGAGGAAGGGGAGGGGAGGGAAGAGTTCATCCCCATGCTTCAGCAGATGAGCAAGCACTTGTGGAGTTCTTACTGTGCCTTTGCTCCCGGAGCCACATCACCGGTGGAGAGCCTCATTACCTATTTTGAAGATGAGGTCAGGGAGCATATTAGGCAGAAAAAATGTCCTTTTAAGTAAAGCCTCAATGTCTAAAGTGTCTAAAATTTGTTGACCATGTAATCAAAATGGTGCCAGTAGGGCGGGCCTCTGTGCCCGCCATTAGAGTGTTGTATTCGATTCATTATCCTTGGCCGGTACGGTGACCGGCCCTACGGTTACTTCATCTTTAACTCATACTACTAGCATGCCTAAACTTGTTATCGATGATCGGGAAATAGAAGTTCCAGCGGGAACAAAGGTGATTGAGGCCGCGGAAAGACTGGGCATCATGATTCCGCGCTTCTGCTACCATCCCGCTCTGGGATCTGTGGGCGCCTGCCGGGTCTGCGCCGTGAAGTTTTTGGAAGGCTCCTTCAAGGGCGTTCAGATGAGCTGCATGATCGATGCTAAGGATGGCATGGTAGTATCGACCACCGACGAAGAGGCAGTGGATTTTCGTCAATACGTGATTGAATGGCTCATGCTTCACCACCCCCATGATTGCCCGGTTTGCGATGAAGGGGGCCACTGTCTGCTCCAAGACATGACGGTTTCGGGCGGGCACGGGATAAGAAGATATCTCGGGATGAAGCGGACCTATCGGGATCAGAACCTGGGCCCCCTGGTCCAGCACGAAATGAATCGCTGCATTCACTGTTACCGGTGTTCTCGATTCTATCAAGAATTTACCGGCTACCGCGACCTGGGTGTAATGCAGATTGGCAACCGCACCTTTTTCGGCCGATACCAGGATGGCACTCTGGAAAGCCCTTTTACAGGGAATCTCAGCGACATCTGCCCCACAGGGGTTTACACCGACAAACCATCTCGTTTTTTTGGCAGGCGTTGGGATTACGAGCGAACTCCTTCTCTTTGCATTCATTGCTCACTTGGATGCCATACCGTAGCAAGCGGTCGCTACCGGGCGGTGGTCCGACAGGAAGCACGATACAGTGAGGCCGTAAATGGGTACTTCATTTGTGATCGGGGACGCTACGGTTTCTTTTATGCCAGCGACGAGGATAGACCTAGAGAGGCTCTAATTGACGGCAAGGAAGTTCCTTACCACCAGGCTATCCGCGAAGCTAGAGAAAAGCTGGGAGAACTCATCAAGAGCACGGGGCCTGGTGCTGTTGCCTGTGTGAGTTCAGAACGTTCCAGTCTCGAAACTCAGGCTATGCTCAAAAGGATATGCCAAACAAAGGGCTGGCATGGTCCGTCTTACTTTGCGGATGGGGCCATGGCGCAGAAAGTGAAATCGGCATCCTCCAGGCTGGAATCGGGTTTGGCGGTCTCTCTGCGTGAGTTGGAAAGTGCGGATTTCGTCCTGGTGGTCGGAGCCGATCCCATCAACGAAGCTCCCATGCTGGCTTTGGCAATGAGACAAGCCCAGCGAAGCGGTGGCAAGATTGCTGTCATCGATCCTCGGCCGGTATCTTTACCGTTTGAATTCCATCATCTGCAAGTGACTCCGGATGAGGTGAACCTGTGCGCAAGTCTTCTGGTCAAGGCGGCTGTCGACTTGGGAGCGGCGACAGATCTTGAACAGTCAGGCATTGAATTTTACCAGGCGATTCCAAAACTGGAGACTGTTGCTCCTTCACTACAGGATCAGATCTCAAAGGTGGCGCAGGAGCTCAAAGAGAGTAAGCGGCCGATAATCGTATGTGGTACTGAGACGGTGCGTCAGACCACTCCTGCGCTGGCGGCGGACCAAGCCTTGCTATTGCAAGCCACCAATAAGCAGGCAGGTCTTTTCTACCTGATGCCCGGGGCAAATTCATTCAGTGCTTCATTGCTAGCAGGTGAAGATGGATCTTTCATTGAGACTCTCGAGGGCATAGAAAACGGTACCATCAAAGGCTTGGTCCTGGTTGAAAACAACGCTCTCTTGCATTTCCACGACCGCCAAAGAATGGAACTCGCCTTAGAAAAGCTGGAATTGCTCGTTGTACTGGACTATGTCAATTCCAGCACCAAACAGAGGGCGCACATCTTCCTGCCCACCTCAACTCTGTGCGAGGCTGGTGGTGTTTTCATCAACCAGGAAGGAAGAGTTCAAGCTGCGCCTCGGGCGTATCTGGGTGGAACACCCATAGCCCAGGTCAGCGGTGGAAACCATCCGCCGCGGATTTACGGGAGTGAAATTCCGGGAGGGGAGCCCCGCGCCGGGTGGCAGGCTCTGGCAGAACTTGTCCACGGAGAACCGCAGCCGGACGAAGATACTACTCGGTCAAGCGTACTGAAGTGGCTGTCAGAGCTGAATCCAGCATTTGCCGATATCCCGGCAATCGATGAACTTCCTGATGACGGGATCAGAATGAGTTCCCCTGAGGAACCATCCCCTCGTTTCTCGTTGGACTGGCTGAATGAGCTAGAAAAAAAACGGAGTCCAGATGACAGCTTGGAACTCGTCCTGGTTAACTGGACTTTCAGCACCGAAGAACTCTCCCAGTACTCGCCACCCCTGATGAAGCTAGAAAAGGAACCAGCTGTCTTTATGCATGTTGATGACGCTGCCAGACTGGGCCTGTCTGACAGCGATAAGGTGACAATACTATTGGATAGGGGCGCTTTGGAAGTGAGTGTCTCTGTCAAGGAAAACATGGCTCCTGGGATCATAGTCATGCCACGACAT
>PVMK01188950.1_pt1 | contig 12587 bp, 8 predicted proteins | sample 1853481 | NCBI WGS metagenome assembly PVMK01 (sample SAMN08533507, study PRJNA380276) | Marine sediment metagenome, whole genome shotgun sequencing project.
CGGTAAATGCCGACACGGGCAAGCCACGGATGCTGATGAAGGATGCCCGCATTGGTGACCTGGTGTTCGACAGGAAAGCACTCGGTCCATATGGGGCCTGAGGCACCAGAATGGCTTTGTGACGCTGGTCAACATTCCGCCGCCTTATGAGGTTTGGGAACAGGTTCACACCTGGCCTTATGGCGAAGTTCTGTACGACATCGATATCTCGCCAGACGGAAAACTGCTGTCCGCATCCATGGGCGAAGTCAATGGCAGTCAGTATCTGCGTGTTTTCCCGCTGGATGACCTGGTCAACGGCAACAGCGAACCCATGTTGCAGTTCGATTTTGGTTCTTTTGTGCCTGAAGGTTTTGTGTTTTCCCAGGACGGGCGCTTCCTCTATGGCAGTTCTTACTACACTGGAATTTCCAACATTTTCCGCTATGAAATGCCGACAGGCGACATCGAGGCCGTCAGCAACGCGGAACCCGGTTTTTTCCGGCCCACTCCCATGGATGATGGCCGCTTGATGGTTTTTGAATACACCGGGCAGGGTTTCAAACCCACGATCATCGATCCGGCGCCGCTGGAAGACCTCAGCGCGATTACATTTCTCGGTACAGAGATTGTGAGGAAACATCCGGTAGTCAAGGACTGGGCCGTTGGGTCGCCCGCAGATGTGCCCCTGGATGACCTGGTGACACATCGGGGTAAATACAGTCCGATACATGAACTGGGACTCTCGTCAGGCTACCCGGTTATCGAGGGATACCGGGATACCTTTGCCCTCGGTTATCACCTCAGCTGGTCAGACCCGATGTTGTTTAACCGGCTGACAGCGACACTTTCCTATAGCCTGGACAATTCCCTGGATTCGAACGAAAAATTCCACGCCGACATTGAGTACCGCAAATTCAATTGGCGCTACCGTTACTGGCATAATAATGCTGACTTCTATGATCTTTTTGGCCCTACGAAACGTGCTCGTAAGGGTGATGCTTTTATTGTCGGCTATGAGAAAGCGCTGATCTACGATTTGCCCAGGCGAATGGACCTGGATATCGCCGCAGCCTATTACACGGGACTGGATACATTACCGAACAATCAGAATGTGCCCACCAGTTTTGAAGACCTTGCATCCGCCTATATTGATTTATCCTACACCCACACTCGCAAATCACTGGGTTCGGTAGACCATGAAAAAGGGTTTCGCTGGGATGTGGCTGGCTACGCGGATTATGCAGGCAGCGATTTTGTGCCAAAGGTCCGCGCCGGCCTGGATTTTGGTTTCGCACTGCCGTTAAAACACTCTTCGATCTGGCTTTACAACGCGGCAGGCATATCGGGCGGCGACCGGGACAATACGCTTGCCAACTGGTACTTCGGCGCCTACGGCAATAATTACGTGGACGATGGTGACATTAAACGGTACCGCAACTTTTACAGTTTTCCCGGCTTCGATATTGATGAACTCCATGGTCAGAATTTTGCCAGGTCAATGCTCGAGTGGAACCTGCCGCCCGTCACCTTCAAGGAAGTGGGCACACCGGCCTTTTACCTGAGTTGGATGCGCGTGGCCCTGTTTGCCGGGGTGCTGGGAACAGACATTGGGGATGGGGAATTCTCAGAGACCTACACCAGCCTGGGATTCCAGGCTGACCTGTATTTTACCATTGTCCATCGCCTGTCAATGACGCTTTCCATGGGATTTGCACAAGGTTACATCAGCGGCAACAAGTACGATAATGAGTGGATGATCTCACTCAAGATTCTTTAGTCAGGCCCAGGAATGACCATCGATACCCTTATTAAGGCGCCGGTAGGCCTGTTGCCGGTTCTGATGTTCCTGGTCGCCCTGGTCTATATGGACAGCTACAAACTGGTCAGCCTGAAGACCGTACTGTGGGTCATTGTAGCCGGTGGGCTTTGCACCATCGCCGCCCTGTACCTCAATGGCTGGATTCTCGCTGAGTCTGGTTTGGGGTTGAAAACCTACTCCCGATATGTGGCGCCACTGGTGGAAGAAAGCCTCAAGGCGCTGGTGATCGTCTTCCTGTTTCGTTCCAGTCGAATCGGGTTCCTGGTGGATGCGGCCATCATGGGTTTTGCAGTGGGTGCGGGTTTTGCCCTGGTCGAGAATTTTTACACCCTGCAAACTCATTCATCGGCCAACATGGCGGTCTGGATTGTCCGGGGGTTTGGAACAGCGATCATGCACGGCGGCGCCACTGCGATCTTTGGCATCATGTCGCAAGCTTTGACCGAGCGCAGTATGAAGATCAATCCCGCCTACTACCTGCCCGGCCTGCTGGCGGCTGTATTTCTCCATTCCATATTCAATCATTTCCTGGTATCGCCCATCGTTGAAACCATGGCGGTCCTGTTGGTCTTGCCCCCCATCCTGTATTTTGTATTCCGCCGCAGCGCGAGTGCGATGCATGATTGGCTCGAAATTGACCTGGACGCCGACATGGACCTGATCGGCATGATTAACTCCGGGGAATTTTCCAAGTCGAAAATAGGCCAGTTTCTGGATGACCTCAGGACCCGGTTTGACGGCCCCATTGTCGTGGATATGTTGTGTTACCTGCGTATTTATACCGAACTTGCCATCCGCGCCAAGGGTATGCTGTTGATGCGTGAGAATGGTCTGGAAGTGCCCGTGGGTGAACGGACACGCGCCAACTTCGAGGAATTACACTACCTGGAAAAAAGTATCGGTAAAACCGGATGCCTGGTGATGAAACCCTTCCTGCAAATGGAGCGCAAGGACCTGTGGCAGATGAACGTCCTGGGAAAATAGCTAAACCCGCATATTGAATGAGTTGCCGGAATTGCCGGTTGGTTTTATGGCAGAATATGCCTCTTTTTGGCAAGAAAGAAAATGAACAGAATTTCCTACATCGATCCCCGCTTGCCGTTAATCGATTTGCATCGCCACCTGGACGGCAGCATCCGCCTGGAGACCATTATCGAGTTGGCGCAAGAGCAGGGTATAGAATTGCCCGCATACGATGTCGAGTCTTTGCGCCCGCACGTTGTGATTGATGGCAAGGCGGATGGCCTGATGGACTTTATCGGCCGGTTCCGCTACCTGACCGCGATTTTGCATGACCTGGATGCCTGCCGGCGGGTGGCTTATGAAAACGTGGAAGATGCGCAACGCGAAGGTATCGATTACATTGAGCTGCGGTTCAGCCCCTGGTTCATGAGCGAGACCCATGACCTGGACCCGGCCGGCGTGGTCGATGCCGTCGCCGACGGGATCAAAGCGGCTGAACGCGATACCGGTGTACGGGCGCAGATGATTGGAATCATGAGCCGGACCTATGACACGGAAACCTGCCATCGCGAACTGGACGCTTTGCTGGAACACCGGGACCACCTGGTCGCGATTGACCTGGCCGGCGATGAACTCAAATTTTCAGCTGATCTGTTTCGTGAACATTTCAAGCGGGCCCGGGATGCCGGCCTCGAGGTCACCGTCCACGCTGGAGAAGTGGCTGGTCCGGAAAGTATCTGGTCTGCAATCCGCGAACTGGGCGCCACGCGGATCGGGCACGGTATACGGTCGCTGGAAGATCCGGCGCTGGTTGAATACCTGCGGGACCACCGTATTGGGCTTGAAGTCAACATTACATCCAATGTGCACATCGGTGCGGTGGACAGCTATGCAGATCACCCGGTCAAGGCTTTGCTGGAAAACGGACTGCTGGTCAGCCTCAATACCGATGATCCCGTCATCAGCGGTATCGACCTTCGACACGAATTTGAAGTCGCGGCGCCCCAGGCCGGCCTGGACCCGGCGATGACCCGCCAGGCCCAGGCGAATGCCCTGGAGATGGCGTTCCTGGCGGATGATGAAAAGCAAAATCTGCTTGAAAAGAAAATAAATGAGTATAAACAAATAGATAGAGAATATATTTAATGAAAAAACTTAATATAATTTTTGCGCTTTTTTTGTTCCTGAGCAGTCCGGTTTTCGCAGCCTGGCTGGAAGAAGTGAATGGCATTCATGCTGAAATCCAGGCACTCACAGTCAACCAGCAAAGTCTTGGCGATACACAAAGGTTGGAGCGTTTCTTCCAGTTGAGCTATGACCTGGTAATGTTGGAATACCCCGGGTTCGCAACCGGCATTGGTGACCCGCGTGGACAGGACCGCCTGGAAGATCTTTCAGAAGAGGGAATAATGCGCCGTCAGAAGGCGGAGCGGGATGCGCTGGCCCTGATGGAGAGTATAGAAAGGGAGGCCTTGTCAGAAGAAAACCGCGTGAATTATGATCTCCTGCGTGGCCGCCTCGAGTCGGATGTCCGGGGGCAGCAGTTCCCCGGATACTACCTGCAGATGAACCAAATGGGCGGACCGCAACAGGATATCGCAAGTCTGCTTGCCATGATGCCAAATTCCCAAGCCGGAGACCTCGAAAACCAGATTGCGCGCATTGAAGCCCTGCCGGTTTATCTCGACCAATCGATTGCGCTGATGCGCAAGGGTCTGGAAGCCGGTGTCACGCCGCCGGCAATCACCCTGCGTGACGTGCCGCAACAAATACGTAACCAACTGGTGGATGATGCCGCGGACAGTCCCTTACTGACCGGGTTTGTCGAGATTCCGGATACCGTGGACCCCCTGCAGGCGGAAACTTTGCGCAAGCGTGCCGCACGCGTTTTCAGTCAACAGGTCGTACCGGCCTACGAGCGCTTGCTGGAGTTTACGGTAAACGAGTACCTGCCCGGAGCACGGGAAAGCATCGCGATGTGTGACCTGCCGGCGGGGCCCGAATGGTACCGGCACAACGTTGCGGTACGGACCACCACGGATATGTCGCCCCAGGAAATCCACGATATCGGCCTGCGGGAAGTGAAACGCATCCGCGCGGAGATGAATGAAATCATCAAGTCAACTGGTTTCGAAGGAAGCTTCGATGAGTTTTTGCATTTCCTGCGAACCGACCCGCAGTTCTATCACACCAGCGCCGCAGACCTGATGCGTGAATATCGAGACATCGCCAAGCGTGCGGACCCGGAACTGACAAAGGTTTTCGGGCATTTGCCCCGTACGCCCTACGGTGTGATCGAAGTGCCTTCGTACGCTGAGCAATCAACTACCACGGCTTATTACCAAAGAGGTTCCCTGAAAGCCGGCCGCCCCGGCTATTACTTCGCCAACACCTACGCTCTGGATACCCGTCCGCGTTGGGAAATGGAGGCGCTGACCCTGCACGAGGCCGTACCGGGCCACCACCTGCAGATTTCGATCCAGCAGGAGCTGGAAAACGTGCCTTGGTTTCGCCAGAACCCGTCGTACACAGCGTTCACCGAGGGCTGGGGTCTCTATTCCGAAAGCCTGGGTGAGGAAATGGGCTTTTACAAGGATCCTTATTCGAAGTTCGGACAACTGACCTATGAAATGTGGCGCGCCATCCGCCTGGTGGTGGACACCGGCATGCACTACCTTGGCTGGTCACGCCAGCAGGCTATTGATTACTTCAAGGCGAATGCCGGCAAGTCAGAACACGACATTGTAGTCGAAATAGATCGCTATATCGTCTGGCCGGGCCAGGCGCTGGCCTACAAAATCGGCGAGCTCAAGATCAAGGAACTGCGGGCTTACGCTGAAGAAAAACTGGGCGAAGATTTCGATATCCGCGCATTTCACGACGAGGTTCTGGGTAAAGGCGCTGTACCGCTGAGTGTGCTGGATACCAATATCCGCGTCTGGGTAGATAGGCAGCTGTAAGAGCCCGCGTGCGGGAGGCATACTCTATGGAAGGATCGCCCGCAAGCGGGCTCCTACATAAAACGGCCCCTGTGAAGGGGCCGTTTTGTACAAAGAGCAATGCCTTCAGGTATCAATAGTCGTAAGTCACCTCGAAACCCAGAACCCGGCCTTTGGCCAACGGTGAAAAGGTGCCGCCCACTGGGAGTACACCCACCAGGTCGTTTGGCAACTGTGAATCGCCGCCGTGCTTGACCTGGTTCAACAGGTTCCGGCCGTAGATGGAAAAGACCCAGCGACTGCCCGCAGTTCGGTAATCAAGGCCGGCATCGAGCATATCCTGGGCCAGGAGCCAGCCCAGATTGTTGTCGGTGAAAAAGGATTTGTCCCGGTATGCGTAATTGATCCGGGCCGTGAAGTAGCCCCTGTCGTTAACCTGGGTGTTGTAGTTCAGGCCGATGCTGTATGTCCATGGTGCCGCGCGCGGTATATCGAGATCCTTGTCCTTGTCATCAACCACACCATCACCATTAAGATCGAACAGGACCTCTTTGTATTTGGGGTTAACATAGCCGACGGAAGCAAGCAACAGGGTGTGCTCGCCCAGGGTGAAGGTACCCTCGACTTCCGCGCCCCAGATACCGACATCGGCAGTGTTTTTGATCACCTGGAGAATTCCCACGAGCGGGCTGGCCACGTTGAGTTCACGTTGCATGTCCCTGATGTGGGTATAGAACACGGCGGCATTGAGCCTGCCGCGTCCGCCCAGTTCGGATTTATAACCCAACTCATAACTGTCGACGGTCTCCTCGTCAAAAGGGCCAGGTCCTAAATTAACTACGTCGATGGCGGTGTTGCGCAGGTTGTAACCGCCGGAGCGAAGACCCCGGGTCCAGTGGGCATAAAGCCGATGATCATCTGAAAGATCATACTGCGCGCCCAGCTTCCACGACCATGAGTTCCATGTGTCCTTGTCGATGAAATCGATTGGGCAGGTGCCGGCTACGACATCGCAGGGGGCGTTTACGTTCCGGGTCAGGGTTGCGATGTTTACTTTCTTTCTCTCATGTGAATACCGCAGGCCGGCAGTCAGTGTCCACGTATCGGTCAGGTAATAGTCCAGCGTAGTGAACAAGGCCCAGGTGTCGACCCAGTAATCGCCGCCTCCGGACTGCGTGGCTGCCGGCGCAACTCCGCCGGTTGCCAGGCCAAGCAAGTCGCGTTGCTCGGCATAATTGATCTCATTGGAAAACCAGTAGAACCCGGAAGTGACCGCTGTCTTGCCAAAATTGCCGACGTAACGCAGTTCGTTGCTGTATTGCTCCGAGTCGTTTCTGGCCGGGGCATGGAATAGCCAGACCGGCTGTGAATCGATATCGCTACGCGCCTCCGATGTGTATTTCCGCCAGCCGAAGATATTGGTGACGGTGCCGTCACCAAGGGACACGTCCCAGTCGAGCTGGAATGTAACCAGATCATTTTTGAACTTGTAAAAACCTTCCTCGTCTATAGCGAAGTCAAAACTGTCACGCTCAAAAGTGGCAAAAAACCCGGGAACACCGGAACCGTTGATGTGGTTTTGTGATGCCGGTCCGTCTCCGTCTGACTTTATATGCTCCCAGCGCAGAATCATGCTCAGGCTGTTGCTTGGTTCCCAGGTGATCACGGGCCGGAAAATTGTCGTTTTGGCTTCCCCGAAATTATTACCATTCGCCAGGTTTACAAACCAGCCATTGTCGTCAGTATGGTAAATACTCAACCGGGCCCCGAAGGTGTCACTGATTGGACCGCCGACAGCGCCCATAATGTATGAAGTCAGGCCGCCGTCGCCGTTCGGGTTGCCATCCAGGGCTGCGCGTACGGTGAACTCCAGTTCATCGCCCGGTTTTTTGGTATTGATCAGGACGGCGCCACCGGTTACGTTGCGGCCGAACAGGGTACCCTGCGGGCCACGCAGCACCTCGATGCTCTGGATATCAAACATGTCGATGACGATGCCGGCAGGCTGCCCCATGTAGACCCCGTCTATGAATACACCGACGGTTGGGTCAATGGATGGGATAGAGCTATTGATGCCCAGTCCGCGAATTGAGAAGTTGGCTATACTGCGAAACGTGCCGATGTCGTCCATGGCCACGTTCGGTATGCCGACAGACAGGTTACTCAGGTCCCGTATCTTCAAAGCCTCTAGTTGTTTTGCACCAAAGGCTGTGATGGCGACTGGAATCGTCTGGGCCAATTCCTGTCGTTTCCGTGCGGTAACCATGACTTCTTCCAATAATATATTGTCGGAACTGCTGGATTCCTGTTCTTCATCGTCTTCTGCAACCGCCGGTGTAGTCAAAACCAGGGCAAGTATCAGGGCCAGGCAAACGCTGCTGAGTGCATGGCGAGAAGAGATAAATACGTGTAAAAGATTGTTTTGTAGGAAGATATTATTTGTTCTAATCACAACTGTGCCTCCCACTGCTTATTGCGACTGCAGATTGTATAACTTTCGTTAAATTAAAGCACGAACGGTTGTTTAGAAAACCAGGCCGAGTTCCAGGGTTGCGGTGTCGAAATTAAGGCTGCCACTTTTCACGCTGATAAATTCCCGGTTGTATGAAGCCCGGGTGAACAGCATGTTGTTAATATCCCAGCGTAGTCCCACGCCCAGGTTGTAGGAGAATTCTGTAGTTTTGAAAGTATTCCAGTCTGCAAAACATATATATCCCCACCAGGGATCCCACCAGCAACCGACGTCTGGCGGTCGGCTCATGATGTTGGAATCAAGCGTGGTTACACCGGCGCCAGCCTGGATGAAGGGGGTGAATGCCTTGTCCCGGAAGTTGTAGGTTACGTTGAACTGATGAGTGGATTTTGACATTTCATAGTTGATGGTCTGGGGTGGTTCTGGATCTTCGGGCACGATGGTTGCGGAATAACCGGGTTTGACCAGGGTAAATTTGTACGCCAGGTTCCATTTTGAAGTCCAGTTCCAGCCGATCGTCAGGCCCCAGCCAGCATTACTGTCAATTTCCAGTGCGGAACCACCTTCAAAATCCTCGCTTGTGCTGTTCTGATAGTTCAGCAGGATGCTGACTTCAATTCGGCCGTCGCGCGCGCCGGAGTTGGTTAATTTCTTGTTGAAGCGCTGTGCAAAAACTGAAGAGCTGAGGGTGATTAGCACCACCAGCAAAATTAGGCGTTTTAACATACTGAAAATCCTGATATTTTTGAAAGTTGAGCCGTGATCGCCGCGTTTCTTAATATGATGGAGGGCAGCCCTGATTAGAAGGCGGCCCTCAATATGGTGAATGTATCGGAATCGGGCCAGACATTCAATGCTTGTGGGTGAATGTAAGAGCCCCCTTGGGGGCGAAACTTATAAATTAAAAATCGCCCGCAAGCGAGCTCTTACACTCCCCTCAGCACGCTTAAGGGGGCATGCGTAATCACCCGCCAGCTTGCCGCCATACCACTCAGGCCGACCAGGACCATGCCCGCTGCCGGCCCAGCCAGCCACAAGCTGAAGCTGAAACGATATTCCAGTTCGAACAGATTTTCAGCGAGCAGGTAAGCGGCCAGGCTGGCGCCGCTCGCGGCGAGTATGCCGGCCAACAGGCCGATCGCGATGAATTCGGTGGCCACACCGGTCAACACGCGTTTCTTCGAGGCGCCGAAAGTGCGCAGTATGGCGCTTTCATAGCGGCGTTCGTCACGAGAGGACTGAACTGCAGCCCAGAGAACGGTCAATCCCGCCAGCAGGGTAAAAATAAAAACAGCTTGTACGGCCAGCGCAGCCTTGTCCATTACGTCCCTGACCTGGCCGAGCAGGGCATCCAGGTCGATAGCCGTGACACTGGGGAAGGTTCGCATCAGGTCCAGCATGGCGCCCTGGTCCGATTCATCTGCATACAGACTGGTAATGAAAGTGGCGGGGAAGGGTTCCAGCACGGCCGGTGTAAATACCACAAAGAAATTCGGGCTGAAGGAATCCCACTCGACGGTACGCAGGCTGGTGACTTTGGCGCTTACGGTTTCACCTGCGATGTCGAAAGCCACTTCATCCCCCAGGGACAGCCCAAGCTCCCGGGCAAAGCGTTGTTCTACCGAAACCTCACTTTCCTTTGTGCCACTGTCCCAGAACCTGCCTTCGATAATGCGGTTGTCTTCCTGCAGCACATCGGTCCAGCTCAGGTTGGCGTCCCGGCGGGCCCATTCGCGTCCCTGCGGGTCCTCGAATGTCATCTGTGTCACATCCAGACCGTTGATGGTGGTCATCCTTGCCCGCACCAGTGGAACGAAACGGGGAACAGTCAGCCCGTGCTCCTGCAGGAATGCCGTCATTGGCTGGACCTCAAATGGCTGGATGTTGATCAGGAACTGGTTGGGCGCATTTTCCGGCAGGCTCTGGCGCCAGGTATCCATCAGGTCATTGCGAACGGTCGTGAGCAGCAGGAGGACCATCAGGCCCAGTCCGAAGGCGACCACCTGGATTACGCTTTCACGGCCACGGCGGGCCAGGCTGGCCAATCCGTAGCGCCAGGCAGCACCTGCCGCTCCCCGGAAACCCTGTAAGGATTTTACCAGTACCCAGCCTGCCGCCGCCAATGCAAGGAAGGTCACTGCGGCGCCACTGAACAGGGTCAAAACCAGCTTTGTATCCCGGACAATCCACAGCAGCAGCACAAGCACCGCAGCGATGCCCGCTATCGCGCTGATGCCATAGCGCAAGGGTGGCGGTTCGATATCATGGCGCAGTACACGCAGGGGTGGAGTCTTGCCCATTTGCATCAGGTCGGGCAGGGCAAAACCGGCGAGAATGCTCAGTGCAGTGAACATGCCGAGAACGACGGGCGCGGCGCCTGGCGCCGGCAGGGTCTGTCCGATCATGTCACGCATCAGCCAGGCCAGACCGTTTTGAGCAATGAAGCCCATCAAGCTGCCGGCAATTCCCCCCGCGAGCGCCAGCAGCAGTAACTGCAGCAGGCTCGATTGCAAGATCATGGACTGGCTGGCGCCCATGCATTTCATCAGGGCGATGCGATCCCGGTGACGATGTGAATAGCGCCGGGCCGCCATGGCTACGGCCACCGCCGCGAGCAGTACCGAAACCAGCGAGGCGAGGTTCAGGAAGCGGCCGGCCCGTTCCATTGCTCCACGAATCTGGGGAACGGTGTCCTTGATGTCACGCAGATTTTCACCATGCTGGAGAACATCCTCCAGTTCCGGCTTGAATTTATCCACAGGACTTCGTCCGCCTGCGAACAACATCCTGTAAGTGATGCGGCTGCCGGGCTGGACCAGGCCTGTACTTTCCAGATCGAGCTCGTTGATCAGCAGCGTCGGCGCCAGGTCGACGAAGCTCCAGCCCTCATCCGGGCGAAAATCCAGCACCCGGCTCAGGGTCAGGTGCGCTGTGCCAACTTCGATCACCGTGCCGGTGTCCACGCCGAGCCGGGCCAGCAATCTCGGTGAAGCCCAGGCCTCTCCCGGGGCAGGAATATCTTCCGTGGTGAAAACTTCACCCAGTAGTTTTAGCGAAGTTTTCAGTTGCCCCCTCAGCGGGTAGCCAGCGGTGACTGCACGGATGGCGGAAAGCGTGTTGGACTGGCCGACGAACACCACGCTGGGCATGCTTGTGATCCGTGCTGTTGCGAGCCCGGCGCCATGGGCGAGTCGAACGTAGTCATCACTGATGGGGCGGGTGGAAGCCAGGCGCAGATCCGCCGCCAGCGATTCCGTGGCGCGCATCTCCACTGCCTGTGCGGCGCGGTCGGTGAGAAAAGCAACGCCGGTCAATGCGCTCACAGCAACCAGCAGCGCGGCAGCCAGCACCATAAGCTCACCGGCCCGCCAGTCACGAACCAGCAGTTTCAGGGAAAGACGAGCAGTGTTCCTGAACCCGCTATTCAACGTTGGTACTCCGGGAGTGCTCGGGCACCTCTTCACGTTCAATACGGCCTGCGTTCATATGCAAAATACGGTCGCAGCGTGATGCCAGGCTCGTGTCATGGGTGACCAGCACCAGGGTGGTATTGGATTCACTGTTCATCCGGAACAGCAGGTCGATGACGGTTTCTCCGGTGTGCTGGTCCAGGTTACCGGTCGGCTCATCGGCAAACAGAACGGTTGGCTTGATGACAAAGGCCCTTGCGATGGCTACCCGCTGCTTTTCGCCGCCGGATAATTGATTTGGATAATGGCCACGTCTTGCCTCGAGGCCAACATTTTGCAGGGCGCGCAGAGCAATGTCTGAAGCATGCTTAGCCCCGGAGAGTTCCAGCGGAAGCATCACGTTTTCCAGCGCGGTCAATGATGAGATCAGGTGGAAAGACTGGAATACGAAGCCGACATGATTGGCGCGCAGGGCGGCCCGGCCGTCTTCATCCATTGCCGTGATCTCCTCATCGCGCAACCAGATTTTCCCTTCACTGGGAACGTCCAGCCCCGCCAGGAGTCCCAGCAAAGTGGTCTTGCCGGCGCCGGATACTCCCACGATGGCGACAGATTCACCCTGGTTGATTTCCAGGTCGACCCGGTCGAGTATGGTGAGCAACCCCCCGGGACTGGTAACCTGTTTGCTAAGTTGTTGTGCTTTAAGTACGGATTCAAAGGTTTTCATGCGTTTTAAATCATATTTGTTGTTGGCATGCGTATTCCTGTTGCCGTCCCTTTTTCCACTTTGGGGCCTGGCCGGGAATTCGCCGGTGATCGTCATCCTGGGCGACAGTATCAGTGCAGCTCACAACATGGAAACCAGTCAGTCATGGCCAAACCTGTTGCAGGAACGTTTGGATAAAAATGGTTACACTCACCGCGTTTTCAACTCCAGTATTACCGGTGATACCACGCAGGGCGGACTGAGTCGTTTGCCTCGTCTGCTCGAAAGACATCAT
>PVMK01122388.1_pt1 | contig 12586 bp, 11 predicted proteins | sample 1853481 | NCBI WGS metagenome assembly PVMK01 (sample SAMN08533507, study PRJNA380276) | Marine sediment metagenome, whole genome shotgun sequencing project.
TTCGGGCTCGGATTCGAAGCCGTTGCTTCGGAGCGCGCGGCTGGGTCAGCCGGCCTTGCGGACTCCCGGAGCTACCGGGGTTCCGGCAGCCTCTGAGCCAGCGGTTCCGGTGCGGTCTCCCTTCTGGGTCATCTTGATCGCGCCATTGAGCTGAGCGCCTTCCGCGACGATGAGCTTGGGTGCGGTGACGTCGCCGTCGACCCTGCCGGTCGCTTGGATTTCGACGCGCTCGAGGCCGAATACGTTGCCGTCCACGTGGCCGACGATCACGACGGTCTTTGCGTGGATTTCAGCCTTCAGCTTGCCGTTGGCACCAACCGTGAGTTGGTTGTTCGGGAGGTCCACCTTTCCTTCGACCTGGCCCTCAATCACCATGTCCTCGTTGCCCGTCAGGTCGCCCCGGATGGAGATCGATTTGCCGATGTTCGCCACGTTGCTTCCCTCCTCGTTGGGCTGTTGGCGGCGAGCGCCGCTCGCACTCGGTGTCGGTGCGGGGGCCGGCGGGCGCGCTGCACTCCCGGTACCCTCCTGCTCTTCGCGCTTTCCGCTAAACAGACTCAAGGTCCCCCCTGTCTCGCGCCGAGCGTAGCAGGAACTGCGCGACTTCCCCGCGTCGGCCCGCGCGATTCTTCTACCAGACCGCGCTGATCTCGTCGATCGCAATATTGCGATTCGCCAGGATGCTTCCCTGTGCGCGGCTGAGGCCGGTGACCGATGTGCGGTACAGCCGGATGGCGTTGATCTCGCGGCTTTCGGCCTCCACGAAGTCTTCCTCGCGCAGCAGCACGTCGAAGGGCGTGGACTCGCCGTACTCGAGGCGGATTCGCTCCGCGCGGAGCTGTTCGGCAGAGGCCGCCGAAGCCCGCTGCGCGGCTTCGATCCCCTCCTGAGAAGACTGGAGGTCGCGCACGGCCTTGCGGACTTCGAGGATGATGTTCTGCTCCAGTCGGCGCTTTTCAACGGTGGTGCGGCGCAGCGCGAGTTCGCTCTGGGAGACCTTCGAGCGCGCCGCGGTGTTGGTGAGCGGAATCGTGAGCAGCGCGCGAGCCGAGATTTGATCGGCAGCATTGTTCGTCAGGAAATCGTCGACGGTGTTGCCGAAATCGCCTTCCTGTACAGAGCCCGGGTCGGCTGGGGTGCCGTCGAAGTCCAGGAGGTTCGGATTCTGCTTTCCCGCGAGTCCGCGATTGCCGTAATTGAATTGAATATCCAAACTGGGCAAGCGTTCGTTCTTGGCGAACCTCAACTCGAGCTTCTGCCGCTCGATCGCGTCATCCGCGATCTTGAGTTCGGGTCGCTGCTCGAAGGCGCGCTTGGTCGCTTCTTCGGTGTCGACGTGATACGTCACGTAGTCCTTCGGAGGGTCGGTGGGTTCGATGCGGAGCACCGAGTCGGCGGTCAGGCCCGTGCCCAGAACGAGGTTGATCAGCCGATCCTGCGCGGTGCGGTAGCGGTTGTCGGCGGCGATCAGGTTGAAATCGCGATCGGCGACGCCGGCTTCGGCTTCCACGACCTCGACCCTCGAAACGACACCCACCTCGTACTGGGTCTCGGTCTGGCCGAGCAGGGCTTCGGCGGTTTCGAGGCTCTTGCGGGCGACGCGCTTTTGCTCGCTGGTCGCGATCAGATTCCAGTAGGCGTCTTCCACTTCTTGCACCGTATCCATCACCCGTCGCCGGAAGTTTTCGAGCGATTCGTCGTACCGGATGCGCGTCGTCTTGACCCGGGTCCAGGCCTCGTTCCAGATCAAGCCCCGCAGCAGGGGCTGTGAGACGCTCAACGAAAACGAAGACCGATACTCGGGAGAGAGGGTCTGAAGCGGCAGATTGGTCGTGGTGCGTTCTCCGTTGAATTGGAAACTGTATTCCGAGCCGAGGTAGGGAAGGAGTCCGCGGAAGCCTCCGAATCCGTCATAGCTATCGGTCTTGCTCAGGCGGCTCCCAGTATCCCCCAAATCTTCGAGGAGGAAGGAGCTCGGATTCTTGGTGTCCGAATAGCCAAACTCGGCGAAGAACTCCGGATCGTAGGCCCCCCAGGCTTCGGTTTCCCGCTCGCCCGCGATCAGCGGTGTGAAGCGCTGGACTTCGACATCCAGATTGTTCTGGAGCGCGAGCTGGATCGACTCGTCGAGTGAGAGGCGCAGTATGTTTGCATCATCGGTATCGGGCGCGGGTTCATCCATTGCATTCGGCGCGGTGCCAGTAGCGGCGGAGTCCGTGTCGATCTCCGGCAACCCGGAGTCCAGATCGTCCGCCGATGCAGCGGTTGCAACCAACGAAACGAGCGACAAAACGAGCCAGGAAATGCGGAACTTCATTGCGGGTGCTCCTCCGTGCAGATGCTTCGCTCAACTGTAACAGCCGCCCTGAGCGTCCGGCAGCAGCCGCCCCGAATCGACGTCTCGATGGGTCCGAGAGTCTTTCGAATCGTCTCGCCGCTTGGCGTTGGGGTCTTCCGAGTGGGCTCGCCGGATGGCCCGGAATCGGATTGCCGCGCCCCTGAGCGGTGCACTCGGCTATCCTGAGCCCATGCGTGTGGCCGCCCTCGTACTCGGTGCCGGAAGAGGCGAGCGCCTCGGTGAAGCGGTTCCCAAGGCCTTCGTTCCCCTGTGCGGGAAACCGCTGCTGGTTCGCGCGCTGGCGGCGATGGCGGCGGCACCCGAAATCGACGTCGCGCTGCCCGTCATCGGGCCTTCCGACCTTTCGCGACTGAGGGCCCTCGAGTCCGAGCTGGCATCGATTCCCGGCCTGCTGCTGCCGCCGGTGATCGGCGGCGCCGAGCGCCAGGATTCGATGACGGCCGGGCTCGCCGCGCTCCCCCCGGACGTGGCCTTCGTCGCGGTGCACGACGCCGCGCGGCCACTGGTTGCCTGCGAAGCGATCAGCCGCGTGGTGAGTGCCGCGCGCCGCAGTGGCGCTGCGATTCTCGCCGTTCCGGTGCGCGATACCCTCAAGCGGGTGCGCGAAGGGCTGATCGTGGAGACGCCGAATCGATTGGAGTGTTACGCGGCCCAGACCCCGCAGGTATTTCGGGTCGAAGTGTTGCGCGAAGCACTGGAGAAAGCGGCGGCCGAGGGGTTCATCGGCACGGACGACGCGGAAATCGTCGAGCGGATCGGGGTTCCCGTTACGGTGTGGCCGGGTGATCCGAGCAATATCAAGATCACGGATCGAGCGGACCTCATCGCAGCCGAACGCTGGCTCCGAGATCAGCGCGAAGGCGAAACGGGTGCAGCGGGTTGAGGGCGGGGGAAGCGGAATGAGGGCTGGGGAGCGGCATCGGAGCGGGGGATGCGGAATGAAGCTGCGGGGAACGATATGAGAATTGGCCAGGGAATCGATGCGCATCAGCTCGTGGCGGGTCGGCCGCTGGTGCTCGGCGGTGTCGAAATTCCGTTCGATCGCGGCCTGGAGGGACACTCGGATGGCGACGCGCTGCTTCACGCGGTGGCGAGTGCGTTGATCGGCGCGCTCGGAGAGGGGGATCTGGGTCGGCACTTTCCGTCATCGGATCCCGCGCTGGCCGGCATTGCGAGCACGGAGATCCTCGCGCGGGTCGCCTCGCGCATCCGCGAGCGCGGCTACGCGTTGGCCAATCTCGACGCCACGATCATCGCCCAGGCACCTCGATTGGCCGAATACCTCGATAAGATGCGCGGCGTGATCGCGGACGTGCTCGGTGTCCAGGCTGACTGCGTCAACGTCAAGGTAACGAGCACCGATCAGCTCGGCGCGATCGGAAGGGGCGAGGGCATCGCCGCACAGGCGGTCGTGCTCCTGGTCGAAACGGACGCGTAGGGCGGACCAGGGTGAAACCGCTCGTTCTCTACAACACGCGAACGCGAAGCAAGGAAATCTTCGAGCCCATCGAAGAGGGGCACGCACGCGTCTACACCTGCGGACCGACCGTCTACGCGCCCCAACACATCGGTAATCTCCGCTCCCAGCTTCTCGCGGACTTGTTGAAGCGCGCGCTGCTTGCGCACGGTGATCGCGTCACCCACGTCATCAACATCACGGACGTGGGCCATCTGACCGACGACGCAGATGCGGGCGAAGACAAAATGGAGCGCGCGGCCGCCGAGTGCGGCAAGACGGCGGCGGAAATCGCCGCACAGTACACCGAGCAATGGCTGCGGGACCGCGAAAGGATCGGGTGTCTAGCGCCCGAAATGCTCTGCAAGGCGACCGAACACATCGCCGAGCAGATCGCGCTGGTCGAGGTGTTGGACCAGAAGGGTTTCAGCTACCGGATTGAAGACGGCATCTATTTCGACACCTCGAAGTTTCCCCGCTACACGGAATTTGCCCGGCTCGATCTCGACGCCCAGATCGGTGGAGCGCGCATCGGCGACGTCGCGGACAAGCGCAATCCCGCCGATTTTGCACTCTGGAAGTTTCCCGCGCCCGGCACGCAGCGGCAGCAGGAGTGGGATTCGCCCTGGGGGCGTGGCTTTCCGGGTTGGCACATCGAGTGCTCGGCAATGAGCCGCAGGTATCTCGGAGACCAATTCGACATTCACACCGGGGGCGTCGATCACATCGGGGTGCATCACACCAATGAGATCGCGCAGAGCGAAGGCGCGGACGGCGTTCATCCGTGGGTTCACTTTTGGCTCCACGGCGAATTTCTCGATTTTCGCGGCGAGAAGATGTCGAAATCGACCGGAAACCTCTGCGTGCTCGATGATCTGAGCGATCGCGGGATTGCTCCGCTCGCATTTCGCTACTTCAGTCTGCAAGCTCATTATCGTCAGCAACAAACCTTCACCGATGAAGCAATTGAATCCGCGGCCACGGGTTACGACCGGCTCGCCGCCCACGCCGCGGAATTTCGGGAGGCCGGAGGGGACTGCGAGGCGAGCAAGCTCGAACCCTTGCGGGAGCGATTCTGGGACGCTGTCTGGGACGATCTCAATGCGCCGCGTGCACTCGCCGTGACTTGGGAAGCGGTGCGAAGTGAGGGCCTGGATTCCGCGGAGCGTTGGGCGTTGTTGCGCGAGTTCGATGCATTTCTCGGACTCGATCTGCAAGCCGCGATCCCCGCGCTCGCAGATCGCGGAAAGTGATCCGCGCATCGATGGGCTGGTTGCCGAACGCGAGGCCGCGCGCGCAAGGCGCGACTTCGCGGAGTCCGATCGGATTCGCGATCTGCTCGCGGCGGAGGGCGTTGCGATCGAGGACACCCCCGACGGGCCGCGCTGGAGGCGCGGGTGAGCGTCGAATCCAGCCCGTCGCGAAACGCTCGCGGGGCCGGCGGTGGTGCGAAGGTCTCGGCGACGAGTGACGATTCTCGCACCAGGGACTTTCGACTGGTCACCGATTTTACCCCCAAGGGCGACCAGCCCGAAGCCATTCGCGCGCTCGTCGACGGATTGTTGCGCGGCGACCCGCATCAGACCCTCCTCGGCGTGACCGGCAGTGGAAAGTCTTTCACGATCGCCTGCGTGGTGGAGCAGATCAAGCGCCCGACGCTCGTCATGGCTCCGAACAAGACGCTTGCCGCGCAGCTGTACTCGGAGTTCAGCGAACTCTTCCCCGACAACGCGGTGGAGTACTTCGTCTCCTACTACGACTACTACCAGCCCGAGGCCTACATTGCGGCCTCCGATACCTTCATCGAGAAGGATTCGTCGATCAACGACGAGATCGACAAACTCCGCCACTCTGCCACGCACTCGCTGCTGACGCGCCGTGACGTGCTCGTGGTGGCGAGCGTGTCCTGCATCTTCGGGCTCGGTGCGCCAGAAACCTATGGCGACATGCACGTCTACATCGAGACCGGGATGCCATTGGTGCGCGACGACCTTCTCCGCCGGTTGGTGGAAATGCTCTACGAGCGAAACGATGTTGATTTTCACCGCGGCACGTTCCGGGTGCGCGGTGATGTGGTCGAAATCTTTCCGCAATACGAAGCGGACCGTGCGATCCGAGTCGAGTTTTTTGGCGATGAAGTCGAGGCGCTGGCCGAGATCGACCCGCTGCGCGGCAAGGTCGTATCGCGGCCAAAGCGCGCGATGATCTATCCCGCGAGCCACTACGTGGCGAGCCGAGAAACCGTGCGGACGGCCATCGAAGGCATCCAGGGCGAGTTGCAGGAGCGAATTCAGGTTTTCCGTGAAGCCGGCAAGCTGCTCGAGGCGCAGCGGATCGAACAGCGGACGCTGTACGACATCGAGATGCTCAACGAAATGGGATTCTGTCACGGAGTCGAGAACTACTCTCGCTGGCTCGACGGGCGCGAACCGGGTGAAACCCCCAGCACGCTCTATGACTACTTTCCCGATGACCTCCTGGTCGTGCTCGATGAGAGCCACATCAGCGTTTCCACAAATCGGCGGGATGTTCCGCGGAGACCGCTCGCGCAAGGAAACCCTCGTCGAGTTTGGATTTCGGCTGCCCTCCGCACTCGACAATCGTCCATTGCGGTTCGAAGAGTGGGAGCGCCGCGCTCCACAGCGTATCTACGTGTCCGCGACGCCTGCCGAATACGAACTCGAGCACTCAAAGGGTGTGGTGGTCGAGCAGATCATTCGCCCGACAGGGCTGACCGATCCACAGGTCGACGTTCGACCCGCTACGGGTCAGGTCGATGATCTATTGGGCGAGATTCGCAGCTGCGTTGCAGCGGGTGGACGGGTGCTCGTGACGACACTCACCAAGCGCATGGCGGAGGAGCTGACCGAGTATTACGAGGAACTCGGCTTGCGGGTTCGCTATCTGCACAGCGACATCGTCACATTCGAGCGAATGGAGATCATTCGCGAATTGCGCGAGGGGGTGTTCGATGTTCTGATCGGCATCAACCTGCTGCGCGAGGGACTCGACATTCCGGAAGTCTCGCTCGTGGCGATCCTCGACGCTGACAAAGAGGGCTTCCTACGCTCGACCCGTTCTCTGATTCAGACTATCGGACGCGCTTCGCGCAACGTAGACGGTCGCGTCATCCTGTTTGCCGACAAAGAGACCGATTCGATTCGGGCGACGCTGGCGGAGACGAACCGGAGGCGGGCACACCAGCAGCGCTTCAACGCTGAAAATGGGATCACTCCAACAACGATCGTGAAGCGGATTGCGAACATGCGCGATTCCATCTGGGAGCGGGATCACGTGGAGGCTCCAATCGCGCAGCCGCGCATTCCACTCCATGAGATCCCCGAGCTGATCGAGGACCTGAAACGCGAGATGCGCAAATCGGCGAAGGCGCTCGAGTTCGAGCGCGCAGCCGAGCTACGCGATCAAATCGAGGAGCTCGAGTCGGAGCGCCTGCGGGTGGGTTGAGGGTGGAGGTCAGCGAGACAGCAGAGTCACTGCCGACGCAGCCGGGAGTCTATTTGTTCAAGGGAGAGAACGATCGCGTTCTCTATGTCGGCAAGGCCCAGAATCTCCGCGTGCGGGTGCGCACCTACTTGAGTGGAGGTGACGGGCGCTACCAGATTCCACAGCTCGTGGAGCGGATCCGTGATATAGACGTCGTGGTTACGCCATCCGTGAAAGATGCGCTCCTGCTCGAAAACGAACTGATCAAGCGCCACAAACCGCCGTTCAATGTACGCCTGCGGGATGACAAGCAATACCTCGCGCTGCGCGTGGATCCCGCGGAGCGCTGGCCGCGCGTCACCCAGGTACGCCGGTTTCGCCACGACGGCGCCCAGTATTTCGGGCCCTTCACGTCCAGTCAGGCGGTGAAGTCCGCAGTGTCCACGCTGCGTCGGATCTTCCCGCTGCGCTCGTGCCGCGACGCGGTCTTTCGCGACTACGCGCGGAGAGGGCGGCCGTGCATCGAATTCGAGATGAAGCGTTGCGTGGGGCCCTGCTGTGATCTGGTCAACGAGGCCGATTACGCGGAACTCGTCCGAGGTACGACCTTGTTCCTGCGCGGCCGCTCCGATGAGCTTGTCACGCATTTGGGTGAAAGGATGCAGAAGGCGGGCGAGCAGGAACGATTCGAAGAAGCAGCTCGGCTCCGAGATCAGATTGCGAGCGTCAAGAATAGTTTTGAACGGCAGAGTGTCGTTTCCGACCAGCTCGTGGATCGGGACGTATTTGGCCTCGTGCGCGATGGCGGCGAAGTCGAGGTGCAGGTACTCCACGTTCGCGCAGGCCGTGTGATCGGCACGCAGGGTTACGGTTTTTCGAACGTGCGCGTCGACGATGGCGAAGTGATGAGTTCGTTTCTCGGCCAATATTATGGAGCCGGGCAGGGGCGCCAGGTTCCCGCCGAGGTGCTCGCCCCGATGGAAATTTCCGATGACGGTGGGCTGGAAGCGCTGCTTCGGGATCAGCTCGGCAAGAAGGTGTCGTTCAAGGTTCCGCGTCGCGGCCGCCTGCGCGAGTTGCTGGCTTTCGCGACTGCCAATGCCGAGGTGGGACTTTCCCGTCGACTCGAGGCGCGCGAGAGCGTGGAGGCGACCCTCGATGAGCTTCGCGAGCGGCTGGATTTGTCGGAGACTCCCAGGCGGATCGAGTGCTACGACGTATCGACATTTCGCGATTCGATCGCAGTGGCGAGCGGAGTGGTCTTTCAGGATGGCGCGCCCTGCAAGGCGGATTACCGCCGCTATCGGATTCGCAATGCCGCTCCCGATGATGACCTCGCCTGTCTCCGCGAAGTCTTCCAGCGGCGGCTCGCGCGGGCCGATTCCGAGCCGTTGCCCAATCTGCTGATGGTCGATGGAGGGCGCGGGCAGCTCGCGGTACTGCTGGCCGCGCTGCATGACGCGGGGTTGCAACGAGATGCGATTGCACTGTCCAAGGAGCGGGATCTGGAGAGCGCATCCCCGCGTGTTCGCCGTTCGGGTGGGCTCAAGTCGGAGCGGGTCTTTACGCCGTCCCGCGTGGATCCCGTGATGCTGGCTCCGAGCGCGCGTAGCCTGCTTCTGCTCCAGCATGTGCGCGACGAATCTCATCGATTCGCAATCGAATTCCAACGCAAGCTCCGCGCCAAAGCGGGAATGACGTCGATTCTCGAAGAACTGCCCGGGATCGGACCGACGAAGCGCAGAGCGCTGCTGCGGCAGCTCGGTTCGCTTCGCGCGGTGCGCGGCGCGAGTCAAACCGAGCTGCAGGCGGTGCCCGGAATTTCGGCGCGCGACGCCGCGACGGTCTTCCGCTTTTTCGAGCGCGCCGACCGCCCCGATGGCCCCGACGGGCTCGTCGGGGAGGCTGAAGCGGCCGCGGAGGTGAGCGAGCGGAAACCGACTGCCCAAAAAGAAACGGAGGACCCCATCTGAAGGCCGCGCTGCCGTGCGCACACGCCCGCGGGAACGACTCTTTGTGACCGAAATTCAGCGCGCTTGGAGGATCTCTTGCCGCTTTTCCGGGTGTGGCACCGTTCTTGCTCAAAGAACCTGCCGGAGGCCGGAGTCGCGAGAATGCGAGAAAAATCCGAGTTGCGCGTGCGAGCGTATGGATCGCCGGAGGTGGACTCCGAGCGGGTTCGATCCGATCTCGAGAATCGAGGCGTCGATCCGGAGTTCTCGCGGCCGGTTGCCCAACGGCTGGTTGCGATCGTCTCCGATCTTTCGGCACCCGAATACGCTGCGATTCTCGATGGCGTGTCAGCCGCCTACGGTGTGTATCGAGAAATCTCGGAACCGAACGACGCGCACTTCCGACACGGGAATGAGCTTCAACGCCTGATGGAAGGATTCACGGGCGAACTCCGCAAGCTGGATGAAGGCCTCCAGATGCTGTCGACCTACCTCGTCCGAATGGGCGCGCTCTCCTCCCGCGAGGATTCCGGGCGCCTCCACTAAGCGCCCAACGGGTTCACGGGTCCACGTACTCGAATCACCTCTTCAGCTTGCTCGCGTACGTCTTCTACCGGAATTTCAGGGACGAGCGGGATCAACGTCGGGTCAGTCCCCGGGAGAGCCACTACCACTAAATGGGCTCCCGATTGTGGAGGTTCAAGTTCTGCCGGGGTGGTCGCTACCGGGCCACTCACAATCGTTACGCCACCTTGCCCTTCGGGTGGGGAAATGGAGTCATGAAGGCTCACCACTGACTGGCACCGACTCAAGCACACCCCATCCCTTTCGGCGGCATGCCTGCCGAGCCCTTCGCTACGCGCTCTGCGCCCGCTAGAACGCCGAACAGGCGGTGTGGAGAATGGGTGCAGGGCGACGTGGCTTGGTTGGTTTGTGTGGAGGGGTGGGGGGCGCTAGGGTTGAGGGCCCGGTCCTCGGGTGGTTTGGGTGCGGCTGCTTCCCGTACTGGCGTTCGCGCAGGCTCTGGGGATCTGGGTTGCTGACCGCGGTTGGCTCGGTCTAGAAGTCGCCGCGGCCGCGGGCCTCACGCTACTGGTTGCGGGGCTCGCGATCGGCCCCGGGCCCGCCCGGCTGCGTGCACTGTCCGTGGCGTTGGCTTTCCTCGCAGGCGCGGTCTCACTTGCCTTGCAGTTGGGCGTCGCGGCGGCAGTGGTGCAGCTGCCATCCGAGTCGGTCGCCATCGAGGGGACTGCGGTGGATACCGCATCGGGGCCCGGTTGGTGGCGGGTGGACCTCGAGGATGTGCGGGCCGTCGATCCGAAGGCAGCGCGTCTTCCCAGGCGCGTTCGGTTGATTGGCGGAGTCACCCCAATCGAGTTTCGAAGCCTCGAAAATGCGAATCGCGGCGAACGGATTCGCGCGCTGATCACGCTGCGCGCTCTTCACGAGCCGCGAAACCCCGGCTCTCCGAGCCGCGTGCGCAGCCTGGAGCGCCGCGGGATCGGGGCGCTCGGGCGATTGGTGCATCCAGCCCTCCATGTCACCCTGACCGATCGCTCGACCGGGTCTCCGATGCGCGCCATTCGCGACCTGCGTCGCGAGATTTCTGGCGAGCTCGCCGCTGCCGGTGCCGGTAGTAGCTTGGTGCGCGCGCTCGCGCTAGGCGATCGCGGCGGGCTTTCGACCGAGGTGCGCGACGCCTTTCGAAAACTGGGATTGTCGCACCTGCTCGCTGTGTCGGGGCTGCATTTGGGACTCGTCGCGTCGCTCGTGTTTGCGGTCGTGCGGGTCAGCGTGGGCAGGAGTGCGTGGCTCGCGGCGCGTTGCGACACCCGACACATCGCCCTGAGCGTTGGAGTCTTGACGGCAGTCGTCTACGCGCTCTTCTCCGGATGGGCGATTCCCGTGCGTCGCGCACTGGTGTTTCTTCTCATGCTTGCGCTGATGGTCGTTCGGGGCCGTTCGGGCCTTCGCGCCGAACCGCTTGCAGCCGCGTCGATCACGGTCCTGGGCGTCGAACCGGGTGCCCTGTTCGAGCCCGGTGCGCAGCTTTCATTTGCGGCCACGGCGGCACTGATGTTCGCGGCACCGCGCTTGGATCACGGCGAGCCTGGCGCATTCCGATCGCGCTCGAGGTTCATCGAGGATGCGGCCCGCGCGTCCGCGAGTGCGGTCGCCGTAACGGCACCGATCGCGGCCTGGCAGCTCGGGAGCGCAGCCCCCCTCGCGTTGTTTGCAAACCTCGTCGCAATCCCGTGGGCGGCGTTCGCGTTGCTTCCCGCGTCGCTACTGGCTGCGCTCGCGCTGGGCTGTGGGCTCGAGCCAATCGGCGGTTGGCTGACTTCGATTGCCGTTTGGATCGCGAACGGGACGCTCGATCTGGGGTTTTGGTTTTCGGATCGGCTGCCCCTAGCGACTCCATCGACGCGGCCTTCCGGTGCGGTTCGGCTCGTGATTGCGCTCTGTGTGGTGCTGACCTTACGGGCGCGGGGAACTGCGCTGCGCGTGCTGGGGTCGCTCTTCGTGAGCGCGTTGGTCGTCGCGGCGCCGCCGACACCGGTGGCGCCGCCCAGGCCGCGTTTTATTGCGTTCGAGGTGGGACAAGGTGCTGCCAGTCTGGTCGAGGGCCACCGCGCGGCGGTCCTGGTCGACGCCGGGAGTTCCATTGCGGGCCGCGACTGGGGGAAGCGCGCAGTCGTGCCAGCGCTCGCAGCGCTCGGTGTCGAGCGGTTGGACGTTGTGATCGTCAGCCACGGCGATCTCGACCACTCGGGTGGCATTCCATCTGTACTCAACGCGGTGTCGGTTGGCGAAGTTTGGGTTCCTCACGGTGCCGCGATCGATCCGGCCTTTGGTCAGATATGGGAGACAGCACGGTCGAGAGGGATTCCGGTCTTCGAGCGGGGTAGGGGGTCCCCCGCGGTCGCGGTGGGCGATCTCTTGATCGAACCGCTGTGGCCGTTATTGGGTGCGGAGCGCAGGTCGCGCAACGACCGATCGCTCGTGGTTCGGATCGGGGTTGCGGGTCACAGAGTCCTGTTGCCGGGAGACCTCGAAGCGCCCGCCGAGTCGGACCTCGTTTCGAGCGGCGCCGACCTCAAATCCGAGGTATTCGCCTTGCCCCATCACGGAAGCCGCACGTCTTCGACCGGCACTTTTCTCGAGGCGGTTGGCGCTACGGTTGCGATTGCGTCGGCGCCATGCCGCAGCCGTTTCGGAATGCCTCACGCTGACGTTCTCGCGCGCGCCGAAGAGGGCGGGCTCTCGGTTTGGTGGACGGGGCGCGATGGCGCGGTCATGGTCGGGCTCGGAAAGCGAGTCACGGTATGGGGCTACGGCGATCGCATGAATCCAGACTATTGCCTCTCCCGTTGA
>PVMK01184751.1_pt1 | contig 12586 bp, 17 predicted proteins | sample 1853481 | NCBI WGS metagenome assembly PVMK01 (sample SAMN08533507, study PRJNA380276) | Marine sediment metagenome, whole genome shotgun sequencing project.
GGGTCAATGCGGCGCCATGGGTAGACTTTTAAAAACAGTTTATATTTTAACGGAAATTCACTCAGGTCGCCCAACTTAAATGTTCCTCATTAGAAAATTTTATCGTCTCTCGTATTGTCGAAACAATTTATTATAACTGGCACTTTCCAAATTTGATAAATGTCATTTTTTTCAATATCAAAATCAACTAGTTTTCTTTTTACAAATATTTGGAATATAAATCACTGGGTAAAAATTTCAACAGTTTAATGAATTTCATTCATTAATTTAATGGCTTGACATTCAAAAGTCCAGTAGATATATTCGCGTCGGCAAGGCAGCGACCGCAATCAGGTCATGCACGGTTTGAGAACGGCAATAAACTATGCCTTAAGCGATCTTGAAGGTTGAACATTCATGGTTGGACGTCTGTGCAGTTCAACGGCCTTATTCACATTTATGGGTTGCACCCTATTCTATGTGCTGCGATCCTCGCCATTTTCGTTCCCTAAGGGGCGGGTATAGCCTGTCTCATCAGCAACATCATCCGAAATTACTGTTTGTCGATGATAGCAGGTGCTTTTCGCAGAGACAAAGACATTTCTAAATTTCCGCCGGAATAATATTTAGGATCGCCGGGTATCAATCCCCGGTGAAGAAAAAATAGAGCAAACCAATACAGCATCAACGGTCTGCCCGATCCTGATTGCAGAATCGGCAGTGCTGAGTGTACCGTTCCTGATGATAAAGCGACTAGGGATTATCACGGTGTGACTCAATCGACTTTACCGTGGTCTACCAAACTATAACCCATTGTTTTCGATAAAAAGGAGGGTTTAACCATGATTGCAAAGAATATGAAAATGCTCATGATCTTCTTATTGGCAGTTTTTCTAATTCTGCCGGCTAACAGAGCGCTGGCTGAAAAACCAATTGTCATTGGTGCACCCCTTTCTACCTCTTTCCTTTACGGTTGGGATGCATGGAGAGCAATGACTCTGGCTGTAAAGGAAATTAATGCTGCCGGCGGGGTAAATGTGGGTGGCACAAAACGTCCCTTTAAGCTCGAAATCATCGATACCCGGGATCTGGAACCGGGGGTGCCGGTCAGTGAGGCCCTGCTGGCGGTGGAAAAGCTTATACTGGAAAAAGAGGCGGACTTCATTTTGGGGGGACCGGTGCGTTCGGAAGCAGCCATGGCGGCTATGGATTTGCTGTCGAAGCATAAAAAGATTTCGATTCTTTCCACCGGTGTATTGACTCCGAAATATCATGCCCGCGTGGCCAAAAACTACGATAAGTACAAATACCTTTTCCGAATTTCCGGTGAAGCGAAATGGATTGCAGTTGGTGAGCAAATTCCTGCGTTGTTGGAAATCGGAAAGAAGTTCAATCTCAATCGGGTGTATATTATGGTACAGGATGTGGCCTGGGCGCGCGGCTTTGGCGGTATTTTTGCTAAGGTTATGGCTGCTAAAGGCTGGACGGTTATCGGCAAGCCTGAGATCTATCCGACCGGTGCCACTGATTTTTCCATGGGGCTGCTGAAGGCCCGCAGAGAAAAAGCCCAGGTTATCATCATAGCCATGGACATGCCGGAGAGCTCCATTCTTCTGAAGCAATGGTATGACATGAAGGTCCCCGGCGCTTCCATTCGGTTCCATTATCGCCGCCGCCGAGCAACCTGGTTTCTGGGAAGCCACCGGGGGAAAGGGTGAATACACCCTGGCGAATGTGGTTAATGCGGGAAATGCGCCTTCCAACGCTACAGACTGGACCATGAAATTTTATAACGCTTACACAAAACTATGGGATATAGAACCTGAGGGCTATGGTACATCGACCAGCTACATGGCCGTATATGTTCTGAAGAATGCTATTGAAAGGGCTGGAACCCTCAAATCTGATGCGGTGGTCAAGGCTTTGGAAGCGACAGATATGATGGGCGTCTACGGCCGCATCAGATTTGATCCCAAAAGCCACCAGGTCATTCCCAGCCTGGATCCCAAAGAAGGGGCGGTGGGTACGATCTTTCAATGGCAGGCCGGTAAACGAGTGGTGGTGTTCCCCAAATCAATCGCGATGGGTGAAATCAAATTGCCGCCCTGGATGAAAAAATAATCTTGCAATGGTCTTAGAATCCTAAAGGCCATAGAAGCCGATCAATGCAGTCCGGAGTTGAAATTAAATATAGGCAACTCACGGGGACAGGATATTTTTGTTTTCAATCGATTATAGTGATCCGTTGCAATGGAAATTTTAATTTACGGGACGATTAACAGTATTACTCTGGCCTTGTTGGCCCTGGGTTTTGCTTTGGTGTACGGCATCAGCCGGGTGCCGAATTTTGCCCATGGCGCGCTGTATGTCGTAAACGGGTTTATTGCCTGGAGTTTTTCGTACGCTGGGTCTGAACTATCTCGTTAGCATCGTTTGGCTTATCACCACCGGAGTTATCGGTGCCTTGATTTACCGGTTTATTTTGATTCGCGTCCGGGGAATGGTGATTTCTGAGATTATTGCCTCCTACGCTATCGGGGCTGGCTATCCTGGAAGGACTTCGCTGGGGGGGCTTCAAAGGCATGACCTATACGCTGCCTGTCTTTATTGAGGGTACTATTTTCATTGCTGATATTCCGGTGGATCTTCACCGGGTGACGGTCGTAGCGGCCGGTGCTGCATTGGTTGGTTTTCTTTGGCTTTTTACACATTATACCCGTATGGGTCTGGCATTGCGGGGGATGGCTCAGGATGAACGGGCGGCTTTGATGTTGGGGAATTGATTCGGATCGCATGGCGCTTGTCGCCATGGGCTTCGGATCCATGCTAGCGGGTTTGGCCGGCATTTTGTTGCTTCCGCTGGGCAATATTGTCGTGGAAGCCGGTTATAATGTCCTGATTCTGGCTATCGCTGTCTGTATCGTGGGCGGCCTGGGAAGCTGGATGGGTGCTGTGCTGGCGGCATTTATCATTGGTTTTGCTCAAATCTTGACTGTGGTCTATCTCGGAACCCATTTCCAGATGGTCGTTGCGTTATTGGCAATCATTTTAACGCTTATTTTAAGACCCTCGGGTCTTTTCGGTCGGCAAAAGGAATTGGAAGAAAGGGTGTAGGTGGTGCAGATGGAATCCGGGCAGCGGCGCAAGGAAAGACTGGATCGGGGGCTTAAAGTCCGTAGCGAAGGAATCTATGCGCTCATGTCCTGGCGCGAGCTAAGCTATCTAACCATGCCCCGGCTGGTGTTGATCGTGGGGATGTTGATTCTGCCTTTTCTGGTGCCGACGATGTACTGGCAGCGGGTCATTTCGATTGTCTGTATTTATGCCCTGCTGGCCTTAAGCTTTGATTTTCTGGCCCATTTTGTGGGTCTGGTCTCTTTAGGAGGCGCTTTTTTTATGGGAATGGGCGGCTATATCGCCGCCTTACTGAATACGACCTTTGGACTACCTCCTTTGCTCAATATCACCATCGCCACCATTTTGGGGGCTATCATATGCACCCTTTTTTTGCTTCCCTGTCTTCCTCTGCGTGGCGTCTATTTTGCCATAACCACCTTGATGTATCCGTTGTTGATGGCCCGAGTGATTGAGGCGCTGGACATATTCGGTGGCACTGATGGGATTGTAGGAGTTGACAGCTTTGGCAACCGCTGGGTGGAACAATATTTTATTATCGTGATGGTTCTTTTGTTTCTTTTTGCAATGCGACGGTTGGTCAACCTGGACATCGGTCTGGTTTTCCGGGCGATTAAAGACAACGATCAGGCCGTACGAGCCTCAGGAATAAGCATCACTTACTATAAAACCATAGCTGTTTTTATTGCTTCCGCGATGGGCTGCCTGGGCGGCGCCTATCTGGCCCATCTCTACATGTGGGCTGGAATCTCAATGTTTGCACTGGATTTTTCTATTCTGCCGATCGCTGCTACAGTGATCGGTGGGAGCGGCACCCTGGTCGGACCGGTGCTTGGCGCCTTTATTCTGGTTCCTATCTCTGAATTATTACGGGCTTTTGGGACACTGCGCATCGTGTTTTATGCGTTAATTCTGCTGGCATTTATCGTTTTTCGCAGCGAGGGCATTATGGTCTATGGCCAGCGAAAATACCATCAGTTTGAAAAGTGGATTAAAGTATGAGTGGAAAACCGATACTTGAAGTTCGAGAGGTTACCAAAACTTTTGGAGGTATTTTTGCCTTAAATGAGGTCAGTTTTGATCTTAATGAAGGCGACATTCTAGGCGTAATCGGACCAAATGGATCCGGCAAGACGACCCTAATAAACTGCATTACCGGTTTTATCGAGCTGACCGCCGGTGAGGTTTTATTTCGGGGGGAAAAAATCTCCGGCAAACCGGCCCACAAAATTGCCGATATGGGGATCACACGAACCTTTCAAATCATGCGACCGTATTATAGCCTTCCGGCTTATAAAAATTTGGTGATTCCGCTGTTTTCACCCCGGGCTAAACGCACAGGTGGTTGGCGCGGAGGTGGCAAACTGGGAGACCGCAATACAGTCAGCATCGATATTTTAGAAGAATTGGGCTTTGAACGCGAATCGTTTGTTCCTTACAAAATGGCCTCCAGTCTGCCGACCGGTTATTTGAAGCGGCTGGAGCTTGCCCGCTGTCTGGCACTGAATCCGGAAATTATCATCTGTGACGAGGTATTTTCAGGGTTGAGTATGGGTGAAATCGCCAGTATGGTGCCGCTGGTTGAACGCTTGCAGATGGAAGGAATTACGCTGATTATGATCGAGCATCGCCTGCGGGAACTGTTTCGGGTGGCCAATCGCGTGATGGTTTTGAATTTCGGTGAAAAGATCATTGAGGGGACCGCAAAAGAGGTCATGGCGGACGAGAAAGTTAAAGAGGCCTATTTCGGATCCGAAAACGTTGAGGAGGTAATGGATCATGCTTGAAGCAAATGGGCTGATGGTCTTCTACGAAAACATGCTGGCCCTCAACAACGTCAGCATCAGATGTGATGAAAATCAAATTGTCGGCGTGTTTGGCGCTAACAGTGCCGGTAAATCCACCCTGATGTACACCTTGTCCGGTATCATGGAAGATATTCGCAAAAAAGAAGAAATGGCCGGAGGTGAACGTATTAGTGTTATGGGCAATATTACCTATTTGGGCAATGAAATTATGGGTCTGAAGCCCAGCAAACGGGCGAAAAAAGGAATCGTACTCTGCCCGGAAAGGCGCAGAATCTTCAAAGAGTGCAATGTCCTGGAAAATTTGCGTATTGGTGGTTATCTGGCGACGCCTGCCCAGGCGAAAGACACTCTGGAATATGTGTTTAAGATCTTTCCAGCCCTGGAAAAGCTTCAGAAAAGAATTGGTGGTTTTTTAAGCGGTGGCGAGCAGCAAATGCTGGCCATCGGGCGTGCGCTCATGGCCCAACCGAAATTGTTACTGCTGGATGAGCCCCTGCTGGGATTGAGTCCTTTGATGCAAACCGTGCTGGTGCGGGCGACCAAAGAAATTCGGGATGAAAAGGGGATCTCAATTATTATCACCGAGCAGTATGCTCGCCCTGTCTTGCCTATTGTTGATTATGCCTTTATTCTGGAAAACGGGGCTGCGGTTTTGGAAGGCTCCGGCGACGAGTTGATGAATAATCCGGATGTGAGGTCGGCTTATTTTGGAATCTAATTAAAAGCAGGTTGAAGTTCTATAGGAGTTTTTAAGAGAATGAGCGCAAGTGCTGCAGCCTTAGAAAATGAATTAACATTTACGCGTTTTGATCAGATGAGTGAACGCTATCCGGATAAAACAGCCGTCATTTATCTGGGACAACACTTTTCATTTTCGAAATTAAGGGACTTGAGCGAACGATTTGCCGGCGCCCTGGTCGATTTAGGTGTCAAAAAAGGCGACCGGGTAATGATTTACATCCCCAACTGTGTTCAATGGGTCATTGCCTTTTTGGGAATCCAAAAAATTGGCGCCGTGATTGTACCGGTTGCGCCAATTTATACTTCACACGAACTCGATTATATGATCAAGGATTCGGGGGCGGAAACCATCATCTGTCAGGACACCAATTTCTGTTACGCCAAAGAAGTGTTTGCCGATTCCGGGCTCAAACGCATCATTGTTACAAATTTGGTTGATCTTCTGTCTGCTTGGAAGCGATATCTCGGCGTCCTTTTTGATAAAATACCCACCGGCAAGGTGGAGCTGGGCGAGGGGGTGTTTGCATTTAAAAAACTTCTGAATCGTCCACCATTGAAATCCCAAGTTGACCTGGATCCCTGGAAAGACCTCGCCTACATTTTGTATACCGGTGGAACGACCGGCTTTCCAAAAGGCGTTCCCGGCAATCACATCGGGATGGTGTCTTATGTAAATGATGTAACCGATGATGTGGCCGCAGACCATCTCAAGGAAGGTGAGGATGTTTATATTGCGGTTAACCCGCTTTTTCATATTATGGCATTAGGGCTTTTTATCGCCCTGGGGCTGAACAAAGGCAACGCCACAGCACTTATGCCGGTGCCCCAGATCGATGCGATTCTTGAAACCATTCAACGCCAACGAGTACGCTGGTTTCTGGGGGTCCCCGCTCTGTACCGGATGATTTTAGAAAATAACCGCCTGGAGAAATATGACCTGAGTTCTTTACGCTACTGCTACTGCGGTGGCGATGTTTTGCCGATTGAGGTATTTAACCGCTGGCGAAAGCATTTCGGTATTCCCATTTATCAGGTTTATGGTTCCACCGAAGCCGGACACGTGACTTACAGCCGCATTAATGAGAATCCCAAACCCACAACACTGGGTCTTCCCTTGAAAAGCAGGGAATGCATCGTTGTTGATCCTGAAACGCTTGCGCCGGTCACAGTCGGTGAAATCGGTGAACTGCTGGTGACATCACCCTATACCGTAAAAGAATACTGGAATAAACCGGAAGAAACCAAACAGTCTTATGTGGAAATCGATGGGAAAATCTACTACCGCATGAGTGACTACGTCCGCCAGGATGATGACGGCGAAATTATTTATGTGGAGCGTTCAGCCGATATCATTAAACATAAGGCTTTCCGGATATCTGCTTCGGAGGTCGAAGCCGTACTTCAAGACCATCCAACGGTTATTGGTGCCTGTGTCGTCGGGGTTCCCGATGAAAAAGTGGGCGAGCGCGTAAAAGCGATCGTGGTGTTGAAGGAAGACGCCAGGGGGGTGGGGGGCAGCGAACTGCTCCAATGGTGCCGGGACCGACTGGCTCCTTATAAAGTTCCGGGATATATCGAGTTTCGAGATATGCTTCCCAAGTCCAAAGTGGGGAAACTCCTGCGGCGCGAAATCCGGGATGAGGAGCGCCGGCGCATCTCCAAAGACAAAGTGAGTTTTCAGCGCTAAAACCAGGATTGCAGTCCACCGGCGATTTTATTCGGATGCAGAAAATTGTTCCCGATGGACCATCGGATCTTTTCGGGGAGGCGCCTTTATCTCTCCTTTGGGTTTTCCAATGGGAATAACTGCTGCAAGCTCGAGATTATCGGGGATATTTAAAACCGATTGCATTTCTTTAGGATCAAACCAGGTAAACCAAAGCGTTCCCAAACCATATTCCGCAGCGGCCAGCATCATGTTTTGAACGCAGGCCGAGGCCGCCTGCAAAGCGCCGTGTTTCTGGTTAAAAAAGTCCCCCAATCCCCTTTTTCTGTGGGATCAAACACCACTGCGATCAGTACGGGGGCTTGTTCCAAAAAATCCATAACGTATTTGGCTGCAAATCCCGGTCCTCCATTGTCAAGGACAGCTTGCCTGGCCGCTTCGGAAACTTTTCTGATTTGGGCTTTAACCTCGGGATCGGTGATGATGATGTATTGCCAGGGCAGGGCGTTCATGGGGACTCGGGGCCCACTGACCGGCCTCCATGATTGCTGCCAGTTGATCCTGCGGTACGCTATCTGATTCAAATGCCCGACAACTTCTTCTTGATTTCACAACCTCTTTGAATTCCATCTTGGCGTGCCTCCTTTTAAATATTATCGATTTGTTATTCCGGTTTAGCATGGCGCCTTCGGAAAAGCGAGGAGTGTTTTATAGTAGGTTAGAATTCTGGTTTCAGCATTTCATTGATTTCCTCCGGGAATGCCATGCAGATGCCTTCATTATAAAGATTTCGCAGGGCCCCGATATCCGGGGTCCCAAGGGCCTGATTAAAAAACGTACGCGGCGAAAACACTAAGTGAAATCGAGCATGGTTATCACCCTGGGCTCCTGGGAAAAAATTCATATTAAAATTGTAGATGCCCATTTTATCATAGGCGGCCATCAGTTTGGTCAAGCCCTGGGCCAGGTCATAAATATCATCATCGCTCAGGTCAAGCGTACAGCAGACATCATCAACGATTGCGGCAACGTCGCCGGCCACCCCCAGAGGTGCATACACCGTAAGCCAGTTGGTGCGGCCGATTTTCCCCAGGAAGCGTTTCCCGTTGGCCTTTTCAGTTTGCACCAGATCGTCCCAGTAATTGGATCCCTTTTGTTTCATATAATCTTTAGCATTGTTGAGTTCTTCGTTCAAAAGATTGGGCGCATAGGCAGAAGCAAATACCTGCAAATGGGGGTGAATTAATGAACTGCCGGAAGCGGGCATATAGTTCCAGTTTATCAGATGATATACCGATTCCGGATGTTTTATTTCTTGCACCCGGCGGAAAAAATGGACTGCCAGGGTAAATGCATCGGCGATGTGCCGGGGCGTTATGTCCGTCATGGGAATAAAATGCTGAGCGCTGAACGTGGCACAGGCGCCCAGGCTGTCGTAGGGGGCGATATTGGGGAACAGAACCTTATCGTCTAAAACCATACGCCCTTCGGGGACGATGTCTTCGGGGAAACAGGGGGTGACCTTCATTACCTTGTCCGGACAAAACGGACATGTTTTTTCGGTTCCGGCGACCAGTTGATCAAAATCCGGCTTTTCCCATTTTAAGGGCATAAAATGACAGATGCGCGAGGTCCTTCCGGTAAGGGGGTCTTTGCGGATTTCACTGGGGATTGTTTTGCGCTGCATGTTGTTGTTGGGGTCGAGAATAACCGTTTCCCTTTCAATCGCTTCAAACTTCATACCGCCTCCTTTGAGTTTAATTTAGCCACGGACCCACACAGACAGACACGGACCTTTTGGCTCCGCCGCCTTCTTATTTTTTTGACAGGATTAACAGGATTTACAGGATTTCTTTCTCAGTTTCCAGAAGAAACTGAGAAAACTCAATGTTATTGTTATTTTTTAATGGATTTCAGGACCTCGATAGTATGCTCCGGATCCGGTCGGATCGTATAATCCACATCCATCTCTGCGTACCGTATCACAGTCTCCCGGTCAATGATGAATCTTGATGCCAACGGCAATGTCCATGAATCGTCTCCATTGTGTTTGGGGACATCAATGCCGAACTGCAGATAGATTTTTCTCAAATCCTCCGGTAGGGCATAAACCAACCCGAATTTACCGGCAACCAGGTTGCCCGGATCGCTTAAAATCTCAAAAGTCAGCTTTTTGGCTTTTGCCAGCTTGCGGCTGTATTCCGCAAGCTGAGGAGAGATGGCAACCAGATTGGCCCCCAGGGAAGTGAAATCAGACACGGCATTTTGCAGAGCTTCCAGCTCCAGATTGCAATAGGGTCACCATTTGCCACGGTAAAATGTAAGCACCATCAAACGATCCGAGAGGATATCCTTTGATCGAATCAGTTCTCCGCTGGTATTTTCGAGTTCAAATTCCGGCGCCTTGTCACCGACCTTTAGGGCACGATCCAAAATTCCCGAATTGCGCAGGTCGGCTGTTGCCCGGTGCATCACTTCCAAAGCTTCAGGAGGTGCATTTTTTTCGAAATTGGCTTTATGTTCATTGAGTTTGTCTTGTAACGCCATCTTATTATGTCCTTTTCAATTTCCTCAGTTGCTCGAAAACATTTCTTCAAAAAATAGCTGCATATATTTCCAGGAGCGCTCATCGGCTTTTGGATTGTAGGCGATGCCTTTAATGTTTTTCGCATCAGCAGCCGGGTTGGTAAAAGAATGTACCGCGCCGCCGAAGTAAACCATCTGCCAGTCAGCGGCGGCCTGGCGCATGCCGTCCTGAAAAGCGGTAATTTTTTCAGATGGGATGAAGCCGTCATCAGCACCGTGCAGAATCAAAATCTTGGCCTTAATTCTATTCATATCTTGCGGTCCGGGTACGGTGAGCCCGCCATGGAAACTGACGATGCCGGCAACATCCGCACCGCTGTACGCCAGCTCAAGTACGGTGGTGCCGCCGAAGCAATAACCGATCGCTGCAATTCTTTTCGTGTCCACCAAATCATTTTTTCGCAGGATTTCCAGGCCCGTGCGGGCACGCTGCCGCATAATCGGTTTACCCCTCAAATGTCCGGATAACTCTCCGGCTTTTTTGGGGTCCTTTGTCCAGATGCCTTTGCCGTACATATCCAAAGCAAAGGCCACATAGCCCAGCTTGGCCAGCTTGTCCACCCGCATCCGGACATAATCATTCAGTCCCCACCATTCATGAACCACCAGCACACCCGGGCGTTTACCTTTAACGGTGTCATCAAAAGCGAGATAACCTTCCAGAACTGCGTCACCGTGTTGATATTCCACATGTTTGGACACCACTTTCGCATCCACCGCAGCAGATAATAGTAATATAAATATGATAAAAATTACTTTTTTCATGATCGCTTCCTTTTCTCGTTGGATATTACAACTTGCTTGAAAACAAACTATGCCGAAAAGGTATGTACGACGATAATTAAGTCAATAGGGGTCAGATTCAGAAGACAGAGGTCAGAAGACAGATGACGGAGGTCAGAGGGTAGAGAACAGAAGTCAGAGGACAGAAGACAACATACAGATGATAGAATCTGAATCAAATCCCTATATCTGACATCTGTTTTCTGACTTCTGTCTTCTGTTAAGGTGCTCTAACCTAAACTTGAATTGGCAAAATTGGCAAGTAGGTTAAAATTTCGGTTGACAATATGATATCACAACTATTCGGAGTGTTTTAAAAGTACTGATTAGTTGGAGATAAGTCAGGTTTCAGCAACGATAGTGAAACCACAATATCTGGTATAGTGAGCATAATAAAAGAAGCGCTGAAGATTACCAATGATATTGTTGACAAACTCAGGGCTTACGGATGTTTTGCATAGGATAATTATAAGCGATTTTACATTAAAAACTGGAAAATAAAAAGTGGCCCAATAATTTTGAACCACTCTTATTTCTATCCTCTGTTAGATTCATTTTAGCAAATCGCTTAACTTTCCAACACAGGCGCCGGCTACGCCGGACTTAGAAGTGTCATCACCGGCCATAACCGACCATTTGCCTTTTTCTTTAATATAAGTATCCCTCCGCCAGTCATCTTCCTTCTTGAGCGCGGCCAAATTCTTCTCAAAATTGGGATCAGCCTTAAAATTGTTGGCGCATATCTCTGCCGCCAGCGGCAGCACGGCCTCATCAATCCTCTCTTGAGCAGTTCCGCCCGTAACCCATCCACCCCAAGCGAAGCCAATAATCATTGTTAAAATCGCACCACCAATAGCACCATACAATAACGGCTTTATCATTTCTTTAATTTTAGATTCCGGCATTAAGTATCTCCTTTCGGTTAAGAATTAAGTTCACGGTGAAACAAGACATACACACACGAGTGGTGTGGTTCATGTCAAGAGCTTTCCATGTTGTCAATTTCCAGCTTGATACAACCTAAACGGTAGCTCTGGTTGCAGACATCTTTAATACGGCTGACAATTTTGCCGGCTAAAAACTCAATACCGTTTTTGTCCTTCTTCCAGCAAAAGTTTGTCAGTGTTGTCGAGTCCATAATTCTTCCCCCAAATTACCCAGACCGATTTTCTGCAACGGTGACAAAAATAAATTCTCGTGTCAAGAGACAATTATTCTTGGCCAGATCAGGATTAAATCCGTGGTAGATGAGACTGCCGATTAGCGCACCTTTTGTGGCAATGCGTTTATGGCGGTCGTTTTTTTCTTAGACATGGCGGGTCCTCACTTGTGCGGCATGAAATGCCGCTTTTCGTTGATTATGGACCAGGATTACCTATGGGTGACTATCTATTTTCTATAGTTGCGCTTACTTGCATTATGGTTAAGTGCCACCATTGTTTCCATATGGATGGTATCCAAAAGTTGAAAAAAAGTAGGAGCAGTGTCGCAATAGATCAGTAAGACCTTAAATTTATACAATAAATCAGCAAATAATGCAAATTTCAGCTCTGTCAGAAATTATTTGCCGTGGACATCAACATATTGTGGTTGGAGCTTAGGGCAAAAAATGTAAGGTATATTGAGAATATCCAAACTTTGCCGAAAATACAGATATCATTATTGGCGATTGTTAAGGCAAGTAAATCATACATTTAGTTATTTTAAAATCATCTCCTCCACCGATAACAGACGAGCTCCCTTCGGCAAGCTCAGGGCTTGAGCCTGTCGAAAGCAGTCGAGTCGTCGAGTCGGAGCCAACAGCAATCAGCCAGCGCCCAGAAGCCTGACACCTGAACACTGCTTGTCCGCCGTAGCCTTTAAGGCGAAGGAGGGACACCTGAAACCT
>PVMK01126014.1_pt1 | contig 12577 bp, 9 predicted proteins | sample 1853481 | NCBI WGS metagenome assembly PVMK01 (sample SAMN08533507, study PRJNA380276) | Marine sediment metagenome, whole genome shotgun sequencing project.
CCACCGACAGCAGCCGGTCATACCTCGAAACGAAGAAGCTCAAAATGGGGCATCTGCTGAAGATGGTGTGAGCCGTCAAAGACTTGAACGTTCAAAAGTTGAACGTTGAGCCGTTAGACGCTGTGAAATCCGGCTCGCCGTGTGGGCGGCCGGGAAATAAAAACTAAAAACCAAAAACTTAAAACTGGAACCTGCGGGTTAGGATCGAAGCTGAAGTGACGAAATACCCCCTCCCCGACCTCAGCGCATTGGTTCGCGAGCTAGAGGGCGATGCTCCAGGTGTCGCAGTGGGTGGGGTAGATACCGGGGCTCGTTCGTTGGCCGTGGCCGCCCTTGCCGCTCATGGATGGCCGCAGGGCCTGGCGCTCATCGTGGTGCCGCACGTGACGGAGGCGGAGGATCTGGCGGCCGGGCTGGGTCTGCTCGCGCCCGGTATCAGAACAGCCGTCGCGCCGGCCGAGCTTGCCGGTCCATACCTTGGTGCCGAGCCTCCTCTGGCCTCGCGGTTGCAGGCTGTGCGAGTGCTTCACCGGGTGGCGGGGGGTGATGTAGACGTCGTGGTAGTTCCGGCGCGGATCCTGTCATCGCCCATACCGCCGCCTCACGCAGTTTCGGATGCTGCGTACGACCTCGAGCTCGGGCAGCAGGTCGATCCAGTCGCACTGTCGGCCCGTCTTTCAGCGGCCGGCTACCACCGCGTCGACCTTGTGGAGGAAGCGGGGGAGTTCGCGATTCGCGGATGGGTGGTCGACCTCCACCCTGGAGGCGAGTTGGGTGTTCGTGTGCAGCTCGATGACGACAGGGTGGAGTCGATTAGAGTCTTCGACCCAACCACACAGCGGAGCTGCGGCGAAGGGGTCGAACGTGTTTCGGTGCTTCCCCTCAACCCCTTTCCGGCGGGGCCGGATCGCCTTCTCGAGACGGCTGCGGAGCTCGAGAGTGAGTTTCCGGCACTGGCGGCGCACATGGTGGAGGGCGCCGAAAGACGCCTGTGGTGGGGCGCACTTCACCTTGTTGGCGAGTCGATGAGCTGGCTCGATCTCGCAGACCAGACAGTGGTCTGCGAACGTGACGAGGTTCTGGGCGAAGTTGGTCGGTGGTGGACGGTCCAAGAACGGGAGTGGCAGGGCCTCTGCAGCCGCTCCATGGATCTTCCGCCGCCCCATCGCCTGTTGCGGACACCGGAGCAGCTCCGACCGCTGATCGAAGGCGCCTCGCTGCGGTTGGAAAGCCTCGAGCTGGTGGACGGCTCAACGACCTGGCGCCGCCTTTCTACCCACCCCGCGGAGAGTTTCATCCGCCGCCTGCCTGATCTCGTGCCGACGCTTCGTGCGCGACGTGGAGAGGATGTGGCGCAGGTTCTGGTGGCGGCCACCGCCGGCGAGGTCCGGCGCCTCAGCCATCTGCTGCGTGAAGGGGGGATCGAGCCGGTCGCTGCGCCGCCGTCCGCCGGCGAAGTGGCAATCGTCGAAGGCGGGCCGCAGCGGGGGTTTGTGTGGGACGGCGGGCTCGCGGTGTATGGGCGCCGCGATCTCACTGCCGCCCCGACGCCGCGGCGGCGGCGCTCCGGAACGAGGGCCTTCGCATCAGATCTGCGGGATCTCCGTCCTGGAGATCTGGTCGTACACATGGACCACGGAATTGGGCGTTTTTCAGGATTCAGGCGGGTGGAGGTAGAAGGCAGAGAGCTCGAGATGTTGGCCCTCGCCTACCACGGAGGCGACTCGCTGCTGGTGCCGGTCGAGCGAGCGGATTTAATTCAGAAATTTGCCGGCGGTGACGCCGACGTCAGTCCCAGGCTCGATCGCCTGGGTGGAGGCACCTGGCGAAGGCGCAAGGCGCGGGTCAAGAAAGCGGTACGCGAAATGGCGGCCGAGCTCTTGCGTCTCGCGGCGGTACGTCATGCGGCAAGGGGATTTGCATTCTCGCCTGACTCGCCGTGGCAGAGGGAGTTCGAAGATGCCTTCGAGTTCGACCTCACGCCGGATCAGGAACGGTCGGTTCAAGACATCAAGAGCGACATGGAGTCCGAGCGGCCAATGGACCGGTTGCTGTGTGGCGATGTCGGTTACGGGAAGACTGAGGTCGCGATCCGCGCCGCGTTCAAGGCGGTGCTCGAGGGCAAGCAGGTTGCTCTTCTCGCACCGACGACGATTCTCGTCGATCAGCACCTCGAGACCTTTCGCCGCCGGTTTGAAGGGTTTCCCGTGGAGACGCGAATGTTGTCGCGGTTCTCATCAACCGCCCAAACCACGGAAACTATCAAGGGGCTGGCCGACGGCCGCGTGGACGTGGTGGTTGGAACCCACCGGTTGTTGGCAGACGCCATCCGATTCCGCGATCTTGGGCTGCTGATTCTCGACGAGGAGCAGCGCTTCGGCGTCGCCCAGAAGGAGCGACTAAAAAAGCTTCGCACCGAGGTCGACGTGGTGGCCATGTCGGCGACTCCGATTCCTCGCACGCTCAATCTCTCGCTCAGTGGTCTCCGCGACATATCCATCATCGAGACTCCCCCGCGGGACCGGCAAGCAGTGGAAACCAGCGTCCTCGAATTCTCCGAGGAAATCGTGCGCGAAGCCGTACTTTATGAAATGGAGCGTGGTGGGCAGATCTTCTTCGTCCACAACCGTGTGCGTTCGATCGGCGCCTTCGCCGACTGGCTGAGGAGGGTGGTGCCGGAGGCGCGGGTGGTAGTGGCCCACGGACAGATGTCGGAACGCCACCTCGAGCGCGCCATGCGCACGTTCCTCGACGGCGAGGCCGATGTCCTGCTCGCCACGGCCATCATCGAAAACGGCCTCGACATTCCCAATGCAAACACCTTGCTGGTCAATCGGGCGGATCGTTTCGGGCTCGCCCAGCTCTATCAGTTGCGAGGCAGAGTCGGGCGGTCACAGCGTCTCGCCTTCGCATACTTCCTGGTTCCACCGGGCCGGGTGCTGGCGCCGCCAGCCCGCGCTCGCCTGGCTGCCATCCGGGAGTTTTGCGAGCTCGGCGCCGGATTTCGGATCGCGGCGCGGGACCTTGAGATCCGGGGCGCCGGTAACCTTCTCGGCGCCGAGCAGCACGGTTTTCTCGAGGCGGTTGGTTTCGAGACCTACTGCCAGCTCCTGGAGGAGGCGGTGGCGGAGCTCGAGGGACGTCCGGCGGCGATCCAACGAGAGGTTGAACTTCGGTTGGGAATGGACCTGCAGCTTCCCGAACGTTATCTGCCCGAACCGGCGTTGCGCTTGAGCTTTTACAAGCGCCTCGCCGCCTGTGAGGACGAGGAGGCGTTGGTGGTGCTGCTCGAGGAAATGGCGGATCGCTACGGGCCGGCGCCGCCCCAGGTCGCAACCCTGGCCCAGGCGCAGCGGGTGCGGGTGGCGGCGCGTGGTGCCGGAGTGATGTCGGTGACCCGTCGGGGGCGGCGTTGGCGATTGCGGCTGGACCCCTCGGTGACGCCCTCAGCGAGGCTTGCCGAGGTCGTCACCGAGAGGCCCGGCGCCACCCTCAGCCCGTCGGGGGAGATAACTTTTCCAACTGGCGATAACGGATCCGACATCGCCGACATCCTTGACCTTCTCGAGGCCCTGGCCGTGACGGAGTCATAAGTGATCAGTAATCAGTGATCGGCGATTCGGGCGGTCTCGTGCCCGCCCGCCGCCCGCGGTCTTCGCCCGCGGCTCTGCCCGTTTCCCTGCCCGCGTCCGTGCTTGTGTTCCGGGAAGGCGCTGCCGCGAGAGGATGCCAGGCACGCCGATACGACGTTACTCGCGGCCTTGCGGCCGCGGTGAAGCACCGTCGCCAGCGCGTGGCTCATGGCCTCCTCCTTCGGATGAGGCCTGAGCTCACTCCGCTGCCGCCGGCGGTTTGAGGACAACGTCATGTAGGGATGCCAGGCACCTCCGGTGAACGCGCCTGCGGCGCGCCGGCGGGCTGCTTTCGAGCCGGCCGCACCCCCCACCTTTATTGTGATCGCGCCGATTCCGGACCTCTGCTGCGGCCTGCGATACGCGGCCATCTGGCGCGCGAAACGGTGCGTCCCGGAGAGGTTCTTCAGGCATGGAAACCCCGATTCTCCGGATCGGCATTGCCCGTGAGTGCCCCCTCTGACGATGTTTGGGCCAGAAGCATCCTCTCGCGGGGGATGCCGTGATCCCAAAATCGTCAGAGACGGCACGTCCGGTCGGCATTCGCGACAGCGCCACGCCGACTGGGGTATCCAGGCTCGGGATTCAAGCTTGGGGGCGGCAAATCCGAAATCCGAAATCCGAAATCCGAAATCTCTTTGGGTGGGCGGCTGGGGGGTGGGCAGAGTCATTCGTGTTAGTCTTCGCGGATGAGCGCGTTGTGTCGTGTTCGCTGGTGTTTGGCTGTCATCGCATTGGGCGGAGCCCTCGGTTGCGGCGGTGACGGCGACACCATTGCGCGGGTCGGCAGTCGGCACCTCGAGATCGCTCCATTCCAGAATTACGTGAGCGAGGTGACCGGCGAGGGTTGGCAGGGGGTGGGCGCGGAGGTGACATCGCGCCTGCTCGACCAGTATCTCGACCGCCTGGTGGTATTGGAGACCGCTCGCCGGCGCGACGTGTCTTCGGTGTCGGAACCCTTGGCGCTGGGACCGGCAGAGATGCAGTGGTTGCTCGACGAGCTTTGCGGTCCGCCCCCGGCGCCCGACCAGGCTGAGGTCGCCGACGAGGTGGCCCGGCGGTTGGAGGTGGAGCGTCCAACCCAGGCTCATGTGAGACAGCTGCTGGTGAACACCTTTGAGGAAGCGTTGGCGGCGCGTCAGCGCCTGATGGCAGGAGAGGACTTCGTCGAGGTTTCGCGCGAGGTGAGTCGTGCGCCCAACGCCGCGGACGGCGGTGAGCTTGGGTTCTTCGATCAGGGGAGCTTGACGCCGGAAATCGACGAGGTGATTTTCTCGCTCGATGCCGGCTCGTTCTCTGATCCGGTTCAGGGTCCATCCGGGTATCATGTTTTTCAGGTGCTGGAAGTCGTGCCGCCGGGTCGTCCCGATCGCGGCAACGTCGAGGTTGCAGTGCGTACCGAGTTTTCGCAACGACAGTCTCGAGAGTTTATCCGCCAGTGCATTCTTGGGTTGGCCGCGGAAACCGGTGTTGAGGTTCATGAAACCCCCCTGTGGTTTTCGTACAGCGGCAGATATGCGGAGGGTCATGGTGATGCGAAATAGGGTTGTTTACCTCGTCGTCGCGCTGATAGTGATGGTAGTGGTCGCCGGAGCCGGCGAGCGAATCCTGTTGGAGGGATCCCTGGTGAGGGTCAACGATCGGATTGTCACCGTCTCGGAGTTTGCCGAGAGGGTCCGGCAAGAGCTGAGCCAGGTGCCGCAAACGCCGACTGGCGAGGAGCTGCGCCAGTTTGTCGAGATGCTTCTCCAGGAGATCGTGAACGAGCTGGTTCTCATGGAGCGCGCCACCGAAAAACGCGTCGAGGTCGACGAGCAGATGGTTGACCAGGCAATCGCCAATCTCCGCGAGGAGAACAACCTGCAGGACGACGAGGCTTGGGAACAGGCTCTTACAAGCTCGGGCCTGACCATCGACAATCTCCGCGAACGGTATCGGCGGACGATTCTCCTCCAGCGGGCGGTGCAGGGCGAGGTTCGGCCGGTCGAGATCACCGAAGAAGAGTTGCGGCAGCAGTATGAAGAGGAAAAGGATCGCTACTTGGTACCGGCAAAGGTTGAGCTCGAACAGGTGTTCATTTCGGTAGACGATGGCGGCGCCTCCAGTGCAAAGGCCGAACAGATTGCTCGGGGGATGGTGAGCCGGGTGCGCGACGGTGCCGACCTCAAGGCCGAGGCGACATTGGCCGGTGCGGAGCTACAGGATCTGGGAGAGATTCCAGTGGATGATTGTCGTGCGGACCTCATACAGGCGCTGGAGGGCCTTGACGACGGCGGGGTTACCGAACCACTTCCAGTGCCCGGGGGGTTTCAGGTCATTCGATTGGTGCGGCGGATCCCCGAGGGATACCAACCCTTCGAGGAGGTGATGCCGGAACTCCGCCGCGAGAGATCAGCGGAGTCCTATGAGAGCCAGACGAGAGGCTTGGTGGAGAAGCTCCGTAAGGAGTACCTCGTGGAGGTCCACGACGAGTATCTCGACCAGGTCTTCGCTCAACTCGGCGCGACATGAGACGGGGGTGGGGTGGAGCGGATCATGACTGACGAGCAGCGGGTCTGGATCAAGGATCTCCGCGCGGGATCGGATCTCGAGGAAGTCTACGCCGTTCGGGCCGCCGACGTCCGCCAGCGTCGCGGCGGGGGGCCCTATTTGGCCGCGACTCTTGGCGACCGTACGGGTGAGGTGACGGCTCTGGTGTGGCAGAACGTCGACCGGTTTCGAGGTGTGCTCGAGCCGGGAAACGTCGTGGCTATCAAGGGCCAGGTGCAAAGGTACAATCAACAACTTCAGATCGTGGTGCGACAGGCGGAGGCAGTGCCCGAGGCTTCCGTTGACGAGGAGCTCTTTCTGCGTTCGTCATCTGTCGATCCGGCGTTGTTGTGGAAGCGGCTGATAGACACGATCGAGGATATCGGCGATCCCGCCCTGCGCCAGCTGTTGCTTCGGGTTTTCTCCGATCCCGAGGTGGAGGAGTGCTTTCGAGTGGCGCCGGCCGCACGGTCGATGCACCACGCATTTCGATCGGGTCTTCTCGAACACACGGTGTCGGTGACCGAGACCGTCCGTCTGTTGTCGGGGCATTACGATCTCGATACCGACCTGGTCACGGCGGGCGCTCTGCTGCACGATCTGGGCAAGATCTGGGAGCTCGAAATTGGGGCCTCGATCGAATATACCGACGATGGGCGGTTGATTGGACACCTGCCTATGGAGACGCTTTTTGTCGAGAAGAAGATTGGCGAGCTGGAGGATTTTCCCAGGGAAACCCGGCGGCAGCTGCTTCATATCCTGCTCTCGCACCACGGTGAGTACGGGTTCGGTTCTCCGCGGCGACCGAAGACTCCGGAAGCCCTGCTGGTGCATATGGCGGACAATCTGGACTCGAAGATGGCTGGCATGCTCGAGGCGATTGCCGCAGAAGGCTCGGACGACGAGGCGTGGACGCCGTACTCGAGAATCCTCGAGCGGCACATATACCGCCGCCGGCTACCCACAAATGACGACGAGTCGTAACGGTACAAAGCTATTAGGTATTAGGTATTAGCTCGGACCATCGCAACGACAGTTCTACGGTTCTCTGGATGTCGAGCATGCCGGATGCACCGAGGCGTCAATTCCGGAACCGGCACAAAGGGCCGGCAGGAAGCTGCGATGAGCTAATACCTAACAGCTAATTGCTAATACCCTTCCGAATGATCCCTGCTACCTCCCCGTCGTCCGGGAATCTCCCCAGCGCGCGCTTGGAGAACACAAGATCCCCATCCACCGTGACCTCGAAGACTCCGTCCTTGCCTTCGATCAGGTCGACCGTGGCTCCAAACTCGTGCTCCAACTCAGCCGCCAGCCCGGCGGCCCGAGGTTGGTAATTTCAAACTACGCAGTATTTGATTTTGATCTTCATCTGTTCCTCCGCACTCCGCAAGCATAATCCATCATTTCGTTTTTTCCTCCCGCGCCCGCAAGGCGCGGGAGGAAAAAACGAAGAGGAGGGCCGACAGGCCCGACGCGGTGCTACGATCGACCGCGATGGCACCAACGGCTGTGGGCGGTGTTCCGTAAACCTCATGGGGAACGATGGTGAGGGAGAACCTGTGCATTTTGCCGGCAGACGTCGGAATCGACGACGAGACGGTCATGACTGACCGCGACTGGGTCCGTTCCGCGCAGGACGGCGATGAAGAAGCGTTCGCTCAGCTGGTACGGCGCCATTCCGGCGGCCTCCACCGGGCAGTGGCCCGGATTCTCGCCGACGATTCTGAAGCGTGGGACGTGGTTCAGATGGCGTTCCTCAAGGCGTGGCAGCGTCTCGACCGTTACGATCCTCGCTATAGGTTTTCAACCTGGCTCTACCGGATCGGCACGAATGTCGCCATCGACCTCCTGCGTTCGCGGTCGAGCCGGGAACGGATCCACAAGACGCACACCGAGCACCGCTTGCGGCTGGTGGGTGCAGGTGAGGGCACCGGGTCGAGGGCCGACACCAACGAGGCGGACAGGATTCTGGGCCAACTCGTGGGAGTGCTGACGCCTCAACAGCACAGCGCATTTGTCCTGCGCGAGATGCAGGGGTTGGACACAGTCGAGGTGGCCGAGGTGTTGGGATGTTCGGCGACGACCGTCAGAAACCACATTTTTCAGGCGCGGAAGGCGCTGCGGCGCGAGATGAGGGCACGGTTTCCCGAGTACCTGCCCGCGTCTGAGAGGGGATGACATGAATTGTATGGAGTTTCGAGAGCTGTTGGGTTTGTATCTCGATGAGTCACTCGAGGAGGAGAGGAGGCGGATGTTCCGCCGCCACCTTCGCGAATGCGCGTCGTGTCGAGAACGAGCCGTGTCAGAAGATCCGACGCTGCTATTCGCCGCGGTGCCCGAGACTCCGGTTTCTGAGGCGGATATCGAGGCGTGTGCGGCCGCGGTGACGGCCCAGATCAAGCAGCAGCGTCTTGCGCGAAACCTGAGCAGCCGCCGGCGCCCATGGCTGGCGATGGCGGCGGCGGCGATAATCATGATTGCCGGCGGTTTGAGCTGGAAAGTTCTGCGTGGAAGCGTCGAGACGCCGATCCCGACAGCGGCCGAGATTCATTTACATGACGATGCCCGGTCGGTCCCGCCAACCGTCGAGGTGGAGATGGCGGGCGAGGATGTGCGCGTCTATCAGTTCGCCGTCGATGAAGACGACGACACGGCGGTCTACTTTGTCGTCAACCCTGCGATGGAGCTCTAAACTATGTGGAAACGATCAACTTTGACCCAAGATGAGCGATTCTCACCCGCGATCTGCGCCAAGCTCTTGCGCTCTGGCCACTCGCGAGAATGCTCCACATACCAACGGGTATGCGTCCGCTTTTCGCAAGCACCAGAGCATCAAGACCGTGGCACATCTCATCCGGCAGAACCGCTCATCTTGGGTCTGGCACTGTTGGTGGCGGTGGTGGCGGTGGTTGCCTCGGCAACGAATGTGGAGACTGTGTCGCGCGTCTTCACCCTCGAACACATTTCGGTTTCGGAGGCCTCCGCAGCGGTGCAGCCATTGCTTTCGGAGCACGGAAGCCTGATCCTGCAACCGAGCCGTTCTCGGATGACGGTTCAGGATCTTCCGCAGGTGGTCGAGCAGGTAGCGGTCCTCGTCGCCGATATCGACCACCTGCCCGAAAGTTACAGCATCCAGGTAGTGCTTTTCGAGGGCAGGCCTGAGCCCTACAGCGTAGCGACGCAGGCGCACATCGATCAGCGCCTGCGGAAGATGTTCAAGTTCCCTTCCTTCCGTCAGCTCGGGAGCGCCGTTCTGGAGGGCGAGCTTGGGAGCCCGGCACAGGCCGATCTCGGAGGCGGCTTCCAGATCTCATTCCTCGCCCACACCCCCGAGTATTCCGAGGACACGCCGTGGGGGGCCCCCGACCCCGGAGATAGAATCCATATTCGTCCGCTGATCCTGAAGCGGGTGAGCATCGAACCCGACGGTACCCAGGAGATTGAAATACTCCTGCGCACCAACGTTCTCATCGCCCCGAAACAGAAGGTCTACATCGGTGCCGGCACCTCCGAGGATGCCGATAACGGGCTCGTGCTGATCGTCCACTCCCAGGATTCCGGGGGGAGTTGAGTGCCGGAGTTCGTCTGCCGGCTCGGAGCCCCGAACGGCTCGATCGTGGAGCAGCGACGGGTTGCGGCGTCGGTTGACGCCCTTCGCCGCGAGCTCGAAGCTGAAGGTTTCCATGTATTCAGCCTTGCGGGAGCACGATCGCGTTTCAGGGTGCCGTTTTTCTCCCGCTCCGAAAAAGTCAGCGGCGAGGACTTCCTGCTCTTCAACACCCAGCTCAAGACCTTGCTCCATGCCGGAATGCCGCTCGCACAATCGCTCGAATTGCTCAAGGATCAACAGGCCAACCCCCATTTCCGCGCACTCCTCGACAAGATTCACCAGCAGGTCACCACGGGTATCGCTCTGTCCGATGCGTTCCTGGCCCTCGGTGAGACGTTTCCTCGGCTCTACGCCAATTCCCTGCGGGCCGGCGAGCGGACGGGTGAGCTCGAACAGGTTCTGGAACGATACGTTGAGTATCAGCGGCTCGTCGAGGCGGTTCGCAAAAAGATCATTGGTGCCCTGACTTACCCGGCGGTCCTGGTGACGCTGTCAGCTGGCCTCGTCGTGATACTCATGGTCAAGGTGATTCCGGCCTTCGAGGATTTTTACGTTCAGTTCCAGACCGAGCTCCCGCTGCCGACGAAGATGGTCCTCGGGCTCGCCGATTTCACCAAGAACAACCTGTTTTTCATCATTGCGGCGGTGGCGGTGTTGGTCTATGGAATCCGTGTCTGGCGTTCTTCGCCGTCAGGTCGGATGATTACGGACCGGTGGCGATTGCGTCTGCCCCTCGTCGGGCGGCTGGCTCACCTCTTCGCGCTCTCCCAGTTCAGCCGGTCGTTGGCGATTCTCCTTGGAGGGGGCACACCGATGGTGCCGGCCCTCGAAACCGCTTCGACCTCGATCAGCAACGCTTACGTCTCGGAGCTCTTTCTCGGGTGTGTGCAAGAGGTTCAGGAGGGACGGCCGCTGTCGGATGCGATGATACTGGACAGGCGCCGGAGATGGCGTTGGCGATGATCCGGGTGGGAGAGGCAACCGGTGCATTGCCTGAGATGCTGCAGCACACCTCGGATTTCTTCGATGAGGCCATCGAATACAGCCTTTCCAGGATCGTGACCCTTTTCGAACCGATGATCCTCGTCGTCATGGGTCTGATTGTTGCGGGACTATTGTTGGCAGTTTACTATCCGCTGCTCACGATAGTGAGCAGGATTGGGTGAGGGAGAGATGGCTACAGATCCGAACCTCGAAGAGCAGCTCGTCATCCTCGACCAGGAGAGAGAGGGCCGGGAGGAAGAACAGAAGGCGCGTGATTTGGCGGAGCGTCTGGGCATGAAGTTCGATCCGCTCGAAGAGTTTCACGTCGACCCCGAACTCTTCCGAACCATCCCCGTCGAGGTCATGCTGCGCTATCAATTCCTGCCGTTGCGCTCTGAGGGAGAGACGCTGCACGTCGTGATGGCGGACCCCTCAGACGTCACGAGGCTCAACGAGGTGGAGCTCATGCTCGCCCGCCCTCTCGAGGTCGTGGTTGGTCCGGCAAACCGGATCGGCGAGATTCTCGAGAAGTCGGAGTCCACGCAGCGGGTCCTTGACGAAGCGACAGAGGGGTTCAGCATACAGCTGGTGCAGGAGGCGGAGGATGGTGAGGAGGTCCTCTCCATCGACCGCATCACCGCCGATTCGTCGCCCATCATCCGCCTCGTGGACTCGATCCTCTTCAACGCCATCCAACGGCGGGCATCGGACATCCACATCGAGACCCGGGAGCGCGAGGTCGTTGTAAAGTACCGCATCGACGGCGTTTTGTACCAGGCGATGAAATCGATCGACAAGCGGCACCACTCGACCATTGTCAGCCGCGTCAAGGTGATGTCGGAGCTCGACATCGCCGAAAAGAGAGTTCCGCAGGACGGTCGCTTCAAGGTCAGATTCTCCGGGCGCACCATCGATTTCCGCATCTCGATCATGCCCACCGTGCACGGTGAGGACGCGGTGATCCGGATCCTAGACAAGGAGTCCACCAACGCGGAATTCCACACCCTCAACCTCGAAGTGCTCGGCCTCGAGGACGACACTAAACGGCAGCTGCGCAAGTTCATCAACGAGCCTTACGGGATGGTGCTGGTGACCGGTCCAACCGGTTCGGGCAAGACGACGACCCTGTACGCGTGTCTCTCCGAGATCCGTTCATCCGAGGACAAGATCATCACCATCGAGGATCCGGTCGAGTATCAGCTCACAGGAATCACCCAGATTCCGGTGAACGAGAAAAAGGGCCTGACCTTTGCCCGTGGATTGCGCTCGATCCTGCGCCACGATCCTGACAAGGTGATGGTGGGCGAGATCCGTGACGAGGAGACTGCCCAAATCGCGGTCCAGTCGGCCCTCACCGGCCACCTCGTCTTCACCACCGTTCACGCCAACAATGTGGTCGACGTGATTGGGCGGTTCCTCAACATGAATGTGGATCTCTACAACTTCGTGGCGGCGCTGAATTGTGTGCTCGCCCAGCGTCTTGTGCGCCGCATCTGTCTTCACTGCAAGCGCCCGGCCCAGGTTTCGGACATCCTGCTCGAGGATTCCGGCCTTGATCCCGACCGCTACCGGGATTTCTCCTTCTACGAGGGTGGCGGTTGCATCGAGTGCAACGGCACCGGCTATCGCGGCCGATTAGCAATCGCCGAGTTGCTGAATCTCTCCGACAATATTCGCCAGCTCATTCTCGACCGGCGGTCGGCGGCCGAGATCAAACGCGCCGCCAAGGCCGAGGGCATGCGCTTCCTACGCGAGTCGGCGCTGCAGAAGGTGTTTGCCGGCGAGACTTCGCTGCACGACATCAACAAGGTGACCTTCG
>PVMK01135816.1_pt1 | contig 12576 bp, 13 predicted proteins | sample 1853481 | NCBI WGS metagenome assembly PVMK01 (sample SAMN08533507, study PRJNA380276) | Marine sediment metagenome, whole genome shotgun sequencing project.
AAGTGCGCACCAGAATCGTCAGCAGCGTTGCCACCAAGGTGTTTTCCTTCCCGTCCTAGGAGCTGCAACGCGTCGGCAACTGCGCTCAAGGCTGGGGCTTTTCGGGTTTCTCTGACTCCTGAGCTGTCTCGCTAGGCAATCCGGGCGCGGACGAGAATCGCACGTACCCTCGATAGGTGCCGATGAAGATGCTGTTTCTTGGGCCAAACGAGAAGGTGCCCCAGATGTTGTTGAAGACCTTCTTGCCGTAGTCCTTCTTGCCGAGCGTCTTCTTCTTCACGATCCCGCTCACGTTGTCGTTGAAGTCGTCTCCTTCGAAGAAGCCCTTGATGCTGAAGACGCGCCAGCCCGTGTGGAAGTCGACGGCGGTCAGCTGCCAGTCGTGGTGACCTTCCGCGAGCATGTCACGATGGTACACGTAGAACAGCCCATTCGCGGTGGAGAGCTTGGGGGTCGCGGTCTTTCCGTCGAAATGGCCGACGGCGGGCCAACCTTCGCGGACCACGTACTCGTCCTTCGCTTCATCGTAGTCGAAGCGTGCAACGCCTCCGGCGGTGGGATTTTCGATGAATGGATCGACGTATCCATAGGTGTTTCCGACGATCAGATGGTCGCCGTAGGCCACGACGGAGTTTTCGACGGCACCAGCCCCCGACTCGAAGAGCGGCAACTTGCTCACCAGCGTGCCGTCCTCCTGACGAAAGACGTTCAAATTCACGTGCCCTGGCGCATTGTCGACGATCGCTACGAAGCGGTCGTCGATCAGGGTCGGCGTCGTTCCGCTCCCGTTGTTGAGATGACCTGGCTTGATCTTGCGGTCGTTTTCGTAGAACAGGTCGCCCTTCGCATAGTTGGGCGCCCACTTCGGGTCGAGCTCGATGTGCCTCGTCTTCTCGTTGAACCAGAGCTTGTAGAACCCGACGTTCGTCACCATGTAGATCCCGTCTGGACCGACCGAGAAGGAGTTCTGGATCTGCTCGAAGGGCTCGTCATGGACGATATCGAAGATCTTCATGGCTTCGTGGCGGAACTGAATTGTCTTGTCGACGATGGAGCCGTCTTTTTCGGACTGTTTGACTCGCTCGACGAACTCCTCGCCGCCTTCGGGTAGTCCGTCCGGGTAGTAGTGGCGCAGTTTATCGCCCAATTGGAATTGAACGATGGACGTGGTGTAGACGGGCGGACAGACGCCCTTGGCCTCGTCGACCAGAATCATTCCCACGACTCCAAATTTGGAAGTGAACCACACGCGGCCCTGCGCGTCCGGCATGAGCGCGGTCAAGTGATTGTCCGGGGTGGTCCATCGCCTTGTCGACCCAGCTGCCCTTCGCGATCTCCCTGTTGAGGTCCAGCATCACCATCTCATCACGAACCACCCGGTGGTCGCGGATAGGGATCCGAATGACCGTATTGTCCGCGCCCGGGACGTAGACCTTCCCGCTCGCGTCCATATACGAGTATGCGCCGCCCGACGTGTCGCGGAACATCGCCATGCGCGCTGATTTCTTGGCGAGCTCGAGCGCCTTGCTCCCGCGCCCCGGAAGCGCGACATAGTCGAGCACACGCGCCTCGTCCGTGATGTCGATGATGAGCAGCATCGCCGAGTCTCGCCCAAATGAAATCGTCACGACCGTGCTGTCGTCGAGGAAAGTGAAGAAGGGCGACATCCCCGACAGCTTCGTGCCCTTCTCGAGCACGTGAAAATACTCCACCTTGGCTTCGTTGGGCATCGGGCCCGGCTCGACGCTCACGTCGGTGGCGAAGCTATCCTCGTGCATCGTCGCTGCGTAGCGGCTCGACAGCTTGGGATGCACCCAGATGTCGGGAGGTGGCAGCGGATCTGGAAGCGTCTTGCCGTGAAGCGACGTCCACTCGTCGTACCACTTGGTCTCGACCGTGGCCTGCTGGCTGACGTGACTGAAGTCTTTGTCCTTGGTCTTGTATTGGTAGCAGCCCTTACCGGCGCCCCCGACTTCGGCGCCCTTCATCGTCTTGCTCTTGCCGCACCCGCCTACAACGAATACCACCAAGAGAAGTCCCAAGCACCACGACATACATTTCCTCGTGTGTTTGCTCATGTTCAACCCCGTCTGATCAAGAGAGAGCTCATGCCATAAGAATCGAAAAAATGGAAGCGTCGCCAGTGTCGCCGAGGGTATGCCTTCGGAGCTGGTTAGGGTGATCAAAAAGCGACAGATATGACAGCGCGGTCGTGTCTGCTACCGTGATCGCCTCTCGGAGGTAGTAGATTGGACCGCGAAATTCGGGTTGGATTGTGTGGTTGCGGCGTGATCGGGGAAGGTCTGGTGAAGGCATTGCTGCAACACGCGGACGTCATCAGCGAGCGAGTGGGTGTGCCGGTCAAGCTGGTGGCCGTGGCGGACAAGGACCCGGCCCGGCTCGATATGGTCCGCGCGCAGGACCAGAGCATTGCCTTGCTTGACGACGCGTTTGAAATCGCAAAGCGGGACGACGTCGATATAGTCGTCGAGCTCATCGGTGGGGTCGAAGTGGCCGATCGGCTGGTGCGAGCGGCACTCGGCGCGAAGAAACACGTGGTCACGGCCAACAAGGCGCTTCTCGCTGAACGAGGCGGGGCATTGTTCGCGCTCGCAGAGGCCAATGGCTGCGATCTGTATTTCGAGGCTGCGGTGGCTGGCGCCATCCCCGTGATTCGTGTGATTCGGGAGTCGCTGGCTTCCGATCGCATTCATTCCGTCAGGGGCATCATCAACGGAACTAGCAACTATATCTTGTCGAGCATGGCCAATGATGGAGCTGCTTTCGCCGATGCGCTGAAGGCCGCACAAGAGGCGGGGTTTGCCGAGGCAGACCCGACGCTCGACATCACAGGCGGCGATGCCGGCCACAAATTGGCGATCATCGCTGGCCTTGCATTCGGCGCGCGTGTACTGCCCAGCGAGATCCCGACGGAGGGCATCGAAGAGGTCGATCCGCGCGACATTCAATATGCACGAAACTTTGGCTATGCGATCCGGCCCCTTGCCGTTGCAGAACGCCTAGAGGCCGGCGCTCTGGATTTACGGGTCCATCCTGCGCTGGTGCCCGAAGGCGATCCGCTCGCCCACGTCGACGGTGCGCTCAACGCGGTCGCGATTCAGGGTGAGATGGCGGGGCCTAGTTTCCTTTCGGGACTTGGGGCCGGCGCGGGTCCGACCGCCACTAGTGTTGCGGGCGACATCATCGACATCGCGAAGAACTCACTCGCCGGCGCGCCCGTCAGAACGTGGAGCTTCCCGTCCGAGGGCAACCAGAAGATTCAGGCGATCGCCGACCTGTCGTCCCGCTACTACCTCCGCTTTTCGGTGCAGGACGAACCTGGCGTGCTTGCTGCGCTGTCCGGCAAGCTGGGCGACTCGGGCATCTCGATCGAGCAGATGGTCCAGGACGTAGACGCCGGCGACGAGGGCACCGCCTCGATTGCCATCCTGACGCACCACGCACGCGAAGGGGACGTTCGAGACTCGCTGCGCGCAATCGACAACACCCATCTCACAACGGCCCCCACGCACCTCATTCGCATCGTCGAATAGGGTCTAGCTATTCATGTTCCGCCGCAAGGGTCTCGAGCGCGTCTGTGTATGGCTGGGCTCGGCGCTCTGCGAAGCCATCGATCAGGAAGCCGATCGCGCCGACGAGGATGAGCGCCGGGCCGAGACCGTGCGCCCAGTCAGCCTTCAAGCCGAACCGTAGGCCAAGCCCAACCAGAACTAGCACCGTCCACGTGCTGAGATAGATGGGCCAGTTGTCGTTGACCTTCTTCATTCGCGGAAGCTCCTCGGCCACCATGGCGCCTGGATCGCTCTCGAACCCTGCTTCGATGCCTGCCACCTGACCCGCTGTACGCAGCCCGACTGCGGCCCCGATCCCGATCGCAAAGACCCCGAACAACACCAGTGGCACGGCCAAACCCAATGCGAACCCACCGCGTTCTGCCCGCAAGGTAACCGCAGCGAACGCAATCAATACCACCCCAAGCGGGACGATGAAGCCGAGCGCTTCGAGGCGCTCGCCGCGAAAATACGTGTGCATCACATCGAGGAAAGGCATCGGAGCCTCCGGTCTCGCACACCCGGTTCGGTTTGGTCAAGACGTCCGGCGCATCGCCCGAAGCGCATAGATTGCGCAGAATCTTCCGTGGTGGTAGCTGTCGTCCAGCCCATGGCCGCTCCCGAGCTCAGTCCCTCGCACATCATGCAAGTCGGAATGGGGTTTTTCGGCTCGAGAACGCTTCTCACGGCGGTCGAGTTGGAGCTCTTCACCCATCTCGGCGGAAACAAGCTCACGGGAGAGGCGATCCGCGAGCGACTCGGCCTTCATCCACGAGCGATCCCCGACTTTCCGGACGCACTTCTCGCATTGGGCCTCCTCAATCGCGAAGGAGAAGGCCCCGAGGCGCTGTATGAGAACACGACCGAAGCGGCGGCGTTCCTCGACAAGAACAGCTCTCAGTACATCGGTGGCATTCTCGAGATGGCGGGCAGCCGCCTCTACCGCTTCTGGGGAAACCTCACCGAGGCACTTCAAACCGGGACAGCCGCAGAACGAGGTCAAGGAATCGGGCGAGGCGATGTTCGCAAAGCTGTACTCCGCGCCCGAGCGGCTCGACCAGTTCATGAACGCCATGGCAGGTGTCTCCGCCGCCAACTTCAAAGCGTTGGCGGAGAAGTTCGATTTTTCGAAGTACGAGACGCTTTGTGATGCAGGCGGCGCAACTGGGCAGCTCTCATGCATGGTCGCCGCAGCAAACCCACACATGCGATGCACCTCCGCAGATCTTCCCCAAGTCGAGCCCATCGCTAAGAGGCGCATCGAACAAGCAGGGTTGTCCGACCGCGTCAAGACTGCGGTCATCGATTTCTTCACGGCGCCGCTTCCCAAGGCAGATGTCATCACGATGGGGATGATCCTTCACGATTGGAATCTCGAAAAGAAGAAGCATCTCATCAAGCTGGCCTACGACGCTTTGCCGCCAGGAGGTGCCTTCATCGTGGTCGAAGCGTTGATCGACGATGCGCGCCGCGAGAACGCCTTCGGCCTGTTGATGTCCCTCAACATGCTCATCGAGTTTGGCGACGCGTTCGACTACACTGGCGCGGACTTCAAGTCGTGGTGCACTGAGGCAGGCTTCTCGCGGTTCGAGATCCTTCCACTGGCAGGCCCATCGTCCGCCGCTGTCGCATACAAGCCCGAGTAGATCGCGCGAAGCGTCCGGCACAGCCTACGCGACGAACGGATTCTCGATCTGAACTCCGGCAATGGTGCGTCCGCTCGGCAAGTCCTCGGTCAGGAGCCTTCTGCACCCTGAGGCCGTGGCGGCTCGCAGGATGAGGGCGTCCGAGAAGCTCAGCGAGTGCAGACGGTGGAGATCAATTGCGTCCAAAATGAGGGTTGGCTGGATGGTGACCACGTCGAGCCGGGCGAGGAGCTCGACCTTGCGTCTGGCTATCTCGGGAGGGACGCCGAGCTTCCGGGTGGAAGCAACGAAGAATTCTTGAAGGACCTGCGTCGAGATGACTCCATTGCCGTCGACGTACACCTGATGAAGGATTTCTTGTGCCTTCTTGCGCTTGTCGCCCGCGTCCAGATCGTCGGCGTACCAAAGGACGTTGGTGTCGATGAAGACCCGCTCAGCCAATGCGGTCCTCGTAGAGATCGTCTCGGCCGATCTTGCGACCACCCGAACGGCCCCCGTGCACATGCATCAGCACCAAGAGCTCGTCGGCCACCACCTCACCGGGTTGCTCCCCAACCAGGACTTCGAGGTAACCCCTCAACAACGCGTTCAGGCTCGTCCCCTGCCTTCGAGCAAGGCTCCTCGCCCGCCTCAAAAGGTCCTCATCGACCGAAATCGTAAGGTTTTTGCCCATACACGTACTATGTGCCCACATATCCTGTGGGTCAAGGACCGCTGCGCCACCCTGCAAAGGTAGCCCTTGTGAAACGTCTCATTTGGGGGATATTTCACGTCTGCGCACAGCGTGACGCTCGCTGCAACAAGATTTGGAGACCCGCATGGTAGACGCACAAGAAGCCCGGAAAGTAGCTGAAGACGCAAGAGAGAAAGTGTGGAGCGGAGACAGCTTCATGAAGGACGTCTTTCTTGGAAACTTCCGGATGGACCTCCTCGAGAAGCTGTCCCTCGATGACCCGGACCGTCCCGAGTTCTGGGAGTTCTATCGCAAGCTGGCCGACTTCCTGGAGAACGAGGTCGACTCGATTCAAATCGACGAGACGGGCGAGTATCCCCCCGAGGTCATTCGAGGGCTCGCGGAGCTCGGCGCGTTTGGGATGAAGATTCCGAAGGAGTACGGTGGCCTCGGCTTCACGCACCCCGAGTACGTCCGGGCGATGGAGCTGGTCGGCGCGCATGACGGGAACATCATCGCCTTGTTATCTGCGCACCAAGCGATCGGCGTTCCGCAACCTGTCAGATTGTTCGGAACCGAAGAGCAGAAAAAGCGTTTCCTTCCTAGGTGTGCCAAAGGAGCCATCTCAGCATTTGCGCTAACCGAGCTCGCGGTGGGCTCTGATCCCGCCCGCCTCGCGACGACGGCGGAACTCTCCGAGGACGGGAAGCACTATGTTCTCAACGGACAGAAGCTCTGGTGCACCAACGGAACGCTCGCCGAGCTCATCGTCGTCATGGCGCGCAACCCCGCCACGAAGAGGATCAACTGCTTCGTCGTCGAGATGGACTGGCCCGGCGTCACCGTCGACCATCGCTGCCATTTCATGGGGTTGAAGGCGCTCGCGAACGGCGTGATCAGCTTCGACAACGTCAAGGTCCCGCTCGATAACCGAATTGGCAAAGATGGCGATGGGCTCAAGGTCGCCCTCGTCACGCTGAATACCGGGCGGCTCAGCTTGCCCGCAGCCACATCGGGCTCTGCCAAACGATTCGTCGAGGTCGTACGCAAGTGGTCGAATGCTCGCGTGCAATGGGGCATTCCCGTCGGCAAACATGAAGCCATTACCCACAAGAACGCCCACATTCTCTCGTCGGCTCTCGCGATGGAGTCGCTCGCCTACGTCGTGGGTGAGCTCGCGGACCGCAAGGACACGGACATCCGGCTCGAAGCGGCGGCTGCCAAGGAATGGAACACGGTCCGCGCCTGGAAGCTCGCCGATGAGACCCTGCAGGTCCGCGGAGGCCGCGGCTACGAAACCGAGGCCTCGCTCAAAGCACGCGGAGAGCCGGCCATCGGGATCGAGCGAGCACTGCGTGACAACCGAATCAATCTGATCTTCGAGGGTTCGAGCGAGATCATGCATCTGTTCATCGCCCGCGAGGCTGTCGACAAGCACCTCAGTGTGGCGGGTGATCTCGTCGACCCCAATGCGAGCATTGGAAAACGTCTGGCGGCATTGCCCAAGATCATCGCCTTCTATGCCTGGTGGTATCCGACGCGCTGGCTGCGTTGGAGCATGTGGCCTAGCTTCGCTCGCTACGGAAAGCTCGGAAAGCATCTCCGGTATGCGTCGCGCGCGTCAGCACGACTTGCGCGAAACACTTTCCACGGCATGGCGCGCTTTGGGCCCGGCCTCGAACGGCGGCAGGGTTTCCTCTTCCGCATCGTCGACATCGGCCTCGAGATCTTTGCCCTGGCGGCCACGGTTCGTCACGTACACAAGCTCCAGCAGGACGGGAACGAAGACGCTGCACACGCGGTCGACCTCGCCGATTTCTTCGCGCGACAGACCCGACGACGCATCGACGAGTTGTTTTACCAGCTTTGGCACAATGACGACGCGCAGGCCACTCGTGTCGGCTTGGATTTGCTTGCAGGCAAGTACACCTGGCTGGAACACGGTATCACCCCGCTGCCCTACAGCACGGAAGATCTCAGGCCAAAGACAATGGACGAGATCCTGAGCGAGCGAGAGCAGCGAAAGCGTGAGCAGACCCCGGAGCAACCCGCCGAGGTGGAAGAGCTCCCGATCGCACAGAGCCACTAGCGGCAAGGACAAGCAGCAAGCGTTACTCTTCGGTTAGGTTGAAGCGGATCGTCTTGCGCTGGCACAAAGGCGGCCTCGATTCAGGCGGCGCGCCGCCGTTTTCTCGCTTGATCGAGGTCGTAGGTTGCTTGCAGGTTCATCCACAGTTTCGCAGATGTGCCCAATGCCTTCGCCAAGTCGAGCGCCGAATCGGCCGTCACTCCACGCTTGCCTCGGATGAGCTCATTGAGCCTCGCGCGTGTCCACCCTGTCTTCGCTGCAAATGCGGTCTGAGTCATGCCCATCGGCTGCAGAAACTCTTCCAACAGCATCTGTCCCGGGTGAAAAAGATTCTTGGGCTCTTTGACTTTCTTGGTCATCTCTTCTCAGGTCGGTGTTTTCGAATCATCGGCGCTGCCTAGTGGTAGCGCAGCTGTGGCTTTGCCTGAAGCAACTCCTAGGGCCGGCGTGCGATAACATCCGTGACGGGGGGAGATGCGCGGGACGCAGGAGCATGGAGCGGTGGAAATATCAAACGATTTCACGTGATTATGCCTTTGGAACAGGTCCGAGGCTCGCAGCAGGATTGCCGCAGACATCTCCAAATGTTATAGAAAGTTATATGAGATGGAGGTTGTCATCACCGAGTGGGCCCTGCAGTCGTATCTCAACTTGAAGTACCGCAACGTGTTCACCAGCGATGAATATTGGAACGTTATTCGCTCGGACGTAGAGCTGCTCCGTGACCAGTTCCCGCACAACCCAAAGTTCAAGAATCCCGGATTCTGGGGTCCCGCGACCGACAAGAGCGGCAGCGCCATCACCGACGGCTACAAGATGAAATGGCACAACATCGGTCCAGGGAGGGTCCAACTCAGAGTGACCGTCGCGATTCTTCAAGGCCGGGCGTTCCTGTGCGAGGCCTACGTCAAAGACAGCGATGCGAAGGACAAGCGCGAGTGCGCGAAGCTGAAGCACCGCATTAACCGAATCGCAATGGGCAACTACAAGTATAGGGGAACGATATGACCCTTCCCTTCCAAACGACGCATGAGCAGATCATACGGCTAGCGGAGATCGTGACTGCGATGAACCGAGCTAGCCAGGACCCGCGGTTTGTGGCCGCTTGCTCTGAACTGGCCCGAACCGACCAAGGAGTCTTCGAGCTGATGGAGCTCTGGCACGATGCAGACTCCGAAGGCGACCGAGCGGAAACTCTCGCAGACCTGCAAGACCTCATCGATGAGGCGGCCGACCTCCCCTCCCATCCAACGGAAAAGCCGTATGTTCCCTTCAATGGTCTCGATGCGGTGGCGGCAACTGTCATGGAACACAAAAAGAGGCTGCGCGAGTTGATCGACAAGCATGGCGGCGTGACGGCTGTCGCGCGAAAGATCGGAATGCCGCAGCCTTCTCTCAGCCGCTTGCTGAACTCGGCCTCGATGCCCCGACGCACCACCCTGTACCGCATCGCGAACGGCCTTGGGGTGCCGGAGTCCGAGGTCGTTGGCGAATGGGTGCAGTAGACCCACAACGGCATCGATTCGCAGCCTCTATTCGGGTTCCTGGATCGACTGCCACGTTTCTTCCGCCCCTTTGGCGATCAGCCACCGTCGGAGCACGTCCTCCCGAATGAGCTCCCTCGAGACTCGAAGCATCCCCTCGATGTCGCGAAGGTGTTTTTCTGAACCGCCTTCACGATAGAACTCCAACTTGCGGACGATGACATACTCGAGCGGAGCCACATGCACGGGCTCGCCATCAACTTCGACCACCATTCGCTCCGAAAGCGCCCATTGGTGGAAAGGATCGCGGTTGGCGAGATACACGTCCGCTTTGAAACCACTCTTGTGATGAATGAGGTTGAAGTGCCCTCGTTGCGCCCGGAGCACCTCCTGCACGATTATTTCCTCTGGCGGGCAGTAGAACTCTTCGAGGGGAAACAACTCCGCAATGCGCGCGGTATCACTTCGCGGCAGCGCGAGCACGAGATCCACATCGTGAGTGACACGCGGTTCTCCGTAGAACACCCCAGCGACGCTGCCGGTGATCATGTAGGTGAAGCCCGCTCGCTCGAGCCTTCGGGTGTAGAGCAGAACGAGGTCAGTCTCGGACATGCGAGAATGCTTCTCTCACCGCAGCAGCGACTCGTTCATCCGACCACCCGGGGTGCTGTTGGCGTATGAAGGCCTCTTTGAGGCGACGCATGGACCAGTACAAATCGCGCGCTGCGCTCCAACGCTCGCCCGGCGTCATTTGTCGAAATCGCGCGATCTGAGCCTCTCTGGCCTTAGAAGCGTGGTCCACTCGATCGAGCGTATCGTGTTTGATCGAAAGCTCAAGCCCAGTGCTTCGTAACATCTGCTCGTGACTCCACTAGGTGGTCGTGATGGGCGTGCGCGCGATCTTGGGGGCCGCGTTGACCGCCGCCGGGTTGGCGTTGGTCGTTGGTGTGTCGCTTACCAGTGCTTCTTCGACCGAGTCGATAGACCACCTTCGACTGGTCGGCGACGACGGGCAACGATGGAAGATCGACGGGGAGGCCGACACCGTCAAAGCGGACCTCCAATCTGTGCCTGGGCACAACGCATTTTGGTTTGCCTGGAGCGCGTTCCACCCTGGATCCGAAGTTTGGGGGGATAAGCCAATTCCCAGCGCTGTGGTGAGAGCCGACGTCGAAGGCAAGTGCACCGTTCCGTGCGAGGAGATCTTCCAAGGGTGCTCCGGCCGAGACTGCATTCCCCCACTCGATGCACCGAAGATGGTGGCGGCCGATAGCGCCGACGCTGGCTACCTCGGGGACCTCGACATGGTCCTAGGCGTGCGCACCGCGAAGGGGCCCCGCGCCTACCCACATAATGTTTTGTGGTGGCATGAGATCGTGAACGAGGAGGTGGCCGGACAAGCCTACGCGATCACCTTCTGCCCCTTGACCGGCTCTGGGTTGAAGTTCGATCGCAGCGCCTTTGTGCGCGGGAAGACGGTTCGACTCGGCGTCTCGGGACTGCTCTACAACTCGAACCTCGTGATGTGGGACCGAGAGACGGAGTCGCTCTGGAGCCAGATGCGCCTCGAAGCCATCACGGGCCCCAAAATGAAAACCGATTCTCCTCTGCAGGGCGTGCTCGAGATGACTTGGAAAGCCTGGAAGACTCTTCACCCCGATACGCTCGTCGTTTCCTCCGAAACCGGCTACGCCCGCGATTACCAACGCTACCCTTACCAAGACTACCGCACGAACCACTCGAACACGTTCCGTGGCACCAATCCCAAACCGGACGCACGGTTCAAGAACAAGGCTTTGGTGTTCGGCGTCGTGGTCAATGGCAAAGCGAAAGCCTATGTCTGGAACAGCGTGTTCGCGAAGCTCGGTGACTCGGGGATTATCGAGGATGAAATCGATGGGATACCCATCCTGGTGGTGTTCCACCGCCCAAGTCGCTTCTTCCACGCCTTCTACCGCAAAACCCACCTGACTTTGGGGACACGCTAGCCCCCCATCTTGGGTTTGCGCGGTGTGGGTTCTAAATGCCTGAAACTATGCGGCTTTTCGGGGGCGAGCGGTTGTCTTCAGGGGGTCAATGCAACGCCATTGGGTTTTGTATAGAAGTCAGACCCTTAGCGGAAGGCGCAGGACATGCCTGGAGCACGTTTGTGTTTGGAAGAGCGGGAGCGGATCTCGAGGGGCTTGGCGGGAGGCCACAGCTTTGCTGAGATCGGCAGACAGTTGGGAAGGCCGACCAGCACGGTGAGTCGGGAGGTAGGTCGAAACGGCGGTGCGCACCGCTATCGGGCCGTCGGCGCCGAGCGGGTAGCCCGACGCAGAGCCAGACGACCCAAGGTTCGCAAGCTGGTGGCCGATCACAAGCTCGCCCGCTGGGTAGCGCACAAACTAAGGCGTCGATGGTCCCCGCAGCAGATCGCGGCGCACCTGCATCAGCGCTACGCTGAGCCGCACAAGCGCGTGTCTCACGAAACCATCTATCAGTGTTTGTATCTGCAAGGGCGAGGAGGACTTCGAGCCGAGCTACGCAAAGCCTTACGCACAGGTCGAGCGCAGCGACGACCCACAAACCGCGAACGCAAAACCCCCGTTCGAATCCCCGATATGGTGCTGATCAGCGAACGCCCTGCCGAAATCGAGGACCGCGCTGTACCCGGTCATTGGGAGGGCGACCTCATCATCGGCAAGGACGCCAAGAGCCAAGTGGGCACCTTGGTCGAACGCACTACCCGCTTCGTGATGCTGGTCCGGCTGCCTCACGGCCGCGCGGCTCACACCGTGCGCAAAGCCATCACACGTAAGATCACCCATCTACCACAAGCGCTCAAGAAGTCCCTGACGTGGGATCAGGGAACCGAGATGGCCGAACACGTCCGTTTCACCGTGGCCACAGGAGTGCCGGTGTACTTCTGTGATCCGCGCAGCCCTTGGCAACGTGGCACCAACGAGAACACCAACGGTCTACTGCGCCAGTACCTGCCCAAAGGTACCGACCTGTCGACCGTCAGCAACTATCAGCTCAATCGAATCGCCCACGAGCTCAATACTCGTCCTCGTCAGACGCTCGGGTGGATGACACCGGCCCAGAAATTTGCTCAACTCGTTGCATCAGC
>PVMK01117027.1_pt1 | contig 12575 bp, 11 predicted proteins | sample 1853481 | NCBI WGS metagenome assembly PVMK01 (sample SAMN08533507, study PRJNA380276) | Marine sediment metagenome, whole genome shotgun sequencing project.
ATCGGATCGTCGTTGGAGACGCGGAGAAAGTGGCACAGATCATGTCGCGCGGAATGAATGAGGTCCGCATGTACCGGATCGAGAAAAACGATGCGTTTTATTACAACTGGCTGCTGAATATCGACGAATCGTTCCAGATTCCGTTCAATCCAACGCACGAAAATATGCGGGCACTGGAACTGAGCAGGGACCTGCCATTGCATGTGCTGGCATCCAACCTGAGGAAATTGTTTTCCGGTATTGTGGCTGGCAACGTCAAGCCGGAGGGGGTGAAAGCGATCCGGGATTTTGGCCCGTTCGAAATAAGCGGGGAACCCGAAATCATGGAGTCACTGGACGCGCTATTGACTGCTTTTGTCGCCAACAATCGCATGAAGTTGCCGAGCGGCAGCGCCTACGAGCCCTGTTATCGTCTAGTCAGTTAAGCCGGGCGGGAACATTACTTTTCGAATGGCCGCCAGGCTGATGCCCTGGGTGTACATCCACTGACGGTCCAGGCTGGCGTAAGGCGCAATCTCCCCGGCGCTGAGCATCATTTCCCGCTCTGCTGGTAGCAGCGCTTCATCATCGATCAGGGCATAGCCGTCGCTGAACTTCATGTCGCGAGCGAGATCACTGAGCGGGTCCGACAGTTTGATTCCGGTGACGGGGTAGCGCAGCGCGTAACGGTTATCGCTGTCGACCAGGACGTCCAGTGCGCAGCCCTGCGGCAGTCCGCGATAGCGTTTTTCATTGTCCGGGTCTTGCTTGAGGAACAACAGGTAGCGCCGGCCTTCTTCAAACACGGTCGGGTTCGGGAAATAACACTCCCGTTCATGCAGGTCTTTTTCATATACCTCGATGAGATCGGCTGTCCGATCCACCTTGTAGGGAACGAGCACCTTGAGATACGCGCTGCCGCTAACCGGAATGTCCCGGCGCATGAAGTAATCGGTGTCTTTTACCTGCGCCAGGACTACCAGGTCGGCGCTCGCTGCCAGTTCAGCCAGGCTGATGGGTGCAACTGCCTGATCGTCCGCTGCTCCGGCAAATGCCGGCGCAGCGTGCAGCAACAGGATAAGTGTGATGACCCAGGGCATCCGTTCATTATAAGCTCGTAGAGCCGGTGACTCAGTTCTGATAGTCTTGCCGGCCTTCGTTCACCGACAAAACGGGAAACCGAAATGGAAAAATTAACCAGGATTCTCTCGCTGTGCGTTTTTATGCTGGCTCTGACCGCATGTGAGCAATCCCCGCAAGCCACTCCACCGGCCGCGCCGGAGCAGAGCGCTGAAGCCGTGGCCCCCGCCGGCCCGACCGCCGAAGAAGCTGCAACCTTCGTGGTTGCGTCCGAGGAGCGACTGGCACGTTTGGGCCAGCACAACGAACGGATGGGCTGGGTGCTGGCAAACTTCATCACCGGGGACACCGAAATACTGGCGGCCCGCGCTGGTGAGCAGTTCACCGCGGCCCAGGTGGAAATCGCCAGTGAAGCTGCCCGCTTCAATGACGTGGAAGGGCTGGACTACGATACCGCCCGCAAACTGAACATGTTGAAAAGCGGGATCGTCATTCCTGCTCCCATGGATGCCGCGAAAACGGCTGAACAGGCGGAAATCGGCGCAAAGTTGAATGGCTTGTATGGGAGAGGCAGCTACTGCCGTGAAGATGGCCAGTGCCTGGCTCTGGGTGAACTGGAAGACATCATGGGGCAATCCCGCAACGCCGACGAACTGCTGGAAGCATGGCAGGGCTGGCGCACCGTATCCCTGCCGATGAAAGAGCTCTATGCGCGGCAGGTGGAGTTGGCCAATGAAGGCGCCGCTGAACTTGGATTTGACGACCTGGGCACCATGTGGCGTTCCGCTTATGACATGGATCCGGCGGCTTTTCCGGGCGAACTGGACAAACTCTGGGAGCAGGTGAGCCCGCTTTACCAGGCGCTGCATTGCCACGTCCGCGCCCGGCTGGGTGAAGTCTACGGTAGCGAAGCAGTTCCCCCCAACGGCCCGATTCCGGCCCACCTGCTGGGTAACATGTGGGCCCAGAGCTGGGACAATATCTACGACCTGGTCGCCCCGCCGCAAACCGCTGCAGGCTACGATCTGACCGCCATTTTGCAGGGTGAGGAATATGACCCGGTCCGCATGGTCAAAACCGGCGAAGCGTTTTTCAGCTCGCTGGGCTTTGAACAACTGCCGGAAACATTCTGGCAGCGATCCCTGTTTGTGAAGCCGGCCGATCGCGATGTTGTTTGCCACCCGTCTGCATGGAGCATCGATGAAAAAGATGATCTGCGCATCAAGATGTGCATCGACATCAACGCCGAGGACTTCAAAACCATCCATCACGAACTGGGCCATAACTACTACCAGCGGGCTTACAAGGATGAGAGCTACCTGTACCGCGGCAGCGCCAACGATGGCTTCCACGAAGCCGTGGGCGACACGCTTTCGCTTTCGATCACCCCCGAATACCTGGAGCAACTGGGTCTGCTGGACCAGGTGCCGGATGCTTCGGGCGACCTGGGCCTGCTAATGAACCAGGCGCTGCAAAAAGTCGCGTTCCTGCCGTTCGGTCTGATGGTCGACCAGTGGCGCTGGAAGGTTTTTGCCGGCGAAGTGGGGCCTGAGGGCTACAACGACCTGTGGTGGGCCTTGCGTGAGGAATACCAGGGCGTAGCAGCGCCCAACAAGCGGCCCGTGGAGGCCTTCGACCCCGGCGCCAAGTACCACGTACCCGGCAACACGCCGTACACTCGCTATTTCCTGGCACAAATCCTCCAGTTCCAGTTCCACCGGTCACTGTGCGAGATTGCCGGCAACGAGGGTCCAATCCACCGCTGCTCAATCTACGGCAGCAAACAGGCCGGCGAGCGTCTGAACGCAATGCTGGAAATGGGCCGAAGCAGGCCCTGGCCCGAAGCGCTGGAAGCGCTGACCGGCTCCCCGCAAATGGACGCAACAGCGATCCTCGATTACTTCGCGCCGCTACAGGCGTGGCTGGACGAGCAAAACGCCGGCCGTCAATGCGGGTGGTGATGATGCGCACGTTTGTCGTAGGAGCGAATTCATTCGCGAATTATTGATTTCAATCGCGAATGAATTCGCTCCTACTAGCGCAGGCGGCCGAGCTTTTGGCCCATCGCCATGGCATCGCCGCTTTCGTATGGCTCGATCGAGGAAACCGCGCCAGGCGGCAGCAGGAGGATGACCGTTGAGCCCATGTTGAAGCGGCCCATTTCCGCGCCTTTTTTGAGTACGATGTCGCGGCGTGACCAGTCACCGTGCACAATTTTGCGGCCTCGCGGTGGTGTGACCACACCGGACCAGACCGTTTCCATGCTGGACACCAGCATCGCGCCGACCAGCACCAGCGCCATTGGGCCGTGGCTGGTTTCAAACAGGCTGACGACCCGTTCGTTGCGGGCAAACAGATCCGGCACCTGGCGCACCGTGTAGGGCGCTACGCTGAACAACCGGCCCGGAACGTGGATCATGCGCTGTAACCTGGCCTCGAACGGCATGTGCACCCGGTGGTAATCCCGCGGTGAAAGGTAAATGGTGTGGAAAAAGCCGTTGTTGAATTCTACCGATGAGGGGTCGTTTGCCAGCAGGGAGCGAATCGAGTAGTGGTGCCCCTTGGCTTGCAATATGCGGTCGTTGGTTATCCTGCCGCACTCGCTGATACGACCGTCGCTGGGGCAGACAAAAGACAAGGGATCGGCATCTATCGGGCGCATGCCGTCGGCCAATTCGCGGGTGAAAAAGGCGTTGAAGGTCTCGAATTCGGAAATGTTCTGAAATTTCGCCTCCGTCCAGTCAACCCTGACCATGCTGCCAATCAGAGCGATTTGCGTGTTCTTGACGGGCGCCAGCCTGATACGCATGAACCAGTACACCAGCCGGGACAGCAGGTGCTGGGGTAACAGGTGTTGAATGCCTGCAAGAAGTTTTTCGATCAGTCGCATGCCGATTTCCGGTTTACCTGATGGCAGCGGCCAGTTCCCCGGCCATCTTGTCAGCGTCGTGAGGTGCGGGAAAAACGCCATGGAGACGACCCTGCGGGTCCATCAGCAGGATGCTGACGGAATGATCGACATTGTATTGTGGGCTGCCCGCTGCGTGCTCATCGATGCGATAAGCGATGCCCAGTTGCATGGTGAGCGGGGCCAACTGCTCCTGGGGGCCGGTCACGCCGATAAAGTCAGGGTGAAAATAGCGGACGTACTGCTTGAGTTGCCCGGGTGTATCGCGCTCCGGGTCAACCGACACGAACAGAACCTGGAGATTGGATACGGCATCGTCGTTCAACTGATCGAGTTGCTCGAGGATCAGCTTCAGGTCGTACAGCGTGCTGGGGCAGACATCGGGGCAATGGGTGTAGCCGAAAAAGATCAGCGACCAGTGTCCGCGCAGATTATTCAGCGAAAAAGGCGCTCCCGCATCGTCGACCAGGGCGAAATCGGCGATCACCCGTGGTTCGGGCAGCACCATCAGCGCTGCGTTGGATGGCTGCGGCGGGCCCTGCATGACTTTCCACAGCGAGATGCCTGCCACGGCGCTGAGGAGCCCGACGAACATTGCCAGCACGATCAGCCGGAAATTACTCTTTTTCGAATTCAATTCTGTCATTGAGCCATTATACTTCGAGACATGATCATAGCCGAGTATATTGAGAAGATTGCCCGTCAACTCGACGCTGCGGACCTGTGTTTTGGCCACGGTACCGATAACGCCGCAGATGAAGCGGCCTGGCTGGTCTTACACGTGGCTGGCGCGCCGCTCGACGGCAGTTTCGCCGACTGGGGCAGAATCGTCAACAAGGCGGAACTACTCGAAGCCGGCCGGCTGGCGCGATCCCGCTGTGAGAGCAGGCTGCCGTTGGCCTACCTGCTGGGCGTGGCGCGGTTTGCGGGGCTGGAATTTGAGGTGGATGAAAACGTGCTGGTGCCCCGCTCGCCGCTGGCGGAATTGATCCTGGATCAGTACCGTCCATGGCTTGAGCCGGGCAGGGTGGGCCGGGTTCTTGATATGTGCACGGGGAGTGGCTGCATCGCCATCGCCTCGGCGCTCAACCTGCCGGGGGCGCAGGTTGACGCGGTGGACATCAGCGCGAAAGCGCTGGAGGTCGCGCGGCGCAACGTCGAGCGGCACCGGCTTAACGAGCGCGTGACACTGATTGAATCAGACCTGTTTCAATCAATTCCAGAGCGCCCTTATGATTTGATCGTTGCCAACCCGCCCTATGTGCCGGCCCAGGCGCTGGGGGACCTGCCGGCGGAATACCGCGCCGAGCCGGGCCTGGGGCTGGCATCCGGCAGTGATGGCCTGGATGCCGTGCTGTCGATCCTGCTAGACGCGCCGGACTTTCTGGGCGAGGATGGCGTACTGGTATGCGAAGTGGGCGAAAGTGAACATAGGCTGGCGGCCGCTTTGCCGGGAATACCGTTTCTGTGGCTCGAGTTTGAGCATGGCGGCTCCGGTGTATTCGTATTGACCAAAGGCCAGTTGGAAGAGGCCAGGGCAGACCTGGCCACGTTGATCGGGGAAAGATTAATATAGGACACTACACTCGATGTCGTATAACAGTTTTGGACATGTGCTGCGGGTCAGCACTTTTGGGGAGAGTCATGGTCCGGCCATCGGCTGCGTCATCGATGGCTGCCCGCCGGGCCTGGAAATCACGACTGAAGAAATCCGTTCTGAGCTGTTGCGGCGCGCCACCGGGAAAAGCCGGCATACCTCGCAGCGTCGCGAAAAAGACGAGGTACAGATACTCTCCGGTGTGTTCGAGGGGCGCACAACCGGCACGCCGATCGCTTTGCTGGTGGAAAACACCGATGCGAAGTCGAAAGATTACGAAAATATCAAGCGCCAGTTTCGGCCCGGGCACGCAGATTACACCTATTGGAAAAAATACGGGATCCGGGACTACCGGGGTGGCGGGCGGTCATCCGCCCGCGAGACCACGATGCGGGTCGCCGCCGGTGCGTTGGCCAGGAAGTGGCTCATGGTCAATCTTTCCGTGGAAATCCAGGGCTGGCTTGCGCAACTGGGGCCGATCCGTACCGACGCGGTTCTGGACTGGGACAGCATCGATGACAATCCATTTTTCTGCCCTGATCCTGAGCGCGTGCCTGAACTGGAATCGTTCATGGACAGCCTGAGAAAATCCGGTGATTCCGTTGGCGCCAGGGTCAATGTGATTGCACGTAATGTGCCGGTTGGTCTGGGCGCACCGGTTTACGGCAAACTGGATGCTGATCTGGCCAGCGCCATGATGAGTATCAATGCATCCAAAGGTGTTGAAATTGGCGCGGGTTTTGACAGTGTGGCCCAGAAGGGCACTGAACACCGGGACGAAATGACCCGGGAAGGTTTTCTGAGCAACAACGCCGGGGGTATTCTTGGTGGAATTTCCAGCGGCCAGGATGTCATTGTCAGCACGGCTTTCAAACCCACTTCCAGCCTGAGAATCCCCTGCCGCGGCCTGGATATCGACGGCAACGAGGTTGAGATCGTGACCAAGGGACGCCATGATCCCTGTGTAGGCATCCGCGCAACGCCAATCGTCGAAGCCATGATGGCCCTGGTACTGATGGATCACGTGCTATTGCACAGAGCACAGATGGGGAACTGAAAAACTATGAGCAAACTACCGAAGATTGCAGTCGTTGGCGCCAGTGGTGCTGTCGGTGAAGTCATGCTTTCCATCCTGGCCGAGCGAGGGTACCGGGTGGATCACGTGAAGGCATTGGCCAGCGAGCGATCCGCCGGTGAGGATGCAGAATTTGGCATCACTCATCTGACCATTGAGAACCTCGCTGACTTTGATTTCTCAACGGTGGACTACGCCCTGTTTTCAGCGGGTGGGTCGGTCAGCGAAGAATATGTACCGCAGGCCGCCGCCGCCGGTGCGATCGTAATCGACAACACCTCGGCGTTTCGCTACGACGATGATATTCCGCTGGTGGTTCCGGAAGTGAACCCGCAGGCGCTGGACGGCCTTACCGGCGGCGCCATCATCGCTAACCCGAACTGCTCTACCATCCAGATGGTGGTGGCCCTGGCGCCGATTTACCGGGCAGCCGGAATCGCGCGCATTAACGTGGCCACTTACCAGTCTGTTTCAGGCGCCGGCCGGATGGGCATGCACGAACTGGCTCTGCAAACCGCTGCACGGCTCAACTTTCAGGACCCCGAAGTCAGCAAGTTCGCTCAGCCCATTGCTTTTAACGTGCTGCCGCAAATTGACGAGATGCTGGACAACGGCTATTCCCGGGAAGAAATGAAGATGGTCTGGGAAACGCAGAAAATATTTGCCGACCCGGAGATCCTGGTCAATGCCACGGCGGTGCGGGTTCCGGTATTTTTCGGGCACTCAGAAGCGGTGCATTTCGAGACCCGTGAAGACATCAGCATCGACAAATGCCGGGAGTTGCTTGAACAGGCGCCTGGCGTGGAAGTAATGGACGGCGCTGATATGATCCATCCCACGGCCGTCACGCATGCGGCCGGCAAAGACCCGGTTTACGTCGGCAGATTGCGGCGGGATATCACTCATCCACGTGGAGTCAACATGTGGGTGGTGGCGGATAATGTCCGCAAAGGAGCCGCATTGAATGCTATCCAGATCATGGATTATCTTGAAGAAAAAAGAAATTCCAGTGGAAACAGTAATCAAGCGAACGTAAACTCTGCATAGAACTCTGAGCGTCAGGGAATGACGGAGGGACTCATGACTACCTTAAACCGCATCAGCGCAGCTTCCTTGCTGGCAGCCGCTTCATTATTTTTCAGCCCCGCAGCGTGGTCTCTGGGACTGGGCGATATCACCGTGGAATCTTTCCTCAACCAGCCATTACAGGTAAAGATCGACCTGGTCACCCGGGAATCGGATGACCTGGGCTCGGTGACTGCAAAACTGGCATCGGCGGATGATTACGAGTTAATCGGCGCCAGTCGCGAGGCCATTCCGGTTCCAATCCGGTTCGTGATCGAAGACATCGACGGTGATGCCTACATCCTGGCTACGAGCAAATTGTCGATCAGCAATCCAATCGTCCGGCTGATCGTGGAAGTGAACTGGTCAAGTGGCCGCCTGTTGCGGGAATACACGGTGTTTCTCGACCCGCCTACAATTCCTGAGCAAGCGCCCATTCCCCGGGTTGACCTGCGCAAGGCGCCGCCGCCGGTAGTGGAAACAGCAACAGAGCCTGCCCCGGTTCCGGCAAGCGAGCAAACTACCGCAAGCACGCAGGCCCCGGCCGCTCAAGCGCCAGGCGCTGGCAGCGCGCCCCGCCAGCCGGTTGACGGCGAATACGGCCCGGTCAGCAACGGCGAGACCCTGTGGGTGATCGCGCTCAACTGGTCGCGCGGGACCGGCCTGGACCCCAACAAGGTGATGATCGCCATTCAGCGTGAAAACCCCGGCGCCTTCCTGCGAAGTAACATCAATCTCCTCAAGCGTGGCGCCATCCTGCGGATGCCGCGGGTGGATGAGGTCAATGCGATCTCGATGGCAACTGCGATCAGTGAAGTAACCGAGCAAACGGAAGAATTCCGCGGCCGCAAGGCTGCCGAGCTCGTCGCCAGTCCTTTTACTCCGTTGCTGGCGAAAGAGGCAGCGCCGCTGGATGTCCCGGCCGAGCCTGAAGAAACCCAGGCCGCTGAGATAGATGGCGATGAGATAGATGTGGTTGAAACCGATGCTATTGAGGCCGATGCCGTTGAGACCGATGTCGTCGCAGACGCGGATCTGGCTTTGGAGGAGCCCGAGGTTCAGGATCAGCTTGAACTGGTGCCGCCATCGGAAGAAAGTGACCTCGACAGCGCTCACGGATTTGAAGAAACCCAGGACGGCAGCGCAGATGCGTCTGTTTCGGCTTCAACCCTGCGTCAGGACCTTGCCCGTTCGGAGGAGGACCTGATTACCCAGCAGCAGGAAAATGAATACCTGGCGGAACGGATCAAGGAGCTTGAAACACAGTTGCTTACTGCCGAGGAAAACAAAGTCAAGGATGCGAACCTGGCCAATATGGAAGCGCGGCTGCGAGAAGAACGTCGCGCCGAAGCGGCCGCCCGTCAGGCCGATGACACGCCCTGGTACAGCCGCCTTTCTGGCTGGTTGATTGGCTTGCTGGTACTGGTGGTAGCGGTTATTGCCTGGCTGATGAAACGTCGTAGAGATGGAGCTGAATTTGATCTGGGCGCCGAGGAAGATCAGTTGCGCGAAATCAAGGGCGAGGCGGAGGAAGTGCTTCGCGTCCTCGAGGATTCAGAAGAAGATGAAACCGGGGATGACGACGGTGAGACGTCCGGGGATGCGGCCGAGGAGACGCACGTTGTGCAGCAGTTCGGTGGCACCGGCGACGAGGCCGAGATACTGGACGAAGAAAGTTCCGATCCTGAAATCCAGCTCGACCTGGCTCGCGCCTATATTTCCATGGGTGACAAGGAAGCGGCCCGTGTGATCCTCGATGAAGTCGAGAGCAATGGCAGCGAGGAGCAGCGCGAGGAAGCGAAGAAGATGCTGGAACTTCTGGCGCGTTGAGCGAGGGTTTGTTCTTCGGTGATACGCTACGCCATTGGGCTCGAATACGACGGCAGTGAATTCCTGGGTTGGCAGATCCAGCGCCAGCAGCCTACTGTGCAGGGTTGCCTCGAGCAGGCAGTGGCCATCGTGGCGGATCACCAGACACGGGTTACTTGCTGCGGCCGTACCGATACCGGGGTGCATGCCCTGGGCCAGGTCGCGCATTTCGATGCCGGGGTAGCCCGCTCCGAACGGTCCTGGATGCTGGGCCTCAACAGCAATTTACCTCCGGGTGTCAGCGTGTTGTGGATTCGCGAAGTAGATGATTCTTTCCACGCCCGATTCAGCGCATTCTCGCGCCGTTACCGCTACCTGATCCTGAACCGCTGGATTCGCCCTGCGCTGGAGGCGAAACGAATGAGTTGGTGTCGCATGCCGCTGGACGCTGATAAAATGCATGAGGCGGCCCAGGCATTGCTGGGCGAGCATGATTTCACTTCATTCAGGGCCCGGGCCTGCCAGGCGCGGCACGCGGTGCGGGAAATCCAGCAGGTATCGGTTCAGCGTGCGGCGAATGTCGTCACCCTGGATATAACGGCTAATGGTTTCCTGTATCACATGGTCCGGAATATTGCCGGGAGCTTGATGCGAGTAGGGCTCGGTGAAGAAACGGTATCCTGGATGAAGGAAGTGCTCGATAAAATGGACCGGGCACAGGCGGGGCAGACGGCGCCACCGGACGGTTTGTACTTCATCGGCGCAAGGTATCCGGATCACTATGGCCTGCCGGATTGTACGCCGGATTTCCCAAGAGGCTGGGACCTTTCATGACCGGGGTCAGAGTAAAAATATGCGGGATGACCCGCAGTGACGATGTACAGGCGGCAGTTCAGGCCGGTGTGGATGCGCTTGGATTTGTTTTCGCCCGGCGCAGCAAGCGGGTGCTGGATGTAGCCCTGGCTGCGGAACTGGTTGCACAAGTGCCGGCATTTGTCTCCCGGGTCGGTCTTTTCATGGACCAGGACACTGCTGCGGTGGCGAGTGTTCTCAGCCAGGTTCCGCTAAATCTGCTCCAGTTCCATGGCCGCGAGGATGCAGATTTTTGCCGCCAGTTTGGCCTGCCATATATCAAAGCAGTCAGCATGGTTTCTGACCAGGCGGCGCAGCAGGCGGCAGATGAATTTCCGGATGCGGCTGCGCTGTTGCTGGACAGTCATGCTCCCGGTGGAGTGGGGGGTACCGGAGCGGTGTTCGACTGGGCGCTGATTCCGTCAGCTTCGATGCCGCTGGTACTGGCCGGTGGCCTGACCCCTGCAAACGTCAGGCAGGCAGTGGCGCAGGTAAGACCCTGGGCGGTCGATGTTTCCAGTGGCGTGGAAGACCGGCCGGGAGTCAAGAACGAAAAACTGATGCGTGAATTTATCCAAGAGGCAAAGTGTGAGTATTGAGACAGAAGTTACCAGTCCGCAGTCTTTCGAACCCGATGAGAGTGGACATTTTGGCCCCTATGGCGGGACCTACGTTTCGGAAACCCTCATCCATGCGCACGAAGAGCTGAAGGAAGCCTATTACCGCTGGCGCACGGACGATGAATTCATGGCCCGGCTGGACGCGGACCTGGCCCACTATGTTGGCCGCCCTTCGCCAATCTATTTTGCGCAACGCCTGAGCGAAGTGGCTGGTGGAGCACGCATCATGCTCAAGCGTGAGGACCTGAACCACACCGGCGCGCACAAGATCAACAACACGGTCGGCCAGGCCTTGCTGGCGGACTATATGGGCAAGTCACGGATCATTGCCGAAACCGGCGCCGGCCAGCATGGGGTCGCATCAGCGACAGTTGCCGCCCGGCTGGGTAAATCATGCTTGGTTTACATGGGTGAAGTCGATATTCAGCGCCAGGCAATCAATGTTTTCAGGATGAAACTACTCGGCGCCGAAGTGCGTCCCGTCACGTCCGGCTCCAGGACCCTGAAAGACGCCCTCAACGAAGCAATACGGGACTGGGTGACCAACGTCGATGACACGTTTTACATTATTGGCACGGTGGCGGGTGGCCACCCGTACCCGGTGATGGTGCGGGATTTCAACGCGGTGGTCGGGCGTGAAGCCAGGCGCCAGATGATCACGCAATACGACACCATGCCGGACGTCCTGGTGGCCTGCGTGGGTGGCGGGTCCAATGCACTGGGCCTGTTCCATCCTTTCCTTGGCGATGCGGAGGTGCGCATGGTTGGTGTGGAGGCGGCCGGTCACGGCCTGCACACCGGGCAGCACGCCGCCCCCTTGTGCGCCGGGCGGCCCGGTGTTTTACACGGCTGCCGCACCTACCTGATGGACGATGACGCTGGCCAGATCCAGCATACCCATTCAATTTCCGCCGGGCTGGACTACCCGGGAGTCGGGCCGGAGCACGCCTGGCTCAAGGACACTGGCCGGGTAGAGTATGTCGGCGTGACGGATGACGAGGCGCTGGAGGCTTTTCACCAGTTAACCCGGCTCGAAGGCATCCTGCCGGCCCTGGAGAGCGCCCATGCGGTGGCTTATGGCATGCAACTGGCCGCGCAGATGCGGCCGGACCAGGTGGTGCTGGTCAACCTGTCCGGGCGCGGCGACAAGGATGTGCACACGGTGGCCGAACTGGAGGGCATTACGCTGTGAACAACCGGATAGATGCCCGCTTTGAAGCGTTGGCAAGTGCCGGGCGAACCGCGCTGATTCCTTTCATCACGGCCGGCGACCCCGATCCCAAATGGACTGTGGCCATCATGCATGCCCTGGCGGATGCGGGCGCCGACCTGCTGGAACTGGGTGTGCCGTTTTCAGATCCCGCGGCCGATGGCCCGGTGATCCAGGCTGCCAGTGAACGCGCCATTGCCCGCGGGGTGAGTTTGCAAGGCGTACTGGAAATCGTCAGTGAATTCCGGCAACAGGACATTACTACGCCGGTGGTGCTGATGGGTTATCTCAACCCGATTGAACGCTACGGTCATGCAGAATTTGCGCGCGATGCCGCCCGGGCGGGCGTGGACGGCATCCTGATGGTGGATTGCCCTCCG
>PVMK01139952.1_pt1 | contig 12574 bp, 15 predicted proteins | sample 1853481 | NCBI WGS metagenome assembly PVMK01 (sample SAMN08533507, study PRJNA380276) | Marine sediment metagenome, whole genome shotgun sequencing project.
TTGCTTAGGAGCATTTTTGTCCTTTATTCTGCAAAACGCGGATAAAAGACATGCTGGAACAATTTAACAGATTACAAAAAGTACTTTCTGACCAAATCACTCATTATAAAGAGCTCTTTGTCCTATTACACGAGGAAAAAGAGCTGATCAAAGATTCTTCTATTGATAAACTCCTTGAAAATAATCGAAAAAAAGATGAAGAAATCCTTTTAATTAGTTCTTTGGAGGAAAACTGCGTTAATATTATTGAAAAGATCAATAATAAGATTCCAATTGATAAAAGACCAATAACCCTATCCCAAATTATCAAGTCTATAAAAAATCCCCGTCTAAATGATCTTAAAAATACATACTCTGAGCTGATTTCTCTCGTTAATTCTGTTAAGGAAATAAATGAAGAGAACAAAATGTACATAAACGGTTCTTTAAGAGCTGTTCAGGGATCTATTTCCTTTCTAGTATCATGCGCTAAAGCAGGGACTCCTTTTTATGAAAAAGGCGGTCACTTAAAATCCGAAAATCTAACCAGTGCAATGATATCTGAGGAGGTTTAAATGGGAGTCGGTATTTTCGGAACACTTCAGATTGCAAAAGAATCTCTGCTTACTAATCAGTCCAGTATTTCTGTAACTTCAAACAATATAGCCAATGTCAATACACCGGGTTACTCGCGTCAGACAGCGGTGATTGAAACATGGGAAGCCCAAAAAGTCGGCGGCCTGATCTTTGGCAGGGGATCAAGGGTAGGTGATATTACCAAGAGTTATGATCAATTTATTAATAACAGTATTGTTGCGGAAAAGAGCGTTCTTGGCTGGTGGGAATCAAAAGAATCATCCATGTCTCAGATTGAGACTGTGTTTAATGAGTCATCCGGTATCGGTGTAAATAAGCTGTTAAACAATTTTTGGAACTCATGGCATGATGTAGCTGATTCACCTGAATCACAGGTTGAGAGAGCGGTCTTACAGGCAGATGGACAGACCTTGTCTTCAAAATTTAATAAAATGGCATTTGATCTTAAAAAAGTACAAAGTGATGCAAATGACCGCATTATCAACACAGTTGAAAAAATAAATAATCTCTCAATGGAGATAGCTGATCTTAATGCACGGATTCTTGGACAAGAAACACAGGGAGGAAATGCTAATTCTTTGACTGACCAGAGATCTCTTAAGACTGAGGAATTGTCCCAGTTGATAGGTGTACAGGTGCTGTTTCAGAACAATAATCAGGTTACCATCCTGACTGTTTCAGGGCATGCGCTTGTTGCTGACAATGAATCTTTCGAACTTGCTGCAGAAATAAATCCGGAAAATTCAAATTTTTATTCAATAAAACATGGGGATAAAGGATATACAAGAGACCTGACAAACAAGATTAAAGGAGGCGAACTTGAAGGCTTACTGGAAATCAGAGATGAAACTGTTCCTGAATATATTGAAAAACTTGATTTTATGGCGGCAAACCTGATTAGTGAGGTTAATAAGGCTCATTTACAGGGCTATGGTCTTGACGGATCAACTGCTAATTATTTTTTTAGTGCAAACAATATTTACATTGAAGAAGATAATTCGAACACCGGGGGTGCAGATATTTATGATGCCGAGATATTTGACCCTACTCAGATCCTGGCCAGCGATTTTGAAGTAAAATTTGTAAGCGGTACTCCCCAGGAATCAAAATACGAGATCTATGATGAATTAAATGATAAATATCTGTTTAGCATGGACGCAGGGAATTCATCATTTGTTTTCCAGGGAATCTGGTGTTAAAAAGCTGATATCGGTTGATTATGGTACCTATACCGGCAAAGAGCTTGCCGCAGAAATAGAAAAACAGATGGATGAAGTTGCACAGAATATACCCGGTATTGTTATGGATTATTCAGTAACATATGATGAAGATGAAAGGGGATTTATTTTTAAGAACCTTGGCAACAAAAGCAGCCGACTCTTATTCAATGATCCTAATACAAGCATTTCAGATATCCTTGGTTTTAATGATACAGATATTACACTTAACCCTATTGCAACGGCTACAAGTGACTATAGGTCAGGAGTTCATTTATACGCATCACAAATGATCAAGATTGAAAGCGGTATAAATAATATAATTACATTTGATGCCGGGGGTGGAGATCTTAATGCCGTATTAACTGGCGGTGTATATACCCCTGATGAGCTTGCTGCTGAAGTAGAGACTCAGCTTGAGCTTGTATCCTCAGTTGATTTTAATGTCGCGTTCTCAACTTCAAATCAGATGTTTTATATAACCAATAATGGTTCTGACGTTAACTATAAGTTTGCCAGTTCAAGCGCTGCATCAACACTTAATTTTGATTCAGCTGATACTGGAATAATTTTAGATGGCAATACTATTTCTAGCGATAACCCAAGGTATGCTGAACGGAAGTTTGATATTGTTACCGGAACCAATGATGAGATATACTTTTTTGACGAAGGCATTGACACAGCAAATGATATAATCGCTGTAATCCCGCAAGGCAGGTACACCGGTGAAGAGCTTGCTGCTGAAATTGAAAAACAGATGGAGGCAACAAAAGGTTCTTCAGGGCAGGACTATTCAGTTACTTTTGATACACTAAACGGTAAATTTAGTATTAAAAACAAATACTCAAATTTGCATGACCTTGTTATTGACTGGACAACCTCTTCCGGTGCTGCCGCGACCCTTGGCTATGGGCTGATCAGACAGAATATAGGAGTCGGAAGCATTGTAACCAGTGGTGTAACTGTAGGTGAAGTTGTATCATATGATACAATTAAAATTTACGGTATCTCATTTAAGATTACAGACAAAACATCACCTCCAAAAAGAGGTGATACATTTAAGATGAGCACTGTAAAAGATGCTGCCCAGGAGATCAAGATGGATGATGTTACCGCGTCAGACATGGATAAGATTGCGGCAGCACTTATAGCAATTGATATTGACGGTTCAAATAATACTATAATATATGATGATGACGGTGTTCTGTCAGATAATCGTGATGCTGAGGGTAATCTTATTGAGGGCAAGTATAAAAAGATCATTATTCCATCAGGCAGGTATACACCCGAAGAACTTGCTGCGCAGATCGAAAAACTCCTTGAAGAAAACAGTCCCGGTGACTCATATGCGGTTGAATTTGATCGCGACACCCATAAGTTCTCATTAATCAGCAACCCTTCAAATGCAGACCTTCCTCCAAGTGGAGACATAGTTACATTTTTATGGGAGGCAGAAGAGACAACTGCTGACTATACACTTGGTTTCACAAAATATGTGTTCAGTATTACTGAAAATTTAAATGATCAAATGGCATTTATTGAGGGTCCTTATGGTGACCCTAACCCTCCAACAAGTGATCCAAACTGGTTTATTGCGCCTACTATATTATCGATACAGCTTGATCAGGGGACTTATACCGGCGAGGAAATGGCTCTTCAGATTGAAGAAAAGATGAATGACCTGGGAACTCAGGAGTATGAGGTAACTTATAATAATGATTCAAGGGAATTCACAATTACAAATACTGCATCAGATCCGACATTAAATGCGGTGCTTGACTGGGGAACACAGGTTTTGGGTGAAACCGCTAGAACTCTTGGATTTCAGCCGTTTCAAAATGATTATATACCTTTAAATTCATCAACAGGAAGTGATTTTCCGGCGGGATCATTAGTGTCAAGCGGTACTCCCTCTACCTTAATTGAAACAAGCGATTTTTCTGTTGCAGAGGTACAGGTTGGTGATAACAGAAATGCATTGAACATAACGGATATTAAAGATCAGAAACTCCTTGAGGACGGGTCTTTAACCTTTGATGCCTACTACAATATATTGAATGGTGATGTTGGTTCAAAAGTAGCGGAAACTTCAAGGGGCGCAGAACATCTGAATTATATGGTTACTCAGTATGAAGAGAGAAGGACTTCAATTTCCGGTGTGTCAATTGATGAAGAGCTGATTAATTTAATTAAGTATCAGCAGGCATATGCTGTAAGCGCTAAATTGATCTCAACTCTTGACCAGATGTTGGATGTTCTTGTTAATATTTAAAGATTAAAGCCAATAGATTTGGAAAATAAAATTTTATTTTGAGGTAATTATGAGAATTTCTTATTCAATGATATATGATCAGACGGAATTTAATATTAACAAACAGTATGAAAATTTTTTCAAGCTGAATGAAAAGGTGGTAACCGGTAAGGAAGTTAACAGACCATCTGATAATCCCATAGCAATGAGTAATATTCTAGGATACAGGTCAACGATCAGTTCACTTGAGCAGTATGAAACAAATATAGAACGTGGTGAGACCTGGCTGAGAGCCACCGAAACCGCTCTTACTCATGCAGAAAAGGTAGTTGTGAGCGCACATCTATTAGCAATTAACATGGGTGACGGAAACAATCAGGCTCAGCTCAAAATTATTGCATCGCAGGTAAGGCAGATGGCTGAGCAGCTATTGCAGGTGGCAAACAGTAGTGTGAATGGTAAGTTTCTATTTTCAGGTCATAAGACCGAAACACTGCCGTTTACAATGGATGAGGACCTTAATGTCACATATCATGGTGATAATAATAAAATAAAATACAGTGTTGACGAGACAACAGACGTTGCTGTAAATATAACCGGACATGAGGCTTTCATGGAAGGCGCCAATGTTTTTGATGTTTTAAAGAAATTTCATAAAGCATTAACTGGTGGAAATTACCTTGACGTTGGACCTTCTATTGATGAGCTTAACGCTGCAATTGAACAAATTGTTGAAAAGTGGTCAATTACGGGAACCTTTATGAACCGGTTTGATTCAGCTAAAGATCAGGTTATACAATTTAAAAACCTGACAGAAGACCTGATGATTGCTACGGAAGATACTGATATGGTTAAGCGGTTCACTGATCTTAAGGCTGCTGAGACAGCATTTAATGCAGCGCTTCAATCTTCTTCTATGATAACAAGGCTGTCATTATTAAATTATATTTAGAAACTAAAATCAGGAGTAAATATTGCTTGTTCTGACAAGGAAGTTGGGCGAAAAAATACAGATCGGTGATGATATAAGCATCGTGATAATGGAAGTAAAAGGCAAACAGGTAAAACTGGGTATTGAGGCTCCCTCTAACATTAAGGTACACAGGGAAGAGATTTATCAGAAGATTCAGGATGAAAATATCAGAGCTTCAAATATTGAAATAACAGACTTGAGTGAACTTGAGAAATTAATTGATAAAAAGTAACTTACCGGGAGGATTCCTTGAAAATTCAGACAACTAGATTTGGTGAGATGGACATTGATGAAGCAAAGATAATTACCTTTACTGTGCCTATTTAGGTTTTCCTGACAGTAAAAAGTTTGTTCTTCTGGATAATACCAACAGTCTATTTAAGTGGCTGCAGTCTACGGAGAAAAAAGAACTTGCTTTTGTTATGATTGATCCGTTACAGATCATGGAAAATTATGAAGTTTCTGTAGCAGGTGAATTCATTAAGGATCTGAATCTATCAAGTATTGATAAAGCCGTTGTGTTATGCATCGTTAATATAGCTAATGAGTGTGCTTCTGTTACCGCAAATCTGGTAGGCCCGGTTATATTAAACCCGGAGAAGATGCTTGCCAGGCAGGTGGTGCTGCTCAATTCTCCTTACGGTTTAAAACACAGTATTTCAGAGAATATTCAGGCTGCTGCAGCTGGAGAGGAGAAATGAGTAGATTGTTGAGATATGGCTTTGTCAGAACCGTTTGAATTTTAGTATAAATTTAGCATTCAGGTTCACAGGGATCATCACCGCAGCCTCCACAACCCGGCTCAGGGTCACACACGTCTCCAATACCGTCACCATCAGCATCCAGTTGCTGGGTATTACAATCCTCATCGCAATTGTCACAAACATCACCGACGCCGTCGTTGTCCCAATCAACCTGAGATATATCACACCAGATATACCAAATAGGATCGCAGTCTATGGTACATAATTCCCCCAGCTCTTGGGTATAGTGATTATAACAGCTCCCCACTTCAGGACCATTGGAAATATTAGGACAGTTGTCAATAGTATTAGAGATGCCGTCAAAATCAGAGTCTAAACTTACAATTTCACCGCTTACAATAAGTGCGTAGGGCTGAGGGCCTTGTGGAACATTATATCCATTGACACGGAGGGTGTAAGTTCCCGCTTTCAGGATTGTTAAGTGTAAGTCCAACAGCATTATTTGCCCTGTCATAATCCGGAGCATCAGATCCGGACTGAAATACGGTTGCTCCTATGTAGGATGTATAGCCTGTGTCAGGCAGCCAGGCAGTGCCATTATAATAATAGCTAGTGCCGTTATCAGTATCATCCTGAAAGATATTGTCTTTGTTGGAGAATGTTCTTACTGCAACATAGAATGATCCACTTGTTATGGTTGGTCCGTCAATTGTTATTGTCTCCAGATAGGAGTGGCTAAGTCCCCAAACAATAGCTCCATATAATAGGTTGCCAGGCAAACCATCTGCACCGTTATCGTCATAAATCTCAATAGTTTCAAGCCCTGATGGTTGTGATTGAGTGTTATAGGCACCAATACTAACTGAAACGACTGTTGATGGATAAGCTGATGGAGTAAGTTTTACTGAGACCTCAGCTGAAGTATAATATTCAGGAGACAAATCATAATATGAAAGATCTGCTGCAACTGATGGCAGCATAGCATTATCAGGGATAAAGGACTTCCTGTGAAGGGGTGATAACCTGCAGATCAAGGTCGTTCACCAGTCCTCCCTGAACCGAAGGTGATCCCGGATAATCTGTCCATACCAGATTCGCCTTTAAGGGACGGGAGCTGTCATAAACATCTACTGTGTATTCATTATAATTACCTGTTGAAAGACCGGTTTGCTCATCATAATAATTAATTCCAAAAGAACCTTCAGGATAAACACTGTTTGCAAAGTTAATCCTACCCCAGCCCTCAACATTGTTTGGAACAGGCGAAGACGGGAATTTCCTGGAAAAGTCCAATCTCCGTATTGTCCGGGTGAGATGTCCTCGGCACTGTTTAATAGCGCTGCCTTTAAAAGAGCTGCTGAAGGGTGTTACAAAGCCTTTAACAGTTATTAGATACTCCCTCAGTAGGGCAGCTGTTCCGGCAGCCAGAGGCGTTGACATGCTTGTTCCGCCCATGTACAGATAATTATCATCATAGATTCCCCATCCAGTAAGTGCTGCCATTGAAGACCGGACAGAAACAATATTTGTTCCAGGCGCAACAAGGTCCGGTTTATATCTGCCGTCAAGAGTCGGTCCACGGGAGCTGAAAGCAGCCATTCCGTAAGCATCATCGGAGATTAAATCAGAAAATATCGGATTAACAGGATAGTCAGGTGCCCAGGAACCCGTTGCCCCACTGAAAATCATAACCGCCGGTGCTCCCTCAGATTTTCCGTTGCACCTATAGTCAGACAGTTTTTAGCAGTGGCCGGCGCTCCAATACTGTAAAGATCAATCACACCGTCACTGTCTGAATCAATGCCTTCATTACCCGGCAGCGAAAAAAATTAAAAAATCTTTATTATCCCAGATATACTGGTCAACTTCTTCTGAATTGGAATTATATGCAGAGGCAACAGGTTCCCCCCAGCTGTTGGTGTGCAGGTCGGCACCGGCATTGTCTGCCTCTTCAAACAGAATGTTTAAATCTATGGGAAGGGTAAGATACCCACCTGAATTATCTTCCGATGCCTGTAAAATAAGGTTAGCTTTGGGAGCGATTCCGGAAAATGAAGTGTCCGGAAAGCTGTTCTGTTAGAGGATTGCTGCCGGAATTAATACCATTTCCAAGCACAGAACCTGATACATGGGTTCCCGTGACCTGAATTAACATCTGAAGTATTCCCATCTCCGGCCACATCAAAAATCTGGATAACACGGGAAGTCCCATCGCCATCTTCAAAGTCATCATGCAGACCGCTGGGAATAACCGTGCCCTGGTCCAGACCTGTATCGCATATCCCCACAGTCTGCCCCAGGCCGTAAAGTCCGTGAGTATCCCTGGGTGTGCGGACTGTCATAATGTCAGCAGCAATATTATTGTACAGTTTCCATTTGGGTTCAGGCTCAACGTGATGCCGGTTAAAGCTGAAAGCTCATTTATCATATCTGCCGGTATTGATATTTTCAGCTGGTCTTCCATTTTGTGGTTGTTTCTTTTTCTATTATCCCGCCAAGACTGGAAATGCCGGTTCTAATTGCTATCAATATCTTCATCAGGAAACAGGCTGAGCTGAAGGGATAACTCTTTTATCTTTTTTGGAATTAGCAAAAGCCGGATCTGCCAGCTTGCGGCTTAATTTAAAGGAGGGTTGATACTTGCCAAGCCAGCGGACATGGGGCAGGGCACGGATTTTCTGTTCACTGTCGGCTGTCAGCCTGATGATAAAGGCAAAATCAGGCACATAATCAAAAATTTTAGCACCTTCAGCTTGTAAAGCTTTTTTCCATGACTTTTGAATGGGTGCATCAAATTGTACAATGTAATATTCCGGCCTGTCAGAATCACCGGTTTTTTGTTTTTTCATCCGACTAATTTTATTAGAAATATGATCAGCAGGTATGTTTATTAGCGGATCAAAATGGTGACTGTTAAGCCTTATTTTTATTGAATTGCTTTTAGAATGGCCAGGTGAAGTTAATGGAGCAGGTGAGATTCTGCCGTTATTCCTGATACTTGGTATTAAAGGTTTAGAACGGGAGTTAACTTCATCAGATGAAAGGACATCCGAAGGGAGACATAGATATATCGCCAGTATAAAGATTAATAAGCTTTGCCAGTTAAACATGTGGTTTTTAGTCATCACAAATAACTTTTTATTTTCTTATTTATAAATATATAGACTATTATTCATCTTTAGTAAAGAAATTAATCGTATGTTCTCGAAATAGTATTTAACAAATGAATTATCGTAATTTGCGAATAAGGAAGTAAAAGAGCCTAAAAGTTGAAAGTTATATGGTAGGATTATGCACAACTATAAAGCAGTCAATTATAGAAGATATCCGTCAATTTTTTTATTACATTCAGGGCAGGATCCATCTTTAATATAATTATTTTCTATTCTAAATCCTGTCCTTTCAATTAACAGTTTTTTACATCCATAACAATAGGTGTTTTCACCTTCATGTCCCGGTATATTACCAGTGAAGATATATCGCAATCCTGCGTTAATTCCGATCTCTCTTGCTTTAATCAGGTGATCAATGGATGTTCTGGATTTTTCAAGCAAATTATATGTTGGGTAAAAGGCAGTAACATGCCAGGGAATCTCTTTTCCAACTGAAGCTATAAATTCAGCAGTATTTTTTAATTCCTCTTCATTATCATTCAATCCCGGAATAATCAGAGTCGTAATTTCTATCCAGATACCAAGTTTCTTAAAGAGTCTTATTGAATCAAGTACAGGCTGAAGTCTTGCGCCGCAGATTTTTTTGTAAAAGTCATCACTGAATGCTTTCAGGTCTATATTAGCGCCGTCAATATAAGGAGCTATTTCTACTAAAGGTTTAGGATTAATATAACCATTGGTCACCATAATGTTTTTTAGACCCTGGGCTTTTGATAATTTTGCTATGTCACGTGCAAACTCATAAAATATAGTGGGTTCTGAATAAGTAAAAGAAATAGAATCGCATGAGGTGTTTTTAGCAAACCTAACAAGTTCTTCTGGAGAAATATCTCTGCCGTTTATCATCTTACGGTCACGGGGCATTTGGGATATTTCAAAATTCTGGCAGTGTTTGCACTTAAAATTGCAGCCCACGGTTGCTAGAGAAAAAGATCTTGTCCCGGGCATGAAGTGATAAAGCGGTTTTTTTTCTATTGGATCTGTATTTTCAGCAATTGTTTTTCCATATACTAATGAAAAGAGTGTCCCGCCCTGGTTTTTTCTCACCGCGCAAATTCCGGTTTCATTATTATTTATTAGGCATTCATGGGGGACATAACAGGCATTTGACTTTCAGATTGTCCAGCTTTTCATAAAAAGATGCCTCTTTCATGTTTTTCTCCAGGTTATATTTTTTGTAAGTTTCACTATAGTTTCTATATGATAGGTTTGAGGAAACATGTCAAACGGCTGAATTTCAGAAATCCTGTAGTTTTTATCTAATAATATTTTTAAGTCTCTTGAAAGTGTTGCAGGGTTACAGGAAACATAAACAATTACTTCAGGATTTATGGATAAGATATGTTCCAGGACATTTTTGGTAGCACCCGGTTCTTGGAGGATTCAGTAAAACACCGTTATGCCTGGACTTATAAATATTTGCATTATGTTTACTTAAATCATAAGCTTTAAAACTACAGTTATCTATGCTGTTAGCCTTTATATTTTGTACAGCTTCTTGAATTACTTTTGAATCAAAATCTATGCCTGATATTTTCGCACCATTTTTTGCCAGAAAAAGACTGAAATTTCCACAGCCGCAGTAAAGATCAAGAATATCCGGGTTATCCAGTTCTGCAAAAAACTGAATAATAACTTTTATCATATTTATGTTCTGCTGATAATTTATCTGATAGAACCTTCGTTGACTCCTGATGAAGTTTAGACCATTTATTTCTTCTATTAAATCAGCCTTTTCTATAATACCCCTTTTATCGCATGCGTAGATAAGCGGCTTTACTCTTTTTTTATATGAGCTGCTGTTAAAAGATAAAATTACCTTTTGAGCTTTTTTTAAATAAAGGAATTCAATATTTTTAATTTTTTGTGAGGCTGAGATTTTTTGAATTGTGTTGGAGAGATCATGAAGCGCTTTATTAATCGGTTCTTCAAGCAGCATACAGGATTTAATTGGAATTATTTTATGGCTGTTTCTCATAAAATAGCCGGGAAACATTTTTTTGCCATCCAGCTGCATGATGGTTCGTATTCTATAGTTGAATTTCTTTGAAGAGGGTATGATTTTGTTTATTTTAATATCAGAGAGATTACCAATTCTTTCCAAAGATTCATTTAGAATTTCCTGTTTCCAGTGTAGCTGATAATTATAGTCAATGTGCTGCCACTGGCAGCCGCCGCAGTTCATGTGGTAAGGGCAGGGCGGAGCTATTCTTTTGGTTGAGTGTTTAATTATTTTATTGATGGAAGCGTTTAAATACTGCTTTTTAATATTTCTTATTTCAGCTATTATTTCATCTCCTGGAACTGCATTTGCGACAAAACAGGCTCTTGATCCGATATGAGTAAAACCGTCTCCGCCATAAACCAGTTTTTCAATAGTCGTTTCAATCTTTTCATCTTTTTTTATTTCTAAGTCACATTGCATATCACTACCATTCATGATTGGTGTTTAAATTTATTTTCAATAGACATCTTATATTAATCAGCAAAAAACTTCTATTTGTAAGTTTAATAGAAATATAATTTGATTGAAAAAAAAATGATAATTTGAGATTATTATAACTCACAAAACCATAAACTCTGAAGATATAAAATATGAATATTACATTAAAACTATACACTGTCTTAAGAGAGTACTTACCTGGGGATTTAAAAGATAATTCCCTATCTATACCGGATAACTCAAAAGTTGTAGATGTAATAAATATGCTTAAGATACCGGATGAACTTCCTAAGATAATCCTTATAAATGGTGCTCAAAAAAAACCTGAATCAGAACTTTCTGACGGGGATGAGCTAAGCATATTTCCTCCCATTTCAGGTGGATAATATTATGAATCAAAATGATGTGACCCAAGTAGTCCGATCATCTGTTGGAGAAGATATCTATCAGGTAGTTGCAGAAGTAAAGATCATTGGTGATGATCTGATGATCTCTGTGTGGGGTGGAACAAAGCCGCATATCGGCTCAATCTCGGTCTCTGTTCCAAGACCCGGTCTAAAAGATAACACAAGTATTAGTTCTACCTCATCAATAATAAACCTGATCGGTCATAAGGATGAAGTTGTAGCCAGGAAGTTTTCAGAACAGCTGGCTGCAAAATTTAATAAAAATGCTATAGCAACTGCAGGGATACATATTGATGATATAACTGAGAATCAGATTAATATTATAATGCAGAATGTTACAGATCTTTGTCTGGATGTTATAAAAAAGCTGGAGGAAATAATTTTATGAGAAAGATGATTGTTGGTATAACAGGCGCCAGTGGAATTATCTACGGTACAACCTTTTAAAAGCTCTAAAAATACTGATGATGTGGAAACGCACTTGATAATAAGCAGTTCATCAATACGCGTGATTAAAGAAGAGCTTTTGACTGTGACGGTGGATGATATTATCTCTCTTGCAGATTATAATTATGATATTAATAATCTTGCTGCGCCAATTTCCAGTGGATCGTTTAAAACTGACGGGATGATTGTTGCTCCATGTACTGTTAAAACCCTTTCATCAATTGCTAATTCATATACGGATAATCTCATCACCAGAGCTGCTGATGTGGTGCTTAAGGAAAGGCGCAGGCTGGTGCTTCTCTTCAGGGAGACACCTCTGAATCTTACTCATATTAATAACATGTCACAGATTACAATGATGGGTGGGATTATTCTGCCACCTG
>PVMK01159508.1_pt1 | contig 12572 bp, 14 predicted proteins | sample 1853481 | NCBI WGS metagenome assembly PVMK01 (sample SAMN08533507, study PRJNA380276) | Marine sediment metagenome, whole genome shotgun sequencing project.
GAAAAGCTTGCAATGCGCGCCGAACCAGAGCCATGGACACAATTCAAAGAGTGCCCATGGGAGGAATTGCGGTATCCGGAACGGGTACATGTGGATGTTTATGGAAATATGCACGTCTGCCAGGGTATTTCGATGGGCAACCTGCTTGAGAAGCCACTGACTGAAATCATGGCTGGCTATGACCCGGACAGTCATCCAATTATTGGCCCTTTACTTGCCGGCGGTCCGGCAGAATTGGTTGAGCGATACGAACTGTCCCACAAGCGAGGATACGCTGACGCCTGCCACCTTTGCTACGAATCCCGTTGTAAACTCAGAGAAAGATTCCCCGACGTTTTGACACCAGTGCAGATGTACGGAGTAAGTCGAGAGACCTGAGTTGGGTCAAGCCAAGCTCACTCAGAGACTACCACTGCTTGCTGATAGCAACCCCCTTGTTCAGACTTCCTAATATTGACCGCTAATAATTTGGGTCACCCATTTATTGCGTCAGATTTTGGCATTTGACCGATAAACAGGTAGGCTTGGCCACAATAGTGGACAAAAAGAAGCCAGTACTTGTCATTTTTCAACGAACTCAAACGTCGTAATGTATTCAAGGTAGGCGCTGCCTACGTGGTTATCGTGTGGCTGGTTGCACAGGTATTGCAGCTGGTTTTCGAGAGTTTTGGCACACCGGACTGGGTGATGAAAACGGTGCTGGTGCTGATGGTAACCGGACTACCGTTCGCATTGTTTTTTGCCTGGGCGTTTGAGATGACACCGGAGGGGTTAAAACGAGAAAACGAGGTCGACCGGTCCCAATCCATCACTTCAGAAACCGGCCGCAAGCTCAATAACGCCATCATCGGCATATTGGTCGTGGCGCTTGCCTATTTTGTCTATGACAAGTTTGCGCTCGACGCATCGCGTGAAGCATCCCTTGTCGAGACAGTAAAACAGGAAGTAACCGGGCAGGTGGATGTCGAGCCGCAAGCATTGGCGGAGAAGGATAAATCCATTGCTGTGCTACCGTTTGTCAACATGAGTGGCGACCAGGAAAACGAGTATTTTTCCGATGGCCTCACCGAGGAACTGCTCAATTCGCTGGCCAGGATCAAAGAGTTGAAAGTCATCGGGCGCACGTCTTCATTCGCCTTCAAGGGCAAGAACACCAATCTGCGGGAAATCGGGCAGACACTCGGTGTTGCCCATATCCTGGAAGGCAGCGTCAGGAAAGCACAAAACCGGGTGCGTATTACCGCACAATTGATCAAGGTAGAAGACGGCTATCATATGTGGTCGGATACTTTCGACCGCGAACTGGATGATATCTTCGCCATCCAGGAAGAGATAGCGACCCGGGTTGCCAGAGAACTCACTTCAACCCTGTTAGGCGATACGGCAGGGCAACTCGTACACCAAAGCACCAGCAATACGCAAGCTTATGAGGCCTATTTACGTGGTCGTTACCTGTTTGTACGTAACCCCGATGACATACAGGTGCAAAATGAAGCCGAACAGTTGTTTCAACGAGCACTTGATCTTGATCCGCAGTTCATACTGGCATGGTATGGACAGTTCGGTGTGCTGAACTTCAGACAACGCGGTGGCCTTCTCGATTACCAGGAAGGCGCTGTTCAGCTACGTAAACTCGCCGAAAAAATGATGGCCATGGATGCGGGGTTGCCGGAGAGCCATGTTGCAACGGGCCGGGTGGCTGTGATTGAAATGAGTTGGTCTGAAGCGGAAGCTGCCTACAACCGGGCAATGGTGTTAAACCCTGGGGACATCAATGCGCTCAATGCCATATCCATGTTGATGATTGTGCTGGGCCGATATGACGAGGGGTTGAAGTATGCGCTGATGGCGCTGGAGCGTGACCCGCTGGAGTTGCGGGCCTTGTTCAATGTAACCACTGCTTACTCCCAGATGGGTCAATGTGCTGAGGCGACGGATGTAACAGTGAGGGCGCTGAGCCTGGTCCCTGAATCAGGCCGCTTTAATGGCCGTCTTGGCAATTGCTGGTTGATCTCCCAAGGGAATTATGAAAAAGCCGCTGAGCTGTATGAAAAAGAACCCATCAATTACATAAGGCTGACTGGCCTGGCTATTGCACTCAACAGACTTGACCAACAGGACAAGGCACAACAATACCTGGATGAATTAATAGACAGCAACGGTGAAAGAGCCTCTTATCAATACGCACAGATCTACGCCCAGTGGGGGGAAATAGAAAAGGGGCTCGATGCCCTGGAGCATGCCTGGGAAATAGGGGATACGGGTATTGTGCTGACTAATATGGACTGGTTTCTCAATCCGTTAAGGGCTGAGCCTTCGTTGAAATCCCTGAGTGCTTTCACATCGTTGAACTGGGCGATGTCCGGGTCGAGATGATCGAGTATCAGGGTTAATTGTAAGTACCCGGTATCAAAAGGCGGGTCTTTGCGTACCAGTACGGCATCGAATCTGTTTAGATTCGTACAGGCCGGTTCCGCACGCCGCAAGGGATCGGTACCTGTAACCTGAAACACCCGCCCCATTGGCTGATTATGTTCCAGTGCGAGATCTTCGGGTTGCAACCAGTAGACACCCTGGTCCCGTTCGATCAACTCCTGCATCAGCAGGAGGGAGGTTTCTGTCTCCAGGTTTAGTGTTTCATATGGATCCATAATAAACAGGAAATTTGCAGGTGCGGTCATTTGTATCTCCATAATTCTAGATATATCGAAATAACAGGATAAAAAAACTACTTGTTAACCCGGCTGAATATACCATTCCTCGGTACAGCAGTTATTCACGAGGAATGTCATCAGGGTATCCATGTTGGTATAGTCAACCCTGCAAACCAGGCTGCGGCTATCACGCTCCTGGGTAAGCAACCCCGCATGCACCAGCTTGGCAATGTGGTGCGAAAGCGTTGATCCCGGTATATCCAGTTTATCCCTGATTTCACCAACAGGGCTGCCTTTTTGACCGGCTTGTACAAGGTTGCGATATATTGCAAGCCGGGTCGGATTGCCCAGTGCTTCGAGTTGTTTTGCGGCGATTTCGAGTTTCATGTGTTGGAAGATACTCCTTGGATAGGTGCGTGACAACTATATTTCCAGTATATTCGAAATATAGTAGGTTTGATAAGCAAAGAGGAACATCTTTTTTGTTCTGAACTTCAGGTCATCAAAGTCCGGGTCAGCCAGACCTTGATCGGCATCTCGCATACGATTTCCCATGAATCAAAGGGACCAGAGTAACGTGTCAGAGTAGTATCCCGGCACTTTCCCCTGATCCCATTAATTCAACCTCACTCCTGTACGGGCTTACGGAATTTAATTGTCATGCGGTGGGACTCTCCAATTTCCAGCATGGCGGCATTAAGCTCAGCATCGTCCTTGCTGGTCACCAGTGACGGTGGCAGACGCCAGACGAAATCTTCCTCGCCAGGCTGATCTTTTGCATTGAAATTGATACCGCTCTGGCCTGCATACTCGAAACCGGCCTCGGTCATGCGCGCGATGACAAAATCGTCTTTCAGGTAACCCATGGCACCGCTGGCCCACTCGTCAGGCATTTCATCACGTGCCTGGTGTTGCACCACGCCGACGATACCTCCTGGCTTCAGGATTGCATATAAATCAGCCAGTGCCGTGGTCAGGTAACCACCATCAGGCTCGAAACGGGCCAGGTTGTGTAACGTGCGGATCACCACGGCGGCATCCGCCGTGCCCTGCATTTGAGCCGGCATAGAGCCCATCTGGAAGGCTGAAACAGACGCGCTGTCATCATTCCGCCAGGCTTCCGCCTCGGTGGTCCATGTCTCAACCCAGGTGGCCTTGGATGCGAGGACGTCCTCCGAAAAAAAGCCGAACAATGGATACATATCGGCGGCATAATCGGCACCGATCAGGTGACCTTCCGATCCAAGATAAGTGAGCAGTACTTTGCTGTACCAGCCACCGCCCGGGGTGTCTCGTAGACCGTCATACCCGGTTCAATACCAAAAAACTCGAGAGTCTCCTGCGGATGCCGGTAAGTGTAGCGGGCCTGAACGTCTTCGGGTTGCGCAGCCAGCGCGGTGGCAAGAATTTCGGAATTATCCTGCACCGCCGGGGCTGCCGGTTGGACAGCGGGTGATTCGGCCGCTTTTGATACTGTCTCAGTCGGGGCCGGTGATTCCGTGCATGCACCCAGTAACACGGCCAAAATAATTATTATGAATCTGGACATGGTGTTTCCTCTTAATCGAGTTGGCTTGGATTAACCTGTCCATTGTAGCACCGTGGTCAAACCAACCATCCAGCCGCGATTAGAACAAAACCCGGTCCAAAACCTCTTCCTCCACAACACAGCGAATTTGGGCCCAGGTACATTTAATTGATCCGCCAGCTTGTAATATAATTGCATCACTCTAACAGTCCCTTTTTTTATCATCACCTGGCAAAGCTGATCCAATGAAATTATCAATCCCCCGAATACTTGTTTACCTGTTTCTTTTTACACTTATGGTTGGAAGCAACGTCTTGAGCGCCCAAAACGCCTGGGAGTTTCAAACAAAAGGCATGATTAAAGGCAAGCCTACCATTAGCGATGACACTATTTTTGTAGCTGGTGGCCAGGTCCTTTATGCGCTGGACATGAACGGCAAACTGCGCTGGAAAAAAGACCTGGAAGCCGCTATCGCTGCTCGCATCACCCTGGCCGGGAATGCGCTTTATGTTCATTCAGCGGCAGGTTTGCATGCATTGGATAAAAATGGTGAACAAAAATGGTTCTTTGCCAAAGAAGACAAGGGCCCGCTGGTGGCAGGTAAATCCTGGGGCTGGGGTGATGAAACCCTGCCAGACCCCTGGGGTTGGTATCGTTCTGCTCCGTTGTTCAAAGATGGCAAGGTTTATTTTGGCAGCGACGACGGTCTTTATGCGGTTACCGCCAGTGATGGTTCTCAAATCTGGCACTCCGTCATGGGTCCGGTTACGACAGATCCGGCGAGCTACCGTGACTCGATCATTGTAGGAAGTTGGGATAACAAACTCTACAGCGTCAATGCTGAAACGGGCGAAACCAGTTGGGTGGTTGAAGCACAGGTGCCCGGCGGTCCTGCCTCACAGTGGATAGGCTATTACGGTTTCAACCTGAACCCGGTGGTATATAGTGATGTGGTATATGTCGGTGCCAGGGGCACGTATTTTTACGCCTTAAGTGCAGAAACTGGTCAGGAAGCCTGGAGTGTGAAGGTAGGCACCAGCTGGATTGGTTCAGCGGCTACAGTCACAGAAAATAGCGTTTATTTCGGGCTTTCCGACGGTAAGGCTGTACTGGGTTACAACCGCAAGGGTGGTGAGCAAAACACCTTCCTTGAAACGGGATCATTGATTTTTGCCCAGCCTGAAATGCACGGCGACCATTTGATTATCGGCAGCCTGGCTGGTCAGCTGTTTCGGCTGGATACGGTATCCGGTGATGGCGAGCAGATCAAAAACCTGACCGATAAGACCGGGTCGTATCAAAGTTACTTTGATCCAAAAATTCAACCCAGTGACATGAATCCGCACCAGGCGGCCGGCTGGAGCATCACTGAATTTCTTACCGAGCTAAATTCGATATTGAATCTGACAGTGCATGAGGGTGTAGCCTATCTGAGCACAGCGTCAGGCAAACTTTATGCGGTGCCTCTGACCGATTTATGAACCCGTATCTGAAACAAACAAGTCAGTCATCAAATCCCCGCCAGGAATTGCCGCTGCAGTGACGCATCCAAATGTTGAGATTTTTTTGCAATATTTAGTTGCATAGTCGTATTGGCAACATCGAGCAGAAGTTCATCAATTTGATACCGGTCGCGATCCTTTACCCAAGTAAGGATGCTGGCTGAAACCTTTTACAAGGAGAATTTGAGCTACCGGAGAAAAGTTCGGCGCTGGGTATAATGGGCTATAACCACATAATTTATGCCTTTCCCAACTCGGGCGGTTGCAATTGGGTTCATCCGGAAATCACCACAACCCACCGCAATTGTGCGGCACGTGTCTCAAAGCGGTGGTAAGTTGTAGGCGACTCCCGAGGGTGAATCATATGTTTATTAAAACCTTTGTTTTGACCACCTGCTGTGCATTGCTGATGGGCTGTACCGTGTCTTTACAAAAGCCCGATCTGACAGAGCTACAGCAACAGGTGGTAGACACAGAACAGGCTTTTGCCAAAACAATGGCAGATCGTGACTTCAACGCATTTATGTCGTTTATATCGGTCGAGGCAATATTTTTCTCAGGCGCGACCCCGTTGCGTGGCAAGCAGCAGGTGGCAGATACGTGGAAGGCTTATTATGAGCATGAGGCTGCCCCGTTTTCCTGGGAACCGGAACAGGTTGTGGTGCTGGATTCCGGCACACTGGCGCTGAGTACGGGACCAGTGCGGGACCCTGAAGGTAAGCTGATAGCAACATTCACCTCGATTTGGCAACGTGACCCGGACGGTAACTGGCGCATCATCTTCGACAAGGGAAACGTAGTCTGCGATTGTCCCGACTAGAAAGAAGACCTATGGGGTCAGAGCCAAGTGCCAGTGTGGTTTTCGGTCAACCCTGGCACTCGGCTCTGACCCCATTTATTTTTCAGCATATAATGATGCAAAGTCCATTGAGGATAACCTTACAGGACTCCTCAAAGCCTTAAAGACTGAAAGTAGTCCTTTAAAAGAGGATTTCACGGACATGCTGCCCTTATTGCAACGGCTGAAACAACGAAAGATCTTCCAGTGGGCCATTGCCTATGCGGCCACTGCATGGGTATCGCTCGAAGTTTTCGACCTGGTCGCTGAACAGTTCTTCTGGCCGAACTGGGTTCGGCAAAGTGCAACCATCCTTCTGCTTTTCGGTTTGTTCATCACGATTGTTCTGGCCTGGTATCACGGCGAGCATGGTCGCCAGAAAATCGGTATGGTTGAACTGGTCTTGCTCATTGTGCTGCTCTCACTGGGCGGGCAAAGTGTCTGGTTGTTGCGTGATCGCGGCCTCAACATTGAACCAGATGTCGTCAAGCCAAGGCTAACGTTCCGGGCTGAGCCACTGCCGCAGAATTCGGTCGCGGTCCTGCCCTGCCTCAACCTGGGAGGAGATGAAAACAGGGCACACTTTGCGGACGGCCTGGCAGCGGAGCTGATCACACGGCTTTCGGCTGTCAGCGGACTGCGCATTCCCTCTCACACGTCGTCTTTTTCGTTCAAGGGAAAGAATGCGACGATAGAAGAGATCGCCGCTGTGCTAAAGGTACGGCACGTGCTGGAATGCGATGTGTCAGGTGATGATTCGCGGTTGCGGGCCTCCGCCCGGTTGATCGATGCGCAGACCGGTTACACGCTCTGGAGCCAGTCTTACGACAATACCAATGTTCAGCTCTTCGACGTGCAACAGGACGTGGCGGAAGCGGTGGTTGAAAACCTTCAAATCAAGCTTGGAGTGAGAGAACAACAGCTTGTCAGGCGGCGCTGGACAGAAAACCCCGAGGCCTACGACGAGTTTCTGCGGGGAATCAAGTTTCAACTGTTGGCCCCGACGGAAGAGAACATCTACGAAATGCGTCAGCACTTCGAACGCGCCGTTGAGCTTGATCCGGGCTTCGGCCGGGGCTACGCGCGACTTGCCGTCACTTGGGTGTATTACGGAAACTACCAGCTCGCCCCTGCCAGTGAGGCCTATGTGGAAGTCGAGCGACTGGCACAAAAAGCGATTGAAATCGATGGTGAACTTTACGAGGCGTACTGGGCTCTCGGTTGGGCCGATTTGGCCGGCAAGTTTGCCTGGCAAGCGGCAGAGAACAACTTTCGCAAGACGATAGAACTGGCACCGGGCCAATGGGGCGGTTATCACAGCCTGGGCTTCGTTCTGGGTGCGGTTGGCCGAATCGAGGAAGCACACGAGGCGGCGCGAATCGCCATTGAGGTGGATCCACTGGCCTATTTTCCGCGTCATGGACTGGAGGTTCTGCTCACCCGTCAACGCAACTACGCGGCTGCCATTCCGGTGCTTGAAGAGCAAGCTGAAATACATGGCTGGAATCCTTATCTCCAGACGGGTACTGCCTGGTTACTGGCCAAGGCCGGCAAAGAGGCCGAGGCGCGAGTGCTACTGACGGAAATCGAAGCCCTGTCACCGTCCAATCCGTTGGTGCAGCTCACCATGGCGGCGACTTATGCAATTCTCGGTGAACAAGACAGGGCTTTAGCCATTGTTGAGCGATGGGAATCTCATGCGCAAAACACCACCGAATATAACATCGCCGGAGCCCTTGCCAACATATACGCTGAACTCGAGAACAGGGATCGGGCGATGCACTGGCTGACCCGGTCCCGAAAGGAGCACTCGATGTGGATGCTCTTTCTCGACTACGAGGCGTTCGATTATCTGCGCGACGATCCCCGCTTCGTGGCGCTGATACGCGAATTGAACTTGCCTGAAGATGTTTATCTTTCAGGTTCGCGTTAATCAATCGGACACCGGAAACCAGGGCTGCAAGCCTATCGGGCAAGCCCTGTCTTAGCCTGAAAAAAGCTGCACGATAATCAATACCATACCAGCGATACCACCAAAATAAGCCAGGGATCGCAGAACTTTTACACCGGCTATATACAACACCGAATAGGCCAGACGACTGATCAAAAAGATCTCGGCACCCAGGACACTTAACTCGCCCGTTCGGCCCAGGCTGTAGGCAATCAATACCAGGCAGGCAAATGGCAGCAGGCTTTCCGACATATTCACGTACGCACGCTGTGCCCGACCGCCCCAGCCTTTTACCGCGGGAATATCTTCACGATTGCCGAGGCCCCAGGCCAGGCCATTTTGCATATCGGCTGCCAGTGCCCCAATCATTACTTGTACAACATACAAAATTGATGCCCACATAAGCATCGTCAACTCCATCGATGATTCATACATATTTCAGGTCTCCTGTTAACGTTACGCTGAACTCTACCAATCTCTTTGCGCTTAGTAGGCCAAAGAAGATCCAATGCTAACCCTTTTCAACCAATTGCGTCTTAGTGCACAGGGCCTGATTTGATTTCAGATCATTTGGACCATAACAAACAATGCAAAAAGCACAAGGCGGGAGGCGAATCAGTGTTAATGAGTGATGAAGCCCTGGTTGATGAGATTCATTCCGGTTCAACGCTGGCTTTCGGGGTGTTGATGAAACGCTACGAAAGACTTGTCTACCGCATTGCATTCGATTATGCCAAAAACCCGGATTGCGCCATGGACATTACGCAAAATGTATTCCTGAAGGCGCACAAAAATCTGCATAGCTACTCTGGTTCCGGAGTATTTAAAGCCTGGTTGCTGCGCATCGCCTATAACGAAAGCATTTCATGGTTCCGGCAACAAAGAAATGAACGTGTAACCGATGAATTAACACTGGTAAATACGCCGGTCCTGGGTGCTGTCCAAGCCGATGAGGTCGCCAGGCAGGAATACCAGGACATCATTCTTTCTGAGCTCAAAAAGCTCAGTCCCAAGCAACGGCTGGCTGTTTCATTGCGTTACTTCGAGGATTTTTCCTTGCGTGAGATAGCCGCGGTGCTCAATAGCAGTGAGGGTTCGGTAAAAAGCATTCTTTTTCGCAGCCTGGAAAAACTACGCAATACCACGACGTTTCAACGAAGGTGTGATTATGCACAGCTGTAAACAAATACATGAAATATTTGAGCGCTATCTTGCGGGCGAGTTGTTGCCGTCTGACAAGGCAATACTGGATCGACATCTGCCATCCTGTGTCGATTGCCAGTCGCTGATGGATATACATGAAGAATTGATGCGGATTGATGACCACGTCGCCGATCCATCGCCCGAAGCATTACGGGCCATGCGGTCACGTGTATTGAGTCAAATCTCGAATAGCAACAATGGTAACCGCAATCCCCGGCTCAACCCCCGTTTCAATCGCTCGGTTCCAGCTTTTGTACCGGCACTTGCAGCCGCGGCCGTGCTGGTGCTTGGTGTTTTCCTGGGCAGTTGGTTTTCGCGGCCGTCTTCGGTCGATGACCAACTACTCAACGCCATTACCAGGCAAGCCAGTATCGAAAGAAGCCTGGAAGATTCCTGGGATGCGCCATTGTTCTTTTCCAATGTTGTGGTGCGTGACTGGAATGATACAAGGGTTAGTCTTGGTTTTGATGTCTGCCGCAATGTTGATTTAACCACCGGCCTGAACTCCCCGGTGGCCAGCGACATATTGACCCATGCCATTCTCAATTCCGATTCAATAGGCGGGCGTATGCGGGCCATGGAGATCGCCACATTGAGCACAGATGAACGCTTGACCAGGGCCCTGGTGGTTGCTTTGCAACAGGCCCCTGATCAGACCACGCGTATCTCGGCACTGAATGCACTGGCCCGAAAGAGCGATAGTGAACAGATCCAGCTGGCCCTGTTAGGGGCGTTACGGGACGATGATTCGGTCCAGGTACGGCTATTGGCACTGGAGCATCTCGTTGGCCAGGCCCAGGGGCTGGATACACTTGAAACCATCATCCGCCAGGGCAGCGAAGCGACCAACCCCGCAGTATTTCAACGTGTCCGTGAGCTTAAAACAGACCTGTCAACCGAGGCTTTATTGTGAAAACCCCGGATGGGATGCGATCGCGGCACCTACCTATTTCATTACAGTTAAAATGAGGAAATTCGATATGAACATGAACATGAACATGAACATCATTAGGCCAATCTACCTGTCGGCTCTTATTTGTACGGTTATGCTGACGGCGACACATGTATCAGCTGCCGACAATCAATTTACCGAGAGTTTCGATTTCGAGCCCGGGCACAAACTCAGCCTTGATTTACGAGTGGGTGGCAGCATCAAGATTGAAGGCTGGGATCAGCCCGGAATAGAGGTTACCTACGGTGATAAGCACACCAGCCTCGATCATTACAAGATCGACTTCGAAAATAACGCGGGCGGTTTGTCGGTCAGTGCCAACGAGCTGAAGCGTATCAATCAATCGAGTCTTTACTTTGAATTCAAGGCGCCCAGGGAATTGGTACTTGATCTGTATACTGCAGGCGGCAGTGTCGATCTGAGCGGTTTGGTGGGCAAGTTCTCTGGAAAGACCGGTGGCGGCGCTTTACTCATAGATGATGTCACCGGCCAGGTGGAGTTACGCACAGGTGGAGGACGTATCCATGTACAGAACTCCACGCTCGACGGCGAAGTACGCACCGGCGGTGGAAAAGTTCTGGTGGAAAATGTGACTGGCGACCTCAAGGCCTCATCCGGAGGCGGTACTGTCACTTATAAGAAAGTCTATTCCAATGACGGCACAATACTAAGCCCGAACAAGCGCCAGCTCGAAGATGCCAGCGAGGCGACCGTGCTGATCTCTAACGCGGGCGGAAAAATCCAGGTTGACGCGGCCCCTGAGGGTGCAGACGTTTACACCGGTGGCGGCAGAATCCGGGTCAAGGGTGCAGACCGCTTTGTGTCCGCAAGAACGGGCGGCGGTGATATAGAAATTGACCTTCTGGCAGGTTGGGTCAAAGCCGGAACAGGCGCCGGTGAGATTGAAGTATTTGTAGCCGAGAATGCAACGGGCAATGGGGATATCAACTTGACTTCCGGTACCGGTGACATCCTGCTGATCCTGCCAGCCGATTTCTCAATGGATTTATCCGTCGAACTGGGTGTAACCAATAACAGCAACGATAAGTACACACTCAACAGCGATTTTGACATCGATATCGAAACCACTGACGAATGGGATTATTCCAAGGGTACGCCGCGAAAATATACCTACGGCAGCGCAAACCTGAACGGCGGTAGTCATCGTGTAAACATTCACACGACTAACGGTAATGTGACTATCAAAAAAGGTAATTAATCTCACATTAAAAGGGCCGGGTACATTTAATTAAATGCACCCGGCCCTTTTTCCTGCGCTTGCCGGTCTCTCACCCGACGATACTCCGTATTATGATGGTGACTTCTTAATTGGACCCGATCGTCATGAGAATTATGATTCTATTAGTTTCAGTGCTTTGCTTTCAAAGCGGTATTGCAGCCACACCTATCCTGGAGGCCGGGGTTGCCGGCCTGTCTTCTCACCGCCGCAGCGGCCCACCCTAACCTGTTCTTATGGGCAAACCCGTACATACACGGTTCTGAGGCCGTAAAATACGAAAACTCCGCAAAGATCCCGGATATCCTGGGGTTCTCAAAGTCACTGGAAGAACTGCGTCCCCTGTTGGAATCACAATGCGCCTTCACCCACCTTGGAACCTACGACGTATGGCTGCTCAACCAACCGGAATTGCAGCAACAAGTCGACTGTTTTGGTTACGAGTTCGCCGGTTTCCCGCGAAAGATCGAAGCCGTGTTTGGCGACGGCAATCTCGAGCAGGCCTGGATATTGACCGGCAAGGGTGAGGAAGACAGGGTCCGGGAGGCGTTGATTGCAGCGTTCGGAAATCCAACCTTCGTAAGCGACAAGTGGGAGGTCTTCCATAGCAACGCGGTCATGCTGCGCAAGGACAAGCCCGAGGTCCTCCTGCTTTCAGCCAAGTTGGCAAAGTTGTATTTTGATGCGGAAATCAAGGGTAATTAACG
>PVMK01118013.1_pt1 | contig 12571 bp, 10 predicted proteins | sample 1853481 | NCBI WGS metagenome assembly PVMK01 (sample SAMN08533507, study PRJNA380276) | Marine sediment metagenome, whole genome shotgun sequencing project.
TATATATTAAAGTTTTATATCGTTGATATCTAAACTTTATCTCACTTTATTTGTTTATTTATAATAGGGGTTGTGAAGGTAACATAATTTTGCAAAAGAAATTTTTCATTTGAATAAATTGCTGCAATTAAATATCCATGTATGGATTTTATCTTTGACTTTAATGATTCTATAATGGATGAAAAAGAAATGATTAGTAATGTTGTCGAACAGATGATGGAGATAGATCCATTAGTAAAAAATATTGTTTCAAACAATTATTCAACCGATACAGTAATGACTAATTTTAGAATGGCCTATTGACTCTGCTCATCCTGCAAAGGAAAGGTTAATAATTTCAGTTGATCATACTCCAATTAGAAGCTCTGCATTGAGGCCGTAAAGCTCAAAATATAGTGATTCATCCTAACAACAGCAAATGCTTGATTTCTGCCTTAAACTTAGCAAAATTAAAGTCCTAAAAATGCTTGATTTACAAACTAAATCAGCTATAAATTCGAATATTTTGCAGGTGCAACATCAGGCAAGGTATCTTGCATTTTTCTAATAATCCTATTACCCCAAGATATTGAAACAAATTCCAGTTTCCAAATTTGAGGACTATCGTTTGTATTGCTTTCAGATTTTGTGATATGAACTCAGAGGACTATGGCAAGCATGGTGCAGTCCTGCAATTTACATATTAATAAAAAAAGCCGGTTTAATAAACAATGTTTGCTGCACTGATGCAAATGAAAAGAAAAGGAACATATAATGACAAAACACGTTGACAGTTTCAACGATCCAAACACACTGTTCAGGAGACTTCGCTCGGCTTGTGCCGACGAATGGGCTGGTTATTGCAACCATGAATTTGTTCAACGTATCGGTGATGCGACTTTACCTGAACAGAGTTTCCGTCACTATTTGGAACAAGATTATCTCTTTCTTATTCACTTCTCTCGGGCCTGGGCCCTTGCGGTTTATAAAGCTGACACGCTTGCCGATATGCGAGCAGCTGCCTCAACTCTTAATGCCATTATCAATTATGAAATGGAACTCCACGTAAAATATTGTGCCGACTGGGGACTAACCGAGCAAGAAATGGAGCTTAAAAACGAAGCCAGAGCGAATATGGCATATACCCGTTACGTTTTAGAACGTGGACTTGCTGGTGACGTTTTAGATTTGCATGTAGCGCTTGCTCCATGCGTTATCGGTTACGCTGTAATTGGTAAAAATCTGGTGAATGATCCAAAAACTAAACTTGAAGGAAACCCCTATAAGGATTGGATTGAAATGTATTCAGGTGAAGAGTCTCAAAATGTAGCAAAGGCTGCGGTACTTAATTTAGACAAGTTAGCAGCATCACGCATGGGGGCAGGCCGATTTGAGGGTCTGGTTAAGACCTTTCTTCAAGCTACTTCTCTTGAGACAGGTTTCTGGGATATGGGATTAAATATGCAAGATTAATTAAACCTTTAATATATATTAATAGGATCAGGCAGATAAAACGAATTTTCCAGATCCCATGGACTATGGTACTACCTAACGATACTCAAGGCAATTTGTTTGTGAGCAATATCAAATGTATTTCACAAATTTTCCAGTTCATCGCACTATTGCATTTTTTGGCAAGAAGTCTACAGGCCGGGTTTATGGTTCATGCATTAAACCTTAAATCGGTAAAGTTCAAGATTTGAAACGGTAATTGCAAACGGAATTGAACGGCATGCCGTAGTTGATGAAGGCAAGAAATCAAGCATCCCGTATTACAGATACGAAACACTTATCTCAACATCCAGATAACATCTAAATTTTACATATTGGCAAGATAACACCATCCTTATTCATTTGCGTTCCATCTTTTCCAATGGAGATAAAATAAAATGAAAATAGACTGGAGTGCAATCTATAAAGAATATCCGGTAAACAAAGAGATGATCTGGCTCAACAATTGCGGCACCACTCCGGCGGGAAAACATATAATTGAGGCTCTTTCCCAATTTATGGAAGGCTATGCCCTAAAGGGTATTATAACTGAGATTGCCAGTTACCCAAAGGTTCAGAATAATATAAAAAAAATTCTCTGTGATCTTTTAAATTGTTCGTTTGATGAGGTGGCCCTTATCCACAACACAGCTGAAGGGATGAATTTTATCTCCCACGGATTGAAACTATCTGCTGAAGATGAAGTCATCCTGCTTGAAAACGAATACCCAAGCAATATTTATCCATGGCGACATCTTGAGAAAAAAAGTGTAAAACTGGTAACTACACCCATGGAAACATCTCCTGAAACATTTCTACAAGCGCTGAAACGGTTGATAACTGCAAAAACCCGCGCGATCTCACTGTCGGCAGTGCACTGGTGTACCGGCATGCCCCTCCCATTGGAGCAAGTTGGCAAATTGTGCAAAGAAAACAGCATCGATTTTGTGGTTGACGGGGCCCAGGGGGTGGGCATGCAACCCTTGGATATCCAAACCGCCAATATTGACTACATGGCGTTTTCAGCCTGGAAGTGGTTATTGGGGCCGCTTGGACTGGGGGTTCTTTTTATTTCCAAAGAAAAGCTGAACAACCTTGATCCTGTATTTATCGGCACGGATTCTGTGGTGAGGCCCAATGAATATCTTCCTTACAAATCGGAGCTAAAACCCTCGGCTGACCGATTTACTTTTTCAACTGCCAGTTTCAACGACTGGGTATATTTAGAGGCAGCTCTCAAATTTCTAAAGGCCATAGGTTTTTCCGATGTGCGTGAAAGAATATTTGAACTGAGCGCTCAATTGAGTAGAAGCTTAACCAAAATCGGTTTTAATGTGTTTTCAGATCAGTTTCCAGATTATCCAACAGGAATTGTTGTCTGTGAAAAGCCTGGAGTCGGATCAGATGTCATTATGACACATCTTAAAAATAACAAGATTGTTGCCGCCGAACGTCTGGGAAGAGTGAGATTTTCTCCGCATGTGTATATTTCCCCTGAGCAGATAGATGAAGTAGTGCGAGTTCTTGAGCAGGTCTAAAAACTCTTTTTATTTTAAACATATAAGATGCGCGATTACTGCCTTAAGTCAAGCCCTCAGACCACCCACAACTGGCATCGATTTAGGTTATAAATCAACACCCTGAACAACTTACCAATATAAGAAATCGCTTGTTTTAGGTCAGGCTTCCCACGCAGGTGTCCTGCGACATGGTGTTGCATTTCCCGTGATATAGTTAGTCTCATCCCTGTTATCTGCCCCTGAAATTAAACTCCATTTTTCAAAGATTTTCGATTTGTGCAAGACTATAGCATTTAGCTTCCGAGAAAGATTGAGCTCCTTAGAAACCTGCCAACCTTTAATAAGGTGATGTAACTTTCACCCCCCTTCTATCATCGGATAACAGTTCCTAAAAAATTAATAAGGAATTTCCCAGTCCAAAATCAAGAATATTCTGATTTGCAATTCAGTTGATGAAATGATAAAGTTAATCAAATATATATCTCAGCGACATAAGCATAAACATTACTACAGCTTTATCCGCTAAAGAATGAAAAGATTTTACAGTTTTTTTGATAAATATTAACAGCTAACTGTTTTAGGAAGTGCAATATGAATACGTTGAATAAGATTTTTCTTAGTAAAGTGGTTTCAGTTTGTTTTATTGCCTTGGTCACATTTATTGTTGTCGGATGTGTTGGCAAGGGGGACAGTAGCGGAACGCTTTTTGTTAACGCCGAGGTCAGCAAAGTGGCAGCGTCGTCCGATGATCCCATTTCTGTTGTTGTTGAAGTATCGGAAAGTGGTACTCCTGTGGACGATGCTACAGTGATAGTGAACAGCACAGCAATAAATTCAACAGGCAATGGGGTGTATCAATCTTCGGGCGTTCCTACTATTGATGCTGGCCAGGATGTCATACTCGATGTTACGCATGAGACCAAGAATGTTGGTGCAACACTTTTAATGCCGGAGCCCGCTACTATTACTGCCCCCACTGCTGGTGGAAGTCCATATGGCGCGCTCACAGATATAGATATTACGTGGGACACATTCGTCCCAACTCCAGATTTGATACAGATTTTCATAGACGGAGCCTATACAGTATCGGGCAGTCCCTACATTGACATATTTGCAGGAACCGCCACGTTGCACACGATTCCCGCGAATACCTTGAAAAGTGGCTTGTCGGATATAATCTTATCGGTAATTTCAGCCAACAGGACGTCGTCTCTTGGTGCTGACGCTGCTTCAGTGTCTCAATTTGGTGTAGCCCATCAATCGCAAAGCGAGCCTTTTGATACAATATTGAATTGATACACTACATGGGAAATTACAGCAGGGGTAGGATTCGTTCAATATGCCCCTTGATAATACTGAATATCATCCGGAACTCTTCCAGGGAACCTCCCATGGGATCATCGATGCCACTCTTCCGGGTTTCCTTTTCAGGCCAGGCCCCGAGAAGAAAAAGTCTGTCACGATGCCACGGGAAAAAGGTTTGAACGAATTTTTTGTGGACAGATTCCATGCATAATATCAGGTCGGCCTTCTGCAAGTCCTCGTCGACCAGTGACCGGGCTCTGTGAGATGAAATGTCAAAACCGTTTTCCTTACAGACGTCCTGGGTGTATTTCGTGGGTGGTAAGCCATTCAATCCGTGAGTACCCATGGATGAGACAATCAGATCATCACGTCCCATTTCTTGCCATTTATGCCGAAGAAGACCTTCTGCCATGGGACTCCGGCAGATATTTCCCATACACACAAAAACAATGTTTAACATATTTCACACTTTCAAGAGTTGGCTGAAATTATTTTACAATTCTCAAAACATTCGTTGTTTGCAGTTTGCGCCACAATGCCTTTAAGATGACCAGCGAAGCACTGTGCTCATCAAGATTCTTCATGCCGGATGTCGAGCGACACGAATCCAATAACACTTCATTTGAAAGCCACAAACTGAATTCGTTTAGTATATACACTTCCAAAGAGTGATAGAGATCATCCAAATTCTCCTCGGGAATATTTGCTATAATGGTTTTATCTCTTAGTGACAGTTTCCCAAGAAGTTTATAAACGGCTTGATCAACGGTTTGCGGGAGGTTTTCTTTCTCAAACTCAGAACGTTTGCTGTCTGGGGCGGCCAAAGGATCGGTCATTGTGGCATCCATGAAATCCATATAGATAGCGGTTTCAAGAATATCGGTCGTGGCCTTATATATGGCCGGATCCTTGCTGGCTCTGGGGCCTGCAACATTAAGAACCTCTATTCCATGTTCTGCGGTCCAGGATCTGATCTTTCTGGCGGCTTGAAAAGCAATGGTATTGTTCAGGTCTATGTGAAGCCACGGGCAGTTGTGAAAAAGGGCTATATCGCGTGTATATTCTGATCCGCCGGTGAGTTTGCCATGTGAAATAATCAAGGTGCCGTCGGAATCAATTACATTCTGTTCGGTCCGTTTGTTATAATTGGATGTCTTCATCTCCCTTACTTGATACTTGTCACCCAGCATACCGTTTTCTGTCATCCGTCCCTTGGGCACCCATCCTCCATGGGAAATCCCCAACTTCATGGCAACATCGAGAGCAGCCTGGTCTACACCGGTCTGACCGCCTGAAATTATTTTATTAACCATCATTGTTTCCTGTCGGATTTGAGATTGAGAAGATTGCAATCTTTGTTAGATGTGGGCCCTGTACAGAGCAACAATCTTCATGGACTATGATTTACTATAAGATAACGGCTTATGTGTGTCAATGGGAAGGGTTTCAAAAAGAAGCCTGCCTAAAAATAACACCGCACTTCAATGCTTACAGTGTATGGGTATAATCCGAATTCGCTTTTTATTTCATTACCTTCCGGTTTTTTGCCGATGGGTACGCCGAGATTTGTTGCAAGTTCGGCTTCATCTGATAGAGAGTAGATGGCATTGAATGACAACAAATAGGAGTGGTCTATCAAATTAGCAATTGTCAACATTTCTGCGTTTAACAATGGCGTAAATTCGTAGCCTATGCCAAGGGCGGTATAGTTGCGACCCAGGTAGATACTATTACCCTGTGCAGTAGTGGGGGTGATGTCGTAGTCGGAAACCGAGCTGGCACCATTGCCGTGATAGAAATGTTCCAGCCTTAAGTTCAGACTGTTTTCCCAACGGTGTTCGATTCCTAAAGACAGTTCCAAGTTCCGTTGTGAATCATCAGGGTCGGCGAAATGGCCTTCGGAGCGAATTCCTAACCATTGGAACAGCTCTCCCTGCAAGGAGCCGCCAATGACGTCGGCCTCACGCACCACACCGCCGAGGAGTGCCCACTCGAAGTCGCGGAAAGTCTTTGAGATGCGGCCAACATAGGAGGTTCGGTGCCAGTCAGGGTCGCGGCTCCAACCGGTATCGCTGTCAGACTCGCGTTCATAACCAAGTACGCTGATCAACGATAGTTGAGAGAGGTTGCCCAGACGCACCTCGGCGCGCACAGCGTCGACACCGGATTTGTACATACGATAAAACGCCTGGGCCGAAAACGGGGCGAAGAAGTCGTTGGGCGTAAAATAGAATGTTGTCGCCAGGTTGATGGGTTGGCGTCCTGCAATGAGGTCTAGACGATTGTACGAGCAACTTATGTTTAACCGATCTATCGCCAGGTGTACGTAATCGTCGTCGCTGAAACTCCACTCCAGGGCGGAGCTGCGTTCCACATCCAGCGGTGTGCCCAGGCTGCCCAGACGAGATGCCATAGAGGCGGGAATGTATGTCTGGTATGCGTTGACTTCGAAGCCTAAGTGTTGGCCTGCCCGGGCATGCATGATCAGGCGGGCGATGGCAGCCGCACCTGCGTCCGATTTGTCTTCGTAGAAAAACTGATTTTCCGGGTTTTCATAGACAATACCAAAACCCCGAACAAGTGCGCGTAAATCAAAGGATCCATCATCGGACTGCCATTCATAGAAGGCCAGGGCAGGGATCGACAATGTTGGGAGTAGAAGTGTGACGCTAAAAACAAGAGTAAGTATAAATTTAATAGTTGTTTCGTACTTCAACGACGAACCTCATCGGTTTCTATTTTGCCGTCCAGCAGGCTGATAAGCCGATGTGCGCGATCCATCACCCTTTGGTCATGGGTGGAAAAGAAAAAGGTGACGCCGTAGTCCTTGTTGAGTTGTTGCATGATATCCAGTAGGGTGTCAGCCGTTGTTGAATCCACATTAGCGGTTGGTTCGTCGGCCAGGACAATAGCTGGTCGAGTGACAATAGCTCGCGCAATGGCCACTCGCTGTTGTTGGCCTCCGGACATTTCATCGGGTCGCCGGTTTTCCAGACCCTCCAAGCCCACTTCATTTAAGATGTCCATTACACGGTTCCGACATTCTTGTTTTGATACACCCTGTAATTTTAAAACGAACTCCGCATTTTCATACGCGGTTAGTACTGGAATCAGGTTATAGGCCTGGAAAACAAAACCGATGCGGTCACGACGTATGACCGAGACCTGAGAGCGGGATAGGATGGTAAGGTCTTGACCCTCCAACAATACTTTTCCACTAGTGGGAAAGTCCAAGCCACCTATAAGATTCAGTACTGTGGTTTTACCCGAGCCTGAGGGTCCGCAGAGGGCAGCGAAGTCGCCCTTGCCGATATTAAGTGACAGTCCATCCACCGCACGTACTTCTACTTTACCTTGATGGTAGATTTTAGTGGTGTCTTCTAGGCGAACAATTGACTGTCCTTGCATATTGTTTCCTTTCCAAGCTATGAGACCTTTGCAAAATGCCCCCTTTTGCCCAATTTCTGCGTTATACTCAGATTTTAATCCTCGAAATACTCAATGTATTCCTGTGGTTAAAATCTTCGTCTTACTTGAACTTGAACAAAATTGAACATTTTTCAAAGATCTCGCTATATAGCCTTCAAGCTTTCCACCGGCGGTGTGCGGCCGGCCCGCCAGGCCGGGTAAATACCCGACAATAATGTCAGGGAGAAAACTCCGGCGAGAATGGCAATGATGCTTTCTTTATACAGCCTGATCCTGAAGATAGGGTCGACTAGAACACCTCCCGCACTATAATCTTTGCCGATGGCCCCGCTGAAATCGAGACCCACATAGTGCAGGTATGCGTACCACGGAGCGGTAATGATGATTCCCACCGCTAATCCTATCAGCGCCAGCCAGAAGGATTCCACAAGCACAAGCTTGAACAGAGTTGCCGGCGACATACCGACGGCCATCATGACGCCGAACTCCCGGGTCCGTTCAAGTACGCTCATAAGCAAGGTGTTCAGGATGCCCGCTGCGATGAGCAGTCCTATTAGAACCTGGGTGATATAATTTCCACTTTTGTCCATAGTGATGATGCTTGCAAGTTCGGTCTGGGTCTGTTTCCAGGTCAGGACTTCACGCAGCGGATTCCCCACCTCGGCGGCGATTTTATCCCGTATCCTTTCGGCATAGCGCTGGTCATTAACGGATACTGCCACCAACGTGGCGTCCTCGTCATCATAGTGTAATATGGCGCGCACGCTGTTAATAGGCAGCAGCACCAGGGCGCCGTCCACTTCGCCGACTCCGGTCTCGAATATACCGGTGACCCGGGCGATCTCGCTGACAATCTCACCGCTGACGTCTGTTGTTGTATAAACTAATTTTTTGCCGATACGTAGATTGAGCTTTTTGGCCATTTTGCTTCCGACCACTATACCACGGCCGTCCGCACCAGGGAAAAGCTGCCCCTGAATCAGGGAACGTAGCAGCAAATTCTGATCTGGAGACTCCTGAGAAGGATCGACGGCAAGAAACATGCCGCCTATGGTTTTGCTGGCGCTGGCGAACATGGCCTGACCCATGATCCTCACAATGGCATTGCTCACCCCCCGCATGGTCAACACGTGCTTACGGACTTCACCGGCATTCAGCAGTCTTTTATCCAAGGACGGAGTCTGGTTGTAGCCATGCGGCTCTACGGTTATATGGCCCAGACCCATGGTGGCGCCGGCGTTTATCATGTTGGTGTACCAATAGTCGCCGGAGCCTGTGAAGGTAACGGCGAGCATTACACCGAAGCCGATGGAAATAGCGGTAATCAGAGTGCGGCGCTTCCTCCGCCAAAGGTTGCGCCATGCCATACTGCCGAGTTTCATTTTATATTCCTGTTTTCTTTAACCCTAATTGATAGTAAACAAAACGGGAGAATTATTTTATATGTTTAATTTTATAGGGTTCAATGATAGTAGATCGCTTTGACCGGTCGAATGACCGCCGCTTTAATGGCCGGATATATAACTGCCGCCGCTGCAATGATAAATAGAAATACTATAGGTATTATCACTGCCTCCTTCGTTACATAGGCATACCAGATAGGGTCAATCGCCACGCCGCCAAAGGATGTGCTGCCGGCGATGGCCGACAGATCAATGCCGTTGTTCTGGAAGTAACGTGCAACCGACCAGCCCGATGACAACGCAATAATACTTGCCACTGTCACCTGGGCCATGGTTTCCACATAAATCAGCAGCAAGATCTGCCAGGGTGTGACGCCGATAGCCTTCATTACTCCCAATTCGCGGATGCGTTCAAACACGCTCATTAACATGGCATTGAGCACTATCATGGCCACAGCAACGTAGGTTATCAAAACCATAACGATGGTTTGGGCGTCGGCTAAATCGAGAATCCTGGCAATCACCGGCCGCAGACTGCGCCAGTTCAAGGTTTCATATCCCGGCGCCAGGGCAGCCACCTGCGTCGTCGCTGATTCCAAATCACGGCTGCGGTCGGGTCGCATTACCGTTATTTCGTGAGCCCCTTGCGGCAGCACCATTAACTCGCGGAATGCGCGTTCCACCATGAAGAAACCGGCGCGATCCACCTCTTCACCAATTGATTTGAGAATGCCCCGCACAGTATAGAGATCATTAGCCATGGAACCATCTGAAGCCTGACCGATGATGACAACCTCATCGCCGGGTTTGACATTTAAGGTTCTGCCCAGTTTTTTGCCGATTACAACACCCTTGGGGTCGGTATCCGCGAGCCAGTTTCCTTGCATCACATGCTTGTGTATCTGGGTCACGGTTGCTTCGTTTGTCAGGTCTATACCACGCAATTGCACGCCGGCGGAAGCGGAGCCGGCTGCAGCCAGCCCGAAGCCGTATACCCGCTGGGCAGCGTGGAAACCCGCCTGTTGCAGCTTTCTCACCAAGTCGGAGGCATTGTCTATTCGCTTGTATAAATCCGGGTCGTCGCGGTAACCTTCGGTATGGATCTGCATATCGCCCAGATTCATTGCCACTGCATTCCGTTCACTGGTATAAAGAAGACCTTCCGTCAAAGAGGCAAACAGGATCATAATAAATCCGGCGAACCCCATGGCCAGAGTGGTGACCAATGTCCGCCGCCAGTTACGGATCACGTTGCGTGATGCCATAGAAAGAATTCTCATGTATAACCTCAAAGGTTTCGCTTACATGTTCTTGGTTACCAGCGCTTCAAGCTTGCCAAAGAAAAAAATGCGTTGTTTATCTTTATATCCAGTTCCAGTTTTTCATAAACCAGTTCCGTATATTCATTTGGTTTATCCGCAGGAACAATACGCATGGCTGTCGGTCTCGGCCGACCGGCCAATAATTTTGTTTTGCTGAAGGTCATGGTGCGAACGATGTTCATGTCTTCATCATAATAATGCCATATCAACGGCAGGAAGCCGTCGGCTAGTACCGTTGCAACGACCTTGCCCCAGACAACGGCTGCATCGGGCTTGGGGATTAGCGTAAATTCGATGATATTCTGGTTGTCCCTTGTACCTTCATAAGAAATAGCGGGATCATAGTCTTCCTCCATACGCGATTCCTTCACCAGGTCATCGTTGGTGAAATGGCTCCCCATCCAAGATCCCATCATCATGCCCGAGGTCAAACGAATGGTCCGGTCGGTCTTTGGTAAATAACTGTATATGCTATTGCCGGACTTCAACGTGGCTGTTCCCTTTTCTTTAAGCGGCGCGAGGATGCGCACCAGGGTCTTTTCATTTCCCTTGGACCAGCCCTCGAGCTGCATGTTGCGTGTGTAATGGGCGGTCTTAACCCGCAAGGTCAACAAGGAGTGAGAGGAAGAGCCACGCCACATATTATCCACTTGCCGCAGGATTTCTTTTGCCCTCTTACTTGCCGCATTGTCCTGCTGTGCATATGATGAGTTTATTGGGTGAGTCAGAAGAATAATTGCAGAAAAGATAGTTAGAAAAATACCCGCGGCGCGCATAATGAAAAATTCTCTTTTTGTAACAAATCAGCTTTTATTAAAAATATTACATGAAGCTCGTTTGAAATCGATTTGCTTCAAAAGAACTAAACTGTCACATCTTTTTTGTAGCAAGGAGTATAGGAAAATTGCGTTTGTGTCAAGGTCGGCTTGCAACCAGAATTTCTATAGCTATTCTCAACATAACGTTCCAAACTGATCTATTAACAAACGGAACAAATTTTTTGGAACAAGTATAATCAAGCGGGATGAAAAATCCGGGTTAGTTGTTTTTTTGTTTCGGAAATATAATGAGACGGTCACCCGGATGTAATATGTGATTTAATTCAAGTCGGTTCCATATAATAAGGGCTTCCAGGGGAATATCGAATTGGCTGGCAATTGAAGAAAGATTATCACCATCCCTCACGACATAGATGCGTTCCTTTCGAGCTTCCAGATAATCCTTTGCCAGGCGCGTATACCGTGAATGAAACCCTCTTGAGGCGCCTTTGGGAATAAGGATATTGTGGTTTCCCGTAGTGAGATAGTGGCCCCTAAGTTCGGGATTCAGGTCCTTTATAGTCTTGAAATCGGTTTCCGCTGCCTGGGCGATAATTAGAATCGGAATTTCCTGAAGACAGTCAATATTGATCTGATCGTGCGATAACCAGTAATAGTAGTCTTCATCAGTTAGTATAAAACCGTATTTAGCAGGATTAGTTATAATCAGTTTTGCTGAAAGAATGCGGAATATAAACCGCTGTGTTTCAAGCGGGAGATAAAGCCGGTAATAATCGCGGGTTTCCTGCATCATTATTTCAGTCTCGAGCCCCTGTTCCCCCATATTATAGGCGGCAGCCGAGAGTGTCCACGATCCCAGCAATTTATGTAGGTCAGTAAGATACAGGATCGCTGCCCGGGTTGAGGCGAAAAAGCTGCGTCGTTCATCTACGTAATCATTAATAACCAGACCATAATTCCGCCCGGTATCTTCCATAAATTGCCAGAACCCGATAGCGCCTTTATTGGAACCCACATGCGGTCGAAGTGCGCTTTCAGCGATAGCCAGGTACTTGAGATCATCAGGCATTTTATTTTGTTGCAGCATTTTCTCGATCTGGGGAAGATATCGGCGTGAACGTTTAAGCCATAAAATTACCTGAGGTCGATCCCAAATTGCAAGCAGGAGTTCTTTTTCAAGACGTTCTCGAACTTCCTGAATTTCCAACGGAACAGGTTCACCACAAAACTCCAGAGAATCCAGGTTTCTGAGTGTGGAAACCAGAGATGGAAATGGAATCGGTTCAAAAGATGCTCCGTAACCCTTTCCAGCAAGTAAAAGCAACGTAGTGAGCACCAAAAAT
>PVMK01172450.1_pt1 | contig 12571 bp, 12 predicted proteins | sample 1853481 | NCBI WGS metagenome assembly PVMK01 (sample SAMN08533507, study PRJNA380276) | Marine sediment metagenome, whole genome shotgun sequencing project.
ATCGGCTCTTAAAATTGCTTCGCGAAAGAGCGCTGCTCCAGTAATGATTAGAGACCTCGTTGAATAGTTTACTGGGTGACTGGTTGATTAGGCAAATTATAGTCATAATTTCGGAATGTTACGATTGTTGAAACCTGGAGTGTCCAATTATTTTGCAAATATGGCATAAATCCATATTTACAACCACTTAACCAATCAACTAATCAATCAACGATATCTGGATTAACCGTTCATGGGTTCAGAGGTTCAGGGTTCACGGGTTGGATAACCCGGAACGCTGAACATGTGAACGCATACCAGGATGTGTATGATCATGCCGTACCCACTCGCACTGTTATTCAAGGTTTCATCAGATACTTGATAACCTGTGTGCAAAGTCAAAGCAAAAAAGGTAGCCCTGAACAGTGAACGCTTAAATGATTTTTTACAGATTCTATTATGAAACAAACCATTGTCATCATCGTCGAGCATTTTAGCGGTCAAATCAAGCCCGTCACCCACGAGCTTGTAAGCTGTGCCAAAAGGCTGCAACAAAATAATGCGTCAGCCATCAGGGCGGTCATTCTCGACGATGACCCGGCAGCGCTCGCCCGGGAGATGGCCGATACCTGGGGACTTGAAGTAACCGCCGTTCGGATTCCGGGATTGACCTCTTACAATGGAGAGATATACAAAAGCGTTCTGGCAGATCTGCTGCCGGAATTTGAGGCTGCCTATGTTTGCACCGCTCACAGTTCCCAGGGGATGGACTTTGCACCGGCGCTGGCGGTAGAATTAAATGCCGCCTGCATTACCGGTGTTGAAGATATTCTTGAAGTGGAAAATCGAACCTGCTTTGCGAGGTCGATTTTCGGCGCTAAAGCAGTGGCCCATGTCCGCCCGGAAAGCGACATCTCAATCCTCACCATCCAGCCCGGTATGTTCAGGCCACAAAAGCCGGATCAACCCATTTGCGGCAGCGTTACCATTAGATCCTTAAAATGCGAATCCCTGAAGACCCGTTCAACGGGTATAAAACAGGCTGAGGCGGACATGACGGGCATCACCGAGGCCGGTGTCATTGTCTCTGCCGGCCAGGGCCTCGGCCATAAAGAAAACCTGGATCTCATATATCGGCTGGCCGCTTTGTTCACGAAATCGGCGGTTGCCGGTTCCCGCATCGTTTGCGATTCAGGCTGGCTGGAATACAGGTGTCAGGTGGGCGTCACCGGTGCAACCGTTTCGCCGCAGCTTTACATTGCATGCGGCATATCCGGCGCGGTGCAGCATGTAATGGGCATGCGCAATTCCGAATATATCGTGGCCATCAACAAAGATCCGGCTGCCGCTATTTTTCAGGTGGCTGATATATGTATTGTAGAAGATTTGACTACTTTTATTCCCGCTTTTATTGAGGTTTATGAAAAAACGAAAAGCGAAGGAGGCCATAAAGGAATGGATTCTTTTTAAATCTTTTTTTCTGACAGGATCAACAGGATGGACAGGATAGAGAAATACGAGTCCAAAATAAATCCTGATAATCCTGTAAATCCTGTCTAAATAAAGGAGCCAATCATGACTGTCTATGTCGAAAAAGGCGGACCGGTGACCACCATCATCTTAAGCCGTCCGGAGGTTCGCAACGCGGTTGACCGTGAAGCCGCGCAAGAGCTGGCGGATGTTTTTCGTTCCTTTGAGATTGATAAAGCAGCAAGGGTGGCTGTATTTTCCGGAGATCAGGGCCAGTTCTGCGCCGGAGCGGATTTAAAAAAAGATCGCATGTCTGCCATTGAACAATTCGACCTGTCGTTTGAGAAGGCCATGGCCAATGAATTTAAACACGGTCTGCGGTCTCTGGAAAAAGAGGTCGGGACAGGGGCCGCCCGGTTTGCAAAAGGAGCCGGCCGCCATGGTCATTTTGAAAAGCCTGATACAGGCAAGTAAAGAATCCAGGCCCAAAGGACCTGGCTTTGGTTTGCCCCCTGGAAGGGGGCTCTCCATGACTCTACTCTACTCAACATACTTATGGAGTGTTGGAGTAATGGAGTATTAGAAAAACGATAATATACAAGGAGATGAAAAATGAAAGATACCGCACTGCTGATTATCGATATCCAGAATGATTACTTTCCAGGTGGGAAAATGGAACTGGACAGGGCCGTGGAAGCAGCGCAGAAAGCCGCTGATATGTTAACCCATTTCCGAGAAAAAAAGTTCCCGGTTTTTCATATTCAGCATGAATCCATCGGTGAAGGTTCCACTTTTTTTCTTCCCGGAACGGAAGGTCAGAAGATCAATGAACGTGTGAAACCTCAAGAAAATGAAACGGTCATCGTTAAAAATTTCCCCAACGGTTTTGTTCAAACGGACCTCCGTGAGATGCTTAAGGAACAAAAGATAAAAAAACTGGTGATCACGGGCATGATGACATTTATGTGCGTAGATGCCACTACACGGGCGGCGAAGGACCTGGGTTTTCACTGCACCTTGATACATGATGCAACGGGCGCCCGGGCTTTGGAGTTTAATGGCCACAGTGTGACGGCAGATCAGGTCAAAACATCATTTTTATCAGCCCTGTCCATGATCTGTGACCGAGTGACAAGTTGTGAGGATTTCATGAAATCTGAAATCGCAATCTAACAATTACCGGTATTGTTGAATTATTTCTAGGGGTTTTTCCATCTCGTCAATCGTTATTCCCGTTGCCGTTCAACCTAGGTTCATCTATCCATAGCTTGCCGGCAGCGGGCCAGGATACTCAGGACCTCAAATGGTTCTTCAATCAGCGGGAAGGTGGGCACTCCCCGGGGCTCCAGATATGCTTTGGCTGCGTCCATGTGTTTTTTCTGTCCGGTGAAGGCAACGTACAGCGGTTTGTCCGGATATCGCTGAGCCAGCTTGAGGATAAAATCCAGGGAAGGCACGCCGGTTTCATCGGTAAGCATCAGGATCATCACAACGGCATCAATGTTGGTGTCTTTCAGCACCGCTTCGGTACCCTCCCGATAAGCCTCCTCCACACCGCTCACCGTGGCGGCCGGCCAGATGTCCACCGGGTTTCGCATCCGGATGAAGGGGGGGCTGATGTCCTGAAGATAGCGGCGGGTTTTCTCTTCTACAGCCGGCACCTCCAATCCCCAGCGCCGGTGGCAAAGGTCCGTCATACAGACAAGCATGGCTCCCGAAGGCGCTAAAAAGCTCACCCGGTTACCCTGGGGCAGGGGCATGGCGGATATCGCCTTGGCGGCCAGAATCAGGTGGGAATATTTATAGACTCTAACCACACCGGCCTGCCGCAAGGCCCCCTCGATGATTCTGTCGTCCGACGCCAGAGCTGCCGTATGGGCCACAGCCGCCCGGGACCCTTCGGCAGTGGCCCCTCCTTTCAGCAGGATCACCGGCTTGACCCGCGTCACCTCGCGGGCGACTTCCAGAAAGCGCCGGGGCCTTTTAAAGCTTTCCAGATAGATGAAGATGGCCTGGGTTTCCGGATCCTGGGCGTAATACTCCAGCACCTCGCTTTCTTCCACATCCAGTTTGTTGCCCATACCCAGCACCCGGGCAACGCCGAAGTGTTCGCCGGTCATGATATATCGCATGGTGTGAGTGGCGAAATTTCCGGTCTGAGCGATGTAAGAAATTTTGCCGCGCGGGATTTTTCCCAGCGGAAAAAAACTTGAGGTAAATTTGTGGGGCGTCGATATGTGCCCGGATGTATTGGGACCAATCGCCCGAACCCCTGAATCATGGATGGCTTGAATCGTTTCTTGCTGGAGTTTCTCTCCCTGCTGATCCACTCGGCAAAACCGCCGGCAGCCAGGACAACGGCTTGCGCCCCCTTCGCGGCGCAGTCCCGGATGGCCTGCGCCGTCGCCACAGCAGGCAATATGATGATCGCCAGGTCAATATTTTCCGGCAAATCCTGAATCGACGGATAAACCCGCTGTCCCAGAATTTCGCCACCCTTGGGATTGACCAGATACAGTCGACCTTCGAATTCATTGGCCAGAATGTTTTGAATGACGTCATTTCCCGCTTTGTGGGGGGTGCCGGAAGCTCCGATAACAGCGACGCTTTGCGGTTCGAACAATTTTGCTAAATTTCCGCTGACGAATTTCTCATCCGGCACGGATGGTTTCGGTTTCTGCAAAACGATCAGGGCGTCTACGGCCACGGGATAACCCTTACGGATAATCAGTGGATTGATGTCTATTTCACGGACCGCCGGATGGTCAAGGCCGATTTGACCCAGCTGTTGGAGGCAGTGGCTGATCTGATCGATCCGGACGGGCTCAAGCCCGCGAATACCCTCTAAAATTTTGGATCCCTTAATTTCGGTCGTCATCTCCCGGGCATCCTGCCGGCTCAAAGGCGCGACCCGGAAAGATACATCTCCCAGGGCTTCGGTGAAAATGCCGCCCAGACCGAACATAACACAGGGACCGAACTGGTCGTCCCGGTTTAAGCCCGCCACCAGTTCACGGGAACCCCTGACCATTTCCTGGACCAGGATCCCCCCGTCGAGATCCCGGGCTTTGGGGGCCAGGCGCTCATAGGCCTTCTTTAATTCGACCGCATTACTGATTCCCAGCTCAATGAGTTTCTGCTCGGTCTTATGCTGCGCTGCGGCTGCACAAACTTTTAGAACCACCGGATAGCCGATCTGTTCTGCAGCTTGTTCGGCGGCAGCAAGTTCGTCGATCAGAAATTCCTGAGTCGTCGGAATCCCGTACTCCACGAGAATCCTTTTGCTGTCATATTCGGACAGGGCCGTTTGGCCTGCCGCAAGGGCTTCCGTAATGATGTTCCGGGCTGATTTCATAGGGTCTCCATAGGCATTTAAGGAATGGATTCTTTTTAAATCTTTTTTTCTGACAGGATCAACAGGATGAAGCAGATCATTTAAATTCATATAAAACGATGTTATACTAAATTTGGTGATGATCGCCAACAGTAAAAAGAGGATACCATGCCCGCATATCTGAATAAAGCCAAGAAAAGTCCTGCAGAGGACCTTTCGTAAGTCAGCGCCGCCGTTGGCTGCCGAAGCGACCAGTTATGTTGAAATAAATTCCAGCAATGATACTGCAAACCAGGAGAATACCAAATGACCAAACCCTTTAAAAAGATCGCAGTTGTCGGCACCGGCACCCTGGGTGCCCAAATTGCCATGCTGGCATCCAATGCCGGCTACAGCGTCACGATTTTCGACCGGCAGACAGGCGCTTTTGATGCAATGATGGAAAAACTGCACGCCGATCTCAAGGCCAAGCAGGTCGAACCTTTTATTTCTTTTGACCGGTGGCCGGCCTGCCGGCAGCACATCAAACAGTTTGAAAAACTTGGTGATGCGGTCAAAGACGCCGACCTGGTGATTGAAGCCGTCCCTGAAAACCTTGAGCTCAAATGCGAGGTCTTCCGGCAACTGGGACAACTGACTCCCCCTGAAGCTATTCTGGCCACCAACAGTTCTTCGATTCCCGTATCCCATCTGGAAAAAAGCAGCGCAAGACCCGAGCGCTGTCTCAACCTGCATTTTTACATGGCCCTTCATGGTATGAATATTGCCGATGTCATGGGCGGCAGCCGGACGCTTCCCGAGGTGGTGAAAAAGGGCATCAGCTGGGTGCGATCGCTGGGCTGTATCCCTTTGACGGTCAAAAAAGAACTGCTGGGATTTTGTTTTAACCGGGTGTGGCGGGCCGTCAAACGCGAAGTATTGTATATGTGGGCCAATGACTTTGTGAATTTTCGGGACATAGACCGGGCCTGGATGAAATTTACCGGGCAGGAAGATCGCCCCGGTCCTTTTGGGTTGATGGACAGCGTGGGGCTTGATGTGATCTATGACATCGAGATGGTCTATTACAGGAACTCAAATGATCCCAAAGATCATCCCCCCGAAGCGCTCAAACAAAAGATTGACAAAGGCGAACTGGGCGTCAAGACCGGCAGGGGTTTTTATTCATACCCCGACCCGGAATATCTCCGGGATGATTTTTTGAGCGCAAAAAATTAAATGATTTTGGGGGTTGGTTCTGATTTCGGCCATCAGAAATTTGCTTAATTGAAAGCATTCTCTTATTGTCTCGCAGAGCCCGCAGAGATCACAAAGTTTTTTTTCTCTGCGTACTCCCACCGGGGCGTGTGCCCTGGCCCCTATGGCCCGGAGGCTGTGGGCTCTGTGAGAGATCTAATGGCCCAAGTTATGACCATGTCCGTATTACCGGGGGTCATTGCTCATCGAAATCCGGTATTCGGTCCATCGTAAGTCGCTTTAGCCTTGTAGAGGCGGCAGCCTCCTCCCAATCAAAACGCTGAATTTCCTTAAACGAATAGGGCCTGCGGTCAAACATTAAAACGGCGCGCAAGCCGGCAGTAAAATAAGGGTCTCCCGTAAGGTTGTGCCGGGGTTTAGAGCGGGTTGCCGCTCCAACCCCTTTAACCCAGCCGGTTTTCGCAACCTGCTGAGAATAGATCAGGTCCTCAATAAAGGCATACATGGCTTCATCGACATCCGGGTCAATTTAAATCAATGTCGACCACCTTGGTTCCCTCATCCCGGTTGGTAAAAACAAAACCGGAAACAGAAGTGCCCGGGGCAATTGGGTTCCTGAAATTCATCACCCTGAAATGGTCGTCTATTTTTTTATTTACGGAACTTCCAATTGTACCATGGAAAACATAGGCGGCTTCCAGGGGTGAGAAATAGTCCGGATCCAGGCCTGAAGACATGAGCCAATAGGCATCTGTATCAGCATTTTGAACTCTAACCCAGACAGGCTGGATATCTTGACCGGCCAGGTTTACCCCGAAGAGTTGGCGGCTTTCTTCAGCACCAAGCACCGCCACCGTTACCCGCACCTCACCATCGATCTTCGACTGCGATCTTTCCAGAAAAGGAACATCAAACATCGGGCGGGGTTTTTGATAAATCGTACACCCACAAAAAACTGCGGTTAAAAAAAGAGCCGCTTTCAACCATCGTATGCGCAGGAACATCTTTGGTAACCGTTCACAGGTTCAGGGTTCAAGGTTCAAGGTAAGGACAAAGAAGGCATTAAAGACCCGAAGTCCTCGTTGAATAGTTGAATAGTTTACTGGTTGAAACGATATCTGTAATTGCCAATTTGGCCCCAAATTTTGGATTAGGCCTGACGGAGCTGACGCTTTTCTCGTAAATACGCATCCCAAATGCAGTCCAGGGACGAGAATGCAATCTTGAACCCCTAAGCTTCTTGGCCTCCTCAATCGTATCAGATAGAGCTCCTTACCGTATCAGGTCTCCTTTTGCAGCTTAACCGGAATCACCTTTAACGCCGGCATTCTGGCTTTGGGATCGATGGGTACCGCACTCATCAGGGAGTTAAAATTGGACTCACTGAAGTGAATCGGCGCGAAAAGATACCCGCGCTGCAGGTTGGCCTCGACCTTCAGCGGCAACTGAACCGATCCGTGGGGGCTGGTAATGCGCACGATGTCGTCTTCACAAAAACCGGCGGCTTCAGCGTCCTCCGGATTCATATCCAGATAGGATGACGGTTTGAGTCTTGAAAGTTTGATGCTTCGCCGTGACATTTCGCCGGTATTGAAATGTTCCAGCAGGCGGCCGGTAATCAATACATAGGGATACTCCTCCGTGGGTTCCATAAGAGTATCCGGCAATTCGACCGGCAGAAAGCGAGCGCGACGGTCCCGAAAGCCGAATCCGTCTTCGTATAAACGGGGAGTGCCCGGGTGGGATTCATCATAACAGGGCCAGAAAATTCCCGGCGACGCTTTCAGTCGATTGTGACTGATGCCGCTGAAAACAGGAGCTACCTGGCGGATCTCTTGCCAGATATCTGCGGTTGACGTGTATCGCCAGTTGGCTCCCATGGCATTGGCCATTTTCTTTGAAGTATCTGCCAGTCCGGTTTGGCTTCTCCCGGGGGCTTCAGGCCGGCGGCCGTGTACTGAACCCGCCGGGCGGCATTGGTGAAGGTACCGTCTTTTTCTCCCACTGCAGCGGCCGGCAGAACGATATGGGCGTACCTGGATGTTTCACAGGGGAAGATATCCTGTACAATGAGCAAATCGAGTTTTTGGAGCATCCAGGTAACAAAATTTGATTGGGGTTCGGAGACAGCCGGGTTTTCGCCGATAACATACAGGGCCCTGATTTTACCTGAGGCAATGTCATGGATCATTTCAGGGGCTGCCAGGCCCGGTTGGCAGGGTACATCAGCTTGCCAGATGGCACTGACATGAACCCGGGCGGCGTGGTCGTCAACCTCCATGTGCCCGGCCAGCAGATTGGGCAACGCGCCCATATCACCGGCGCCCTGAACGTTGTTCTGACCCCGTAGTGGCGACAGTCCGCACCCGGGTTTTCCGATGTTACCGGTCAGCAAGGCCAGGTTCACCAGGGCGGTGATGTTATCGGTCCCATGCGCATGCTGGGTCAAGCCCATGCCCCAGATGAATATGGTTTTTTTGTCGTGAATCAGCTCGGCGATTTTTTCCAGTTCTTCACGCTTCACCCCGGCCCTTTTGCAGGCCGCATCGACATCAAGATTCTCAAGCGAATTACACAACGCATTAAACCCGATGGTCTGCTTTTCGCAAAACGCTTGATCATGCCAGCCTTTATCGACAATAATTTTACTCAGGGCATTGATCCAGAAAATGTCCGTACCGGGCTTGACTTTCAGGTGGACGGCTGCATTCTTGACCAGATCGGTTTGACGCGGATCGGCCAGAATCAGGTTGAGGCCGCCTTTTCTGGCGCGCTTTTTGACCTGCATCCAGATGACCGGGTGGGTAAAGGTCGTATGGGCCCCCACCAGAAAAACCGTTTCGGTGGCTTCATAGTCCTCCAGAAAGGTGCTGACTGCACCATATCCCAATTGCTGTCTTAAAGCGGCTTCGGTGGGACCGTGGCACAGCCGGGCGCAATTGTCGACGTGGTTGTTGCCGATGACGGCGCGCTGGAATTTTTGCGAAAGGTAGGCTTCCTCGTTGAGGATTTTGCCGCTGCAAAGCATTCCGATACTTTCGGGGCCGTATTTGCCGGCGATTTCCTTCAGCCGCCGGGAGGCAAATTGGATGGCGTCACCCCAGGAAACAAGTTCCAGCTGGTGTGCTTTGCGGATATAAGGTTGCGTCAGACGTTCTTCATGACGGATCAGCTCATGCACCGTAAATCCTTTGACACAGGCGTATTTGGCGTTCAATTCGGGATTTCGCCCCGCAGCCCTGCATTTCACCGGCCGGCCGTTTTCATCTACCGCCAGCTCAAGGTTGCAGCCAACCCCGCAGTAGGGACACACAATGGGTATGGATGTTGTCATCACATTACCTCCTTCCGACACCGGAATTTTTCAAACCTTGCTTGAGACGATTCCCAAGATAAATCACATATGTCATCTCTGTCGGACCAAGCTATATGTTTGTACTATAAAATCACTTTTTTACGTATAAAAGTGCACAGATTGAACGTTAAATTATGAAACGAGCCAGGGACAAACTTTCTTTTAAGATTAGACTGGCCGCTATTCAAGTCAGCGGCGGCGCTGGTCCGCCTTTGGCGGAACACCCTCAGTTCCGTTATAACATGTTGTCCGATAAAACCCGCTAAGGTCCTAACCCCCCCCTCGCTTAGCATTGATTTCATTGATTTTCAACTAGTTAATTTGGTCATTTTGTTATTGGAAATTAGAATTTGCCCTTCGACTAGGCTCAGGGTGGCGAGCTTTTCGAACCATTTGATATTCGGTTATTGTGAGTTGTGATTTGCCGTCTAAAAACATCAAAATTTTCCTTGACTTTCAAGCTGCGTGTAATTACAATGTGGGTACCAATTGTTGGAGGAGGTGACGACTCATGAGAGCAAGAGTTGTAAAAATTGGTAATTCACAAGGAATTCGTATTCCCAAACCATTACTTGAGCAAACCGGGATTATGGGAGAAGTTGAGCTTGAGGTAGATCAAAATCAAATCATTATTCGCCCTATTTTAAACCCGAGAGCAGGCTGGGATGATGCTTCCGTTTCAATGGCGGAAGAAAATGATGATGTGCTGATAGACGGAGAAGAAGGTATTGCACATTCCTGGGATGAAGAAGAATGGCAATGGTAGTCAATCGATTCGATGTATTTTTAGTAAATCTTGACCCTACCATGGGTTCTGAAATTAAAAAAACAAGACCCTGTCTGGTTATTTCCCCGGACGAAATGAATCGACATATCCGTACGATCATAATCGCCCCAATGACGACAGCCGGCAAAGATTATCCCACACACCTATCCTGTACTTTCAAGAAAAAAATGGGGCAAATTGTTTTAGATCAGATACGGACGATCGATAAAATTCGACTTATAAAAAAACTTGGCACTATAGACCCGGACACACAATCAGAGGTCATTTCAGTTTTGCAGAGATTATTCGCATTTTAAGTCTGCTAAAATCGTAAAAAGTCGTTGTAAAGACTGGATACCCGCCTTCGCGGGTATGACATCTATGGTATCTACCGGATGCGCCGGTGGGGCACACGGAGACGAAACAGCAGAAAAAGAAAAGGGGGGAGGGCTAAAATGTATGCGCAACGATTCTGGAAAAAAAACTGGGATGCGGGGCTGGAGGATTTAAAACCGGCGGAATTCGAAACCACCTATGTGGATATGATCCGGCGAACTTTTGACGAGCTGCCGGATAAAACCGCTTTGGCCTACCTGGGAGTTGAAATTACCTTTGGCGAACTGGACAACTATGCCAACCGGTTTGCCTGTATGCTGAGGGAGAACGGTTTAGAAAAAGGGGATGTCGTCGGGATCAACTTACCCAATATTCCGGAGTACCTCATAGCGGCGATCGGGACCCTGAGAGCCGGTTGCGTGGTTTCCGGGGTGTCGCCGCTGCTTTCGGCCGAGCAAATCAAGTACCAGTTAAATGACCTGGGCAGCACCGGAAAAAAGGTCGGCCTGGTCACCCTGGATGCCATTTTTGCCGGCCATATCACCAAAATTGCCGCGGATATACCGCAGTTGAAACTGGTGGCGGCCACCAGTGTGGCGGGATTTTTGCCGAAAATAAAACAGGTGCTGGGCAAACTTCTCAAAAAGATCCCATCTGGCAAAATCGGAGCCCTGCCGGGAAAAACCGTCCTGGATTTTCACAAAGATGTCCTTAAAAAATATTCTGCCGATCCGGTCCGCGTTGAGCTGACGCCTGACGACCTGGGCTGGATTCAATACACCGGCGGCACCACCGGCGCCCCTAAAGGCGCCATGTTGAGCCATCGCAATGGGGCTCACAACATATTGAGCATCAACCGGTGGCTTGGATGGGAGTGGGGCCAAGACGTTTTGCTGTCGGCTTTTCCGATGTTTCACACCGCGGGATTGACGGTTGCCGAAAGTGCGGTGTTTATCGGCTGGACCCAGGTTCTGATCCCCAATCCCCGGGACACGGCGCACATCTGTAAGGAAATGGAAAAATACAAACCCACCAACCTGGCCAACGTGCCGTCCCTTTACCAGATGCTGATGGCCGATCCCGCCTTCAAAAAACTGGATCATTCCGGACTGGGGACCTGCATTTCGGCCGCCGCTCCGTTTCCAGAGGAATCTCAACGGGAACTGGAACTCATCATCGGGGAAGGCAAACTGCTGGAGCTTTACGGCATGACGGAAACCTCTCCGGTGGCCACCATGAATCCCTCGAAAGGCAAGAAAAAACTGGGGACCATCGGGATGCCGTTTTTCAATGTGGCGTGCAAACTGGTGGACCCGGGCAGCGGGGAAGAAGTCCCGCTGGGCGAGGCCGGTGAAGTCTGCGTCAAGGGACCGCTGGTCATGCAGGGGTATTTAAACAAACCCGAAGAGACGCGGCACGCCATCGATGACGACGGCTACATGCACACCGGCGATGTCGGCATCATGGATGAAGACGGCTTCATCCGGCTGGTCGATCGAACCAAGGACATGATCATCGTGGGCGGCTTCAAGGTGTTTTCCAGCAAAGTGGAAGACGTTCTGTCCAAACATCCGGCCATTGAGGTGATGGCGCTGATCGGAATAGACAACCCCAAAAGACCGGGTTCGGAAATTGTCAAGGCCTATATCCAGCGTGATTCCGGTTACCGTTTCGACGGCGGCGAGGATGCCTTGAAGGAAGATATCATCAAATTTGCCAGGGATAAATGCGCTCCGTACGAGATCCCCAAAGTCATCGAGTTCATAGACGAGATCCCGCTGACCGCCGTGGGGAAGATCGATAAGAAGGTATTGCGGGTGAAGAAATCCCCATAGTTGCATAAACAACATGGCAAAAAATGGCTAATGGGCTGTTATTATATCAGATATCATAGTGCATACAACATTTTAACACCCGTTACAGTCCGTTTCGGTCCAAAAATTCCAAGATCACCTGATTGACTGCCACCGGCTTCTCCATCGGCACAACATGCCCGGCATCCATGATGTGAGCCCGCACGGCATTCTTGATGGTCTTCTCCAGTACTTCTGCGTACTTGGGTGGTGTGAGTTTATCATCTTCGGCGGTCACCACCAGAACTGGAACATCGATAGAAGGCAATCGATCGGTTACA
>PVMK01178829.1_pt1 | contig 12571 bp, 12 predicted proteins | sample 1853481 | NCBI WGS metagenome assembly PVMK01 (sample SAMN08533507, study PRJNA380276) | Marine sediment metagenome, whole genome shotgun sequencing project.
CGCTGCGGTCCCTCAACGCTGGACAACCGCCTTCGTTCAAGCTGGCAGATGTGCAATCGATGTTCGGCGCAGCGCAGGCATCCGAGACGACGGGTATGCCGATTGCTGGGATGCTGAACGCGTTGGCATTGGACCGTAGAAGGGCTGCTGCCGCGGCGACGCGCGAGAGGCTCGCCAAGCTCCCAGTGAAGATGCTATTCCCACTTGCCCTGCTGATCCTGCCGGGATTCGTCCTGTTGACGGTCGTACCGCCGCTCATGTCGGGACTGTCAAGGCTTGGCATGTGAGGACTGATCCGCTTCCCACCGTCGCGGCCGGATGTCGCGAAGCAAGGAGAACCAGATGTTCAGAAACCTACGACTCCATATCGTCTCCCTCTCACAGTCCGGCCAGGCAACGGCCGAATACGCCCTCGTGATGGTTGCAGCAGCGGTTGTTGCCCTCGCACTGATCTCCTGGGCGTCAACTACGGACATGCTCCCGTCCTTCTTCAACACGGTGATGCAGAAGGTCATTTCTGTTGCGAATCGGGCATGACTGCTCAGAGAGGATCTGCTGTGGTCGAATTCGCCCTTGTCCTGCCGCTCGTGCTCGTTGTGCTTCTCGGAATCGTCGAGGTTGCGGTTGTGGCGCGTTCGGAGATTCAATTGATCCACGCAGCGAGGGAGGGTGCTCGTGAGGCTGCAGCGTCGCCCGACACTCGGAGATCCGCTGCAGCTGTGCGCTCCGCGCTCGGCGACGCGGGTCGTCTGGCCAAGGTGTCTGTCACTCGGCCAACACAGATTGGGGAGAAGGCAACCGTCAGGGTTTCGCTCAGGCACACGGTCGCCGCTCCGTTCTTCGGCGGATTCAGCCTCGATCTCCAAGCTCAGTCCACTATGCGCGTTGAGCGGTGAACGCGGATCAATGGTGCTTGGGTTCGGTGTGCTCGTACTCGTTCTTGTGTTGTCGCTCGGCATAGGCGCTGTCGGCACAGGGATTGCCGGATACGTCCACGCCGCTGGCGCAGCGGATGCAGCGGCCCTCGCAGCTGCACCTGTGACGTTCCGGCCCTTCGGCGCAAGGGGTTCCCCGGCACGAGAGGCATCTCGATTTGCATCTGCTAACGGAACGCGACTTGTCAGCTGCGACTGCCGTGTCGATCGCTCGTGGAACGAGCGAACAGTCACGGTTGTCGTCGCTCGCTCAGTTGCGGTGCCGGGCCTGGGGAACCTCGAGGTGAGGGCAACTTCGCGAGCCACTTTTGAGCCGGCAGCGTTGTCTCAGCCGTGATCCGCCGCTCTGGTGTCTACTAGGGAGCCGATGTGCCGTATCGCCGCCGCCACGACCTCTGGGGGTTCCGTCGCAAAACAGATTCGCATGAAGCCAGGCTCACCGATCTGGCATGCCGATCCCGGCGTCATGTTCACGTTTGCTTCGTTGAGGATGAGACGCCAGATCCTGTCCTCCTCGGCCCATGTGGGCTCATCCATGAACCGACGGAAATCGGCGAGAAGGAACAAGCCTGCATCTGCGTCGACATAAGGGATGCCCACAGTGTCAAGTGCCGCCGTCGTGATCTCGTACGACCTGGCGAGTCGTCAGCGTATCTCAGTGAGATAGCGTTCGACCCACGCATCGTCGGCGAGCATGTTCGCCAGCAGATGCTGGGTATCGCCCGAGACGATGGACCAGTACCCGATCCCTGCAACAGCGCCGAGTACATCTTTGTTGGTTGAGGTGAGAACTCCTGCGCGGAGGCCGCTCATTGCAAAGTCCTTGCTGAAGGCCCATATCTCATGGATGTCATCTCCGATGGAGATGATCGAAGCCAGAGGCTCACGTGCCCCATCGCCATGTGTGGAGAGCGCGTAGATGCCGTTCACGACGATATGGATTCCCCTCGATCGTGCCCACTCGATGCACGCAGCCACATCATCAGGTGGCGAAATTTGACCTGTGGGATTGCCCGGATTGGTAAGCAGCAGAGCGGCAATCGGGACGTCGGATCGGGAGGCGGCAGCTTCAAGGAGTTCGGGTGTGAGCCTGAAGCCGTCCGAACTCGACGTGTGGACAGGCACGATGGTGAGTTCATCCCGCGTCTCGAGGTCAGCCCAGTAGAAGGCGTAGCTCGGCGTGGGAACGAGGACACCTTCGCCAGGATCGGCGAGAACGAAGAACAGCATTTCGAGAATCGCGCCGGCGCCAGCGAACAGGACAAGATCATCAGCTTCCACCGTTCGGCCCCAGATGTGATGTGATCCGAATGACGCGATCAGTTCTCGAAGCTCGATCGAGCCGGTCGTGTCGCCGTAGGCAACCGAAGCGGGGCCGACGCTCCGGTTCCGGTTGATCTGTGGCTCCAGAACATCCCACATGAGCAGGTTCTGGGCAATCGCCAATCCGATGTAAGGATCCGGATCATCGGGGGCCGAGTCTGTCGAACGCTCGAGGTGCTCTGCGATGTAGGTGGGTACCGGTGAGGTGTCGACCAGGGACTGTGCCCGGTTCGACAAGAGGGGTTTCGGTATCATGTGAACAGGATACGAAGCCGGTGGTTCGGCCGTCAGTTGCTCCTGATGCCATCTTCGATGACATCAGCGATGATGTCATCAGCCTCTGGATCGAGGAAGACAACCGAAGCACCACCGCCAGCCCTTCCGAGTTGTCCAGGGAGCACCTCGTTGGTTATCTCTCCGACATCCATGTAGAACGCAGCTACGCCAAGCTGAATGAGATCGGTTGGCGTGAGGTTCGTTTCGGTGTACTTGACGAGTTCGCCGAGAAGTGTGGGCACGTCCTCAACGGAACCTTGTTGGAGCATCGTGAGGACCGCCAACATGATGACTCCATGGTGCTTTGACCGCGAAAAATCGCCGTGTCGCACGCCTTTGCGCGTGCGCGCATATTCGAGAGTTCTCACCGGAGTAAGGGTTTGCTCTCCCGCCGAGAATCCGGGCCACCACAGCTGTGTGGGGATCGAGATGGGCAGGTTGATGAGCAGTCGGCCAACGGAAGCTGCGACCAGGTCTTCGAATCCGGAGAATGCTGTGAGGATGTAGCCGTCGAGGGGTATGTCCCACGTGTTGGTGAAGTGGTCGAATATGGCGTCGGGCCCCCGGCCCGATGACGTGAGCGCGTTGATGCGCATCTCTCCGAAAGGAGAGCTGATCCAGGTGTCCCTCGGCCAGCCAAGGATCGTGCCCTCTCCTGTGGCGGGGACGGACGTCACGATGTGAATCGAGTCCATCCTGTGGACTGCGGCATCGCCCCCTGGGCGAGCATCTGACCCCAGGACCAGCACGCGCCTCGGACTCTCTCCGAACCATGGATCTGTGCCACTGGATCCGAGATCTGCGCCAACCACACGCCACCCCGACCCCTCGTCTGCCAGTAGCAGGATGTCCTCATTGTCGAACCTGACGACCGCAACAGTGCCACCGGTCTCGAGTTCTTGCATCGTCGTCGTTGCGGTGTATTGATCGTTCAGCTCGCCACTGAGATCCTCATGGTGGGTGATGAAGGCTGGATCGAGTCCTGTGTGTCGTTGCGCGGATCCTGGACGACAGACAGGAACTCGCGGCTTGCCTCTGCGAGGCCGAAGGGGATATCGCCCACAACCAGTACCGTCGCGATAGGTGTCGTTGTCGTTGTCGCAGTCGTGGGTGGGGCCGTCGTTGGCTGAGGTGGTGGGGTGGTGGTCGTGGGTGCTGCAGTCGTGGCAACCTCTTCTGAGGCTGCTGGAGAACAGGCAGTGGCGAGCAGCGCAAGACCGATTGCGATGCTGATGATTCGACTTGTCGTGGACATCGGCGCGCAGAGTAACCGCGGGAAGGCAGATTGTGGTTGATGCAGGAATCGACGCTGTGATCAGGGTCGTCTGGAGGGGTGGAACCAACTTGTCGTCAGGATATTTGGGTGACGTCTGATGTCTGACGTCCGACTCCGTCTATAATTCCTCCGGTTTCAAGCCCTCTTCCGAACCAACACCAGGAGTGAATTCTGTGAATGCCGATGTCTGGCTCTATGTAGCTATCGCAATGGGCGTCTTGTCGCTGATCGTGGCCGCCTTCTATGGCCGTCAGGTTCTCGAGGTTTCGCCAGGAAATGACCGAATGGTCTACCTCATGGGTGTCATCCGCGAAGGTTCGATGACATTCATGAAGCGCGAATACACGGCAATCGCAGGATTTGTGGTGGTCATGGCCATCCTCATTTATGCCCTCCTTGATTGGGGCAGGCCCTGGGGCGCTGTTGCGTACGTGTTCGGTGCCATCATCTCTGCTCTCGCGGGCTTCATCGGCATGCGGATCGCAACTGCAGCCAACGCCAGAACCGCTGAGGCCGCTCGGCAGGGGGGCACCGCACAGGCGCTTCCCGTCGCGTTCCGCGGAGGTGCCGTCATGGGATTCACGGTTGCGGGCCTTGGCCTCCTCGGGTTCTCTCTCGGCGTGTGGTTCTTCGGAGATGTGCTCGAGGACCCGAATTGGGTGAATATCGTCACGGCAATAGGACTTGGAGCGTCCTCGATTGCATTGTTCGCCCGCGTTGGCGGCGGCATCTACACCAAGGCTGCCGACGTCGGTGCCGATCTCGTGGGCAAGGTCGAGGCAGGAATTCCTGAAGATGACCCCCGGAACCCTGCAACGATCGCCGACAATGTTGGAGACAACGTCGGCGATGTTGCGGGCATGGGCGCTGACCTTTTCGAGTCCTATGTAGGCTCGCTCATCGCTCCGATAGCGTTCTCTGCGATCGTGTTCTCTAGTGCCCCTTTCCTTCCTCAACTGATCTTCTATCCGCTGATGATCGCCTCGATTGGTATGGGGGCATCGATCATCGGTTCATTCCTCGTCAAGCCGAAGGGTGACCATCTTGCCAAGGCGCTCGCTACCGGCACTCTCGCGGCTGCTGGTCTCACGGTCCTTGGTGTGGCAGCCCTGACCCCTCTGATGTTCAACGATGTTGATGGCGTCAAGAATTCCTGGGGCTTCTTCCTTGCCGTGGTTGTCGGCCTCGCCATCGGGTTGCTCGTCGGCAAGATATCTGAGTGGTACACGTCTGACCATTACAAGACAGTCAAGGGGATTGCAAAGCAATCAGAGACAGGTCCTGCGACCGTCATCCTCGCCGGGATCTCTGAGGGCATGAAGTCCGCCGCATACTCCGTGATCGTCGTTGCGTTTGGAATGGGAGCTGCGTACTGGGCGGGCGACCTGGCGATAGATGGCGGAGGGATCTATGGCGTCGCGATTGCAGCGATTGGGGTCCTTTCGACGCTCGGAATCACGGTATCTGTCGACGCCTACGGCCCGATCGCTGACAATGCCGGTGGCATCGCCGAGATGGCAAATCTCGATCCTGAGGTCCGCGAGGCCACCGACCAACTAGACGCCCTCGGCAACACGACTGCTGCTGTTGCAAAGGGGTTCGCCATCGCGTCCGCTGCAGTAACAGCCATGGCCCTGTTCTTCACATTCGCTTCGGCCGTCGGGGTCGACGGCTTCAACATCCTCGACATTGAGGTCGTTATCGGTCTGTTCCTCGGGGGCATGTTCCCCTTCCTGTTCGCTGCCCTGACTATCCAGGCCGTTGGCCGGGCTGCATTCCAGATGATCGAAGAAGTGCGTCGCCAGTTCAGGGAAATCCCCGGTCTGCGCGAGGGCAAGGAAGGTGTCGAACCCGAGTACTCCAAGTGTGTTGATATCTCAACGAAGGCGTCTCTGAGAGAAATGATTCTCCCTGGCTCGATGGCAGTTGCGCTGCCGCTCGTCGTCGGTTTCGTCTCCGTTGACATGCTCGGCGGACTTCTCGCCGGAGCCCTCGTCACCGGATTCCTACTCGCCATCTACATGGCGAACGCGGGGGGAGCCTGGGACAACGCCAAGAAGTTCATCGAGGCAGGAGCCTTCGGGGGCAAGGGTTCTGACGCCCACAAGGCTGCCGTTGTCGGTGACACGGTCGGTGATCCATTCAAGGACACCTCGGGCCCCGCAATGAACATCGTGATCAAGGTCATGACGATCGTCTCGCTCATCTTCGCATCTGCGTTCGTCAGCTTCGGCGGAATTCTGTAGGGAACTATCAGCTCCTCACTCTCAGTCGGCACCTTCGGGAGCCTCTGCTGATTGCTGGTTTCTGACGGCTCACGGCTGACCGCTGCCGAGGGGCGCACTATCAGCGCCGATGACGCATCGTTTGACTCAGTTCTCAACGAACTGCTCGGGCGCGGCCCAGACTCGTCGTTGGTTCGCGTGTAGGACGTAGTGTCCAAATCAGGATGCGTCTGAACCCTTGACCGGCCGCGGGTTGGGGTGCTCGCAGAGTTCGTAGTAGTTACCGTCGGGTGCTTTGAAATAGAACCATCCGTGGCCATCGGCGCCACGCTCGATGTCGGTGAGTCCTTCCGTCTCGGCTGTGGCGAGCTCGTCGTGCGCTGCGATGATGTCGTCGATCCAGAGCCCGGCGACCGGACCCGTATCAAGTTGATCGTGCTCACTCGAGTCTGGGCCAAAGATTTCGAAGAGATCGCCGTTGCTCGCGGCGAGGCGTGTGAACCCGGGAACATCGGTCGTGATCTCCATACCGAGATGCTCCGAAAAGAACCTTCTCATTCCTGATCGGTCATCGGTGGCTGAGCCAATCCAGATGATTCCCTTCACATGCATGGTGCCCTCTCCCAGACGCGTTCCGTCACCGGCCTCCGGCGCAGCAGATGCCCTGTGGGTCCATTGTGGTCGATGCAGCGCTTCCGTGCGAACATCTCGTGTGATGGTTACTGTCGAGCACCGTAATTCGTGTGATGGTTTGGGGGTTCGAAATGGCTATCGATTCGGTCGACGATCTGCGGGCGCACGTTGCGCTTGCCACGAAGGTGGAACTCTCGACGATTCCGCCCTATCTCTTCGCGATGTATTCGATCAAGGATCACGAATGTGATGCCGCGAGGCTGATTGCAAGTGTCGTCGTCGAAGAGATGCTCCACGTGTGCCTCACCACGAATCTTCTCCTCGGAATCGGTGGCGAGCCTAACTTCGGCAGCGACGCTGTTCCCACATATCCGAGTGTCTTGCCACACCACACGCCCGACCTGTTACTCGTACTGGAGCGATGCAGCACGAGGTTGGTGACAGAGACGTTCATGACCCTTGAGAGCCCCCGAACTTCGGGTGCTCCCCCCCAAGACGATGTATACGAATCCTTGGGCCAGTTCTATGGGGCCCTGGAGCAGGCCGTTGACGACCTCGATTCGGAGAATGACCTTTTCGTACACTGCCAAGCGACCAGACAACTATCGGATCCTTCGTTCTACTCACCGATCAAGTTCGACGCCGAGGACAGCGGTGGACTGATGCTCGTGTGTGACGGCGAGAGCGCAGATAGGGCACTCGAGATCATCATCGATCAGGGAGAGGGGCTGAGTGACGAGAAGTGGGCTGACCCTCTCCACCAGGAGCTCACTCATTTCTACAAGTTCGAACAGATCGCGAGTGGCGTGAGCCCGATAGGAGAGGTGTGGCCCGTCCGGGCGAACCCGAAGACTGCGGATTTTCCTGAGCCGGTCGCGAATGTATCGCGATTGTTCAACGCGCTCTACGGACTGATGTTCGTGACCATGCGCGACCTGTTCTCGGGCGAAAATGACCAGGGTCTGATCATCGGTCGGCTATACGCCCTGATGTCGGCATGTATGACACCGACCGCGAGATACCTTGTTGAGCAACCGATTTCAGAAGGAGAGCATGCCGGTCCCACGTTCGAGATTCATCAGTTCTCCGGAGATCCGTGGCGCGAGACAACCGAACTCGCCGATGCCGTGGCAACGGAGGACACGAGACTTGAGGGGGTGCGTTCGATCGTTGGATCTCTTGGTCGGTCATCTGACTGATAGCCGACGCCTGTCGTCTTCTCGCTAACCTGATTCGGTATGCGAATAGTCATTGTTGGTGCAGGCGCGGTTGGTTCCTTCCTTGCTGAAAAGTTCTCCTACGAGGGCCAGGACGTGGTCGTCATCGAATCTGATCCCGTGCGCGCCGCCGAGGCGCAATCCGAAATCGACTGCTTGGTCATCAACGGCAACGGAGCGTCTGCGGAGACCTTGAAGAACGCGGGACTTGCTGACTCGGATCTCCTGATAGCTGTGAGCTCATCGGACGCGGTAAACGTGCTTGCGTGTGCCGCAGGGACGACGCTCAACATTCCCCGCAAGGTTGCAAGGGTCGAGGATCCACAGCTCAAGGCGGAGGTCGAAGCACTCGGTGTTGACCTGGTAATCGACCCAGATGAAGCCGCGGCAAGAGAACTTCTCAGCCTCGCGTCGAGTGGCGACATTTCCGAGATGATCGAGTTTGCCGATGGCGAAATCGTTCTCATTGGCGCATACGTGAGCCCAACCGCGTCGTTTGTCGGCCGATCACTCGCAGATCTCAGGGAAACCGTCGTCTCGTGGGACTGGCTTGTCGTGGCGGTGGTCCGGCACGGTAAGACGATCATCGCCAGAGGCGCGACGACACTTGAGGCTGGAGATCATGTGTTGATGATGGCGCGCAGGGACGCGACACAGAACGCCTATGAGTGGCTTGGTCTGTCAAGCAAACCTGCTGAAAAGGCCATCATCCTGGGCGGTACTCGGCTCGCGCGGCTGACGGCGAAGTTGCTTGCCGACCACGGGATCCATACGACGTTGATCGATTCAGACATGGGTCGCTGTCGGGTCATTGCAGAAAAACTACGCAATGTCGTCACGGTGTGCGCGGAACCCAAGGATCCCAAGATTCTGAGAGCAGAGGGAGTCGAAGCGACCGATGTTGTCATGGCTCTCTCGGGATGGGATAGTGAGAACGTGGTTGGTGCGCTTGTCGCGAAAGCACTCGGTGCGCACGAGGTAATTGCGAGGTTCTCGAACACGGACCTCGTCGGATTGTTGTCCGGCATCGGCATCGATGCAACCGTCAGTTCTCGACTCTCAGCAGCGAACGAGATTCTTCGATTCGTGCGGCGAGGGGTGATCCACTCCGTCGTGACGTTCTCCGACTCAGATGCCGAAGCGATAGAGCTCGAGGTGGGACCGAAGAGTCCGGCCATTGGTAAGACCCTTGCGGACCTCCGGCTCCCGCACTCGCTGATCATCGGCGGAGTTCAGCGAGGATCGAAAGCGTTCGTCCCTCGGGGGAATACGACCATCGAAGTTGGCGATCATCTGATCATGATCGCGCTGCCGGAGGCGATCGCCACTGCAGAGAAGCTGTCCGGCTGACTAGATGTCGTGGCGTCATCTCCTCCATGTTGTCGGAGCGGTCCTCGGGGCGATCGGACTTTCGATGCTCGCAGCTCCAGTGGTCTCAGCGGTGTATCAGGAGTGGTCGGACATTCCCGGGTTGTTGCTTGCCTCGGCGATTACCGTTGTCATCGGCTTTGGTCTCTGGCGCGTCTTCGACCGACCGGGTGAACTTTCAACTCGGGAAGGGTTTGCTGCCGTTGGTCTTGCGTGGATCGCTCTCTCGCTGTTCGGCGCCCTTCCCTACCTGCTAACTGGTGCGATCGGTAACGTGACAGATGCTGTTTTCGAGGCCTCGGCAGGCTTCACGACAACAGGGGCCTCTGTCATCCCCGACCCTGGTGCAATGTCACACGGCATACTTTTCTGGCGATCTCTAACCCAGTGGATTGGCGGGATGGGAATCATCGTGCTCTCGATTGCCATTCTCCCTCTGCTCGGCATGGGAGCCCATCAACTAGCAAGAGCAGAGTCGCCCGGCCCCATGCCTGACAGGCTGACACCGAGGTTCAAGGATACGGCGAAGCGGCTGTGGCTTGTCTATCTGATTCTTACGGGTATCGAGGCCGCGCTCCTGTGGATCGGGGATATGACGTTCTTCGAAGCCGTCAACCACTCACTCACAACCATGTCCACCGGTGGATTCAGCACGAACATGGGTTCCCTCGGAGCGTTCTCGGCGTACTCCCAGTGGATCGTGATCGTGTTCATGACACTTGCGGGAATGTCATTCGCTCTGCACTACAAGGTCGTTCGACGGGACTGGAAGGCGTATTTCAGGTCGGTCGAGTTGCGGGTCTATCTCTCGATCGTCGCGATCGCTGCAGTACTCATGGTTATTGGGACGTGGGGAGGCTCGGTCGCGGAGACTGTTCGCGACGGCGTGTTCACCTCGCTCGCGATTGTCACAACCACAGGCTTCGCGACTGCCGATTTCGGAGCTTGGACTGCCGCGCTCGGGATAATGATCGTTGGCCTCATGTTCGTCGGTGGAATGGCGGGATCGACGTCCGGGTCGATCAAGACCGATCGACTCAACATCCTCTACGAAGCCTCCCGTACTGACGTCCGGCGTCTCATCCATCCGCGCGGTGTGTTCGTCACCAGAGTCGGTAGGACGGCAATTCCAGATCTTGTCGTTGAGACCGTGCAGACCTTCTTTCTCCTCTATATGTTCTCCTTCATGACGGGGACGTTCCTCATGGCGATTCTCGTCTCGCTATCCGGAGCGGAGACCGATGTCATGGCGATCGTGACGAGCGTCGCGACTTCGATCGGCAACGTCGGTCCAGGGCTCGGCGAGGTGGGGCCCACAGGCAACTTCCTTGGAATCCCGTGGGCAGGCAAGTGGTTGCTCTCATCCCTGATGATCGTGGGTCGCCTCGAGATTCTTCCGATCCTCATCCTGTTCAACAGAGAGGTGTGGAGGAGATGAGCGACTCGCCGATGACCAGAACTGTCACCCTGATCCGACACGCGGAAACCAACGCCAACAGCGTCGGCCGTTGGCAGGGCAATGCTGACTCCGGTATTTCGCCAAGGGGTGAGCAGCAACTCGTCGCGCTGGCCAGCCGGCAGAATGGTTCGGGCAGCAATCTGTTGGTTGCATCGGACCTTCCCAGAACGATACGAACCGCTTCCGTTCTTGGTGATCCTGAACCGAATTCGGCATGGCGTGAGTTCAGGGTTGGCGACTGGGAGGGACTAACTTCGGTCGAGATCATGAGCAAGTATCCGGGTCAGATGGAGGCCTTCCTCGCAGGTGAGGACGTCGCTCCAGGGGGTGGCGAGCGTATGTCCGATTTCGGGGACAGAGTCGTCGCAGCCTTCACGGAGCTCGTGGCGTCCCTCGACGAAGGCCAATCAGCAACAGTTGTCACCCATGGAGGAGTCATCTGGGCGATCATGGGATACATCCTTGGGCGAAATGGCGGCCCGATGAAACTGATTCCGTCCCACAACACCGCCTCAACGGTGATCCGCATCGATGCGGATGGGGACACGCAGATCAACGTGTTCAACGACGCGACCCATCTCTCCGCAGTCCCGAGGCAGTTCGGGCCCCAGGGCACGGCCGTATCCCTCTTCCGCCACGGCCAGTCGGAGGCGAATGTGGCCGGTCGATGGCAGGGTCGTACCGATAGCCCTCTCACGCCACTCGGTCGTAGTCAGGTTGCATCAGCGGCACTCACCGTGCCGGCGGTGGAGGCATTGTTCACGTCTCCTCTAGGGCGAACAGTCGAGACTGCCTCGATTCTTGGCGCCGCCGCTGGACTCTCTCCTTCGGACAGTGAAGGACTGGTTGAGATGGCCTTCGGCAATTGGGAGAACATGACGATCAAAGAAGCCATTGCCAACGACCCGGATCTATTCGAGTTGATCTTCACCCAGGATCAGGACAGGCCCAGGGGCAGAGACGGAGAGACGTTCGCCGAGGCGGGCGAAAGATTGCATGGGACCATTGCGTCGTTGGCTGCGGCGTCAGAATTTGACCACATTGGAGTGGTCTCCCACGGTGCAGCGATTCGTGCGTACGTGTCGAGTGTCGTCGGCCTCGACTTCGCCGTACGAAACCGCCTTCCCATTCCTCGAAACTCATCGATGTCACAGATACGTCAGACCTCTTCTGGGCCTGTGCTCGCCGCCTACAACGTTGCGCCGCATTTGGACGAATAGGTCCCGACCATGCGACTGCTCATCGTCACGAACGACTATCCACCGAAACCAGGTGGCATCCAGATGTACCTCAAGAATCTCGTTGACGCATATCCAGATGCGGTCCACGTGGTTGCTCCGCACGATCCAGATGCTGTTTCACGTGAGCTGGGCGTGAGTCGCGGTTCGACGACGTACATGCTTCCGACCCGTGCAACGGCCCGTGTGATCGCCGCGGCCGCGGACCGCTTCGAGCCCGACGCTGTGCTCTTCGGTGCTCCCCACCCGCTTTTGTTCCTCGGAGACCTTCTCAGGAGAGCGTTCGGCGTACCGATCGGTGTTTTGAGTCATGGTGCGGAGATCACGATCCCTGGTGCGCTCCCTGGCGTACGGCGACTTCTCAGGCGCGACCTCGCATCAGCAGACGTTCGGTTCGCCGTGAGTCGGTACACGGCGAGGAGCGTGCAACGGATATCGGGGAGGTCGGTCGAACTTCTCGGTGCTGGCGTCGATATCGACACGTTCCGGCCTTCAGCGATTTCGCCAACCAACGGTCCGCCCGTCGTCGGCTGTGTGAGCCGCTTCGTACCGCGCAAGGGCCAGGGCCGTCTCATCGAAGCCGCAGCGAGACTCGAGCGGGATGTTGAACTTCTCTTCGTC
>PVMK01121187.1_pt1 | contig 12569 bp, 10 predicted proteins | sample 1853481 | NCBI WGS metagenome assembly PVMK01 (sample SAMN08533507, study PRJNA380276) | Marine sediment metagenome, whole genome shotgun sequencing project.
TCCAGGAGTTCATCATCCAGAACTTCAGGGCGAAGGCTGACACCAGGATGATGAACTCCTGGAGATGCCCGAACTCGGCCTGAAGGTTGCGCAGAGCAAAGAGGCTGTCGACGATCTCTTCGGCGGTCTCTCCTATGCCGACAAGGATGCCGGTTGTGAACGGAACGTTCTGGCGACCGGCTTCCCGAATCGTCTCGACCCGAACGGCAGGGATCTTGTCGGGACAATTGTGGTGAGGCATCCCCGGTTCTGTAAGTCGGTCGGAGATGTTCTCGAGCATGAGGCCCATCGACACGTTGGTCTTGCGCAGCGACGCAATCGACTCGCGGTCCATGATCCCCGGATTGGCGTGCGGGAACAACCCTGTCTCGGACCTGATCAGCTCTGACATCATGACCACGTAGTCAAGTGTCGAGGACGCACCGTGCTCTGACAGGAACTGGCGCGCTTGCGGCCACTTGTCCTCGGGTCGGTCGCCAAGGGTCAGAAGCGCTTCTGTACATCCAAGTTCGTCCCCGGCCTTCACTATCGCCAGCACATCCTCGGGTTCGAGGTATTCACCACCGTTTCCCGGAGGCTTCACGAACGTGCAGTACGTACACGTGTCCCTGCACATCGTGGTGATGGGCACGAACACCTTCTTCGAGTACGTGATCGTCGTGCCGTGACCGTCGTTCCTCAGCGACGAAGCCATTGATAGCAGTTCGGAGCCGTCGACTGAGACATCGAGGAACCGAAGCGCAAGATTTGGGTCAGGGGTACCGAGCACGGAGAGAAGGTATCACGGCCAGCCGACCTCTCAGACGGTGTCAGGGACCGACTCGCCCGTTGGGAGCCCCACTGCGTCCGGCACCTCGATCTCGAGATTGCGCAACGGCGCGTATGACCAAGCGACGAAGGCGGAGGCGATCACGAAGACACCGATCGCCACGAAGAACAGTCCGTACCCGCTGGCAGTTCCGCTCCCCATGAGCGACTGGAGGAAGTCGCCGAGACCGGACGACTCTGTCATAAGCGGGACGAACACCCTGTCCGCGAGAGGGCCAGCGACCAACAGTGCCAACGGTGATGTCAACTGAGCGAGCATCCCCCGCACCGCGAACACGCGGCCTTGCACGTCGGGCTCCACCTTCACCATCCAGATGGCCTGGCTCATCGCGCCAAGGATCGGAACCGAGAACATTCCGATCCACATCGATGCGATGATGATGACCAGCGAGGTTGTCCAACCCAACGTGATCATCGCCGAGCCGAGCACCATCGAGGCAAGCAGTATCCCCTTGACCTTGTGTTCTGCCTCCGCCCAGGTCGCTGCAACGATCGAGCCTGCGAGCATGCCTGTGCTTCCGATCGTGAGAGACATGCCAAGCGTCGTCTCACTTCCGACGCTGAGCATGAACGCGATCAGCATCGGGCCGAGGAAGCCGAACGCAAAGTTGACTGCAGCGAAGAACATGAGGAGCGCGAACAAACCATGGCGGGCGAAGATGTACTTGAAGCCGAACAGCGTCTCCTGCCACAACGAGCCCTTGGCCTCCTCGCCTACCTCGCTCTTCGGAGGCCGGGGGAACCGAACGACCAACAGCGTCACAATCGCAAACGTGAACGTGACCACGTCAATGAGAACGAGCCCCGTCGCGCCAAAACCGACGATGGCGACAGCAGCGAGCAACGGGGCGATGAGTTGCGAGATCGCCTCGGCCATCTGCACCATGCCGGATGCACGCTGGTAACTCTCCTTTGGGACGAGGAGCGAGATCGACGCCTGATACGCCGGCCATTGGAAGGCCTGGAAGACGGAGGAGAATGCGCCCACGACGACAAGGGCAGTGATGCTCGCCGCATCGTTGAGGAACAGCACGAATATCACGATCGTGCCGACTCCCGACCCTGCGTCGGACAAGATCATCGCCCAACGGCGATCCCACCGGTCGACGAGTGCACCGGCGACCGGAGACAGAAGGATCCGGGGAAGGCTCGATGCGAGGAGCACCATTGCCAAGGAGGTGACGGATCCCGTCGCAAGAAAGACCCAGAGGCTCAGCCCGAACCACGTGAGTCCGCTGCCTACGAGCGATATCACCTGTCCGAACCACACGATCAGGAACGTGCGCCCGAACCGTGGCCGATCAGCCGACGCTGACTCTTCTCCGGGCGTTGTGAGTTCGTCTTCCGACGTGGTGAGCTCATCCATCGGCGGTATTGTCGGGAATTCCCGACCATTTGTCAAGTCGCGCTCACAACGTCCGTCCTCCGGTGCTTCTTCGTGTGTGAACTCTCGGGCGGTAGCCTGCGAGCCATGCGTTGGTGGACTCTTGCATTGATCGCCCTTGCGGTGTCTTCCTGCTCGCCCGGGGAGCCATCGCCAGCGGCGACGACCACGTCGGTGGTCGTGACGAAAACGACGACCTTGGCAACCGATGAGATCTGCAAGATCGGCGATCTGAAGTTCGGAGACGAGGGCCTCGTAGCGGCCCTCGGAGAGGACCTTGGCGATGCCACGACACTCTCAAGCATTCGATGGGAGGGCTCAGCTACCTGTGAACGAATCACCATCGCGTTCGCCTCGAGATCGGGAGCGCCAGCCAAGACGCTCGGCCCAACCGGGGTCTCGGTTCTCGGCTTTGCGTCGGTGGTTCGTATCGCCCTTCCAGCCGCACTCACGGACACTGCGGTCGCCGACATGCTCGCCGATGGGGACCTCGTTGAACGAGCCTTCGTCATACGAGGTGACGACGACGCGATGTTGATCGACATCCACGGACCACATGGTCTGGCTATCGCCGCACGCGCATTCGTGACCACTTCCCCCTCGACGCTCGTCATCGACGTCATCGCATCGGAGTCGGATGCTCACCCGATCGGAGCAGGAACATCGAGAACCGCCATCGTGGTGACCCCTCCCGCAGGTCCAACGATCTACCCCTTCACCATCGAGGGATACGCAGCACCCAGCGAGCCATCCACCAAGGTACAACTCGTGTCAGACGGCGAGGTTGTTACGGACATCTCGCACTCGTTGCCAGGCTGGACAGACGCATGGCAGGCCTTCGTCGTCTCGATCCCAGACGGGCCGTCGGGCACGGTCGAGATCTTCGTCGGCTCAGGCGACGTCACCATCGACCCCGAGGTCGGCACGATCGTCGTAGTGGAAGTTCCCTAGGAAGACCACAGACAACAGACAACAGATCGGTCGCTCCGCTCCCTGACAGACCAGCGCCGCGGCGCTCGCCCTCTGGTCTGTCGTCTGTCGTCTGTTGTCTGTTGTCTACTCTGCCCCCATGACTGACGTTCTCACATGGTTCAGGGTTGCCGACGCCGATGCGATCGCCGTGGGGAGTGTCACGGTGGTTCAAGCGGGCCACTTCACGCTGGCGCTCTCGCGGACCGAGGACGGCTGGGGAGCCGTCTCCAACCGCTGCCCACATCAGGGAGGGCCGCTCGGGGAAGGCCTCATCGAAGGTCAGTGGCTCGTCTGCCCATGGCATGGCTGGGAGTACGACCCGAAGACGGGCGAGACACCGGGTCCGTTCGATGACCGTGTTGAATGCTTTCCCGTGGAGGAGCGCGACGACGGAATCCACATCGGAGTCAAGGAACCGGTCGTCCATGACACGACGCTCATGACACAGGTCGTGGATGAACTCGTCGAGGGTGGGATCACAGCGGTCTTCGGCATAGTCGGACACTCGAATCTCGGCCTCGCCGATGCCTTCCGGGCAGCGGAGAAACGTGGCGACCTTCGATTCATCGGCGTGCGACACGAAGGTGCAGCTGCGTTCGCTGCCTCGTCGTTCGGGAAGCTGACCGGGAAGCCCGCTGTCTGTTTCGCTATTGCGGGTCCTGGTGCGACGAACCTGTACACCGGCATGTGGGACGCAAAGCTCTCGAACACGCCGCTGCTCGCCATCACGGGCCAGATACCTACGAAACTTCTCGGAACCAGGGCGTTCCAGGAAGTCCCGCTTGAGAGTGCAATGGGACCGGTCGCCGGATGGTCAAAGCGGATGTCTGCGAGCGACGGACCCGATGTAGCTGCGGACATGCTGAACTTTGCCACGACTCAGCACGACATCGCCCATCTGGTCATCCCCGATGACGTCCAAACGCTGCCGGCCGCTGACGATGTGCACGTCCCCATCCGGCCGCTCGAGAACCGCCTCTCCCCTACGCCCCAGGATGTCGCCGAGATCGCCAGGATGATCGACGGCGCCGAGAATCCGCTGTTCGTTATCGGCAAAGGCGGTGCTCCGCAATCCGCGGACATCCTCGTCCTTGCAGAACATGTCGACGCTGCCGTTGCGACCACGTTCCCTGCAAAGGGCTGCGTTGATGAGTCCTGGCCGCTCTCGACCGGGGTGCTTGGCAGGTCAGGCACACCCGTCTCAGCCGCCATGCAGACACGCTCAGACCTGATCGTCGTGTTCGGTGGGGGCATGGCTCCCCACACGGGTATCACACCGAAACGCCCTGTTGTTCGAATCGATGTCGATCCGCTTGCTTCGCGTCGCAACGGTGCGAACGTTGAGGTCTTCGCAATGGCCGACGCGGGCGAAACGGCAACCGCTCTGACAGACGCGACAGCGGCGAAGGATCGCCCGGAACTCCGGGAATGGTTGGAAGCGCGAAAGGCCTGGTGGAACGAGCGAAAGCGATCGAGGCTGGGACTCGACCGGGACGGACGGCTGACGAGCGCAGGGATATTCACAGCTCTCGAACGACACATTCCCCACGACGCGATCGTTGCGCTCGACGTTGGTAACTCAACGTACTCGTTCGGTCGGTACTTCCAGGCGAACGGCCAGCGGGTCGCGATGTCGGGGTGGCTCGGCTCTATCGGATACGCGTTGCCAGCCGCGATCGGTGCTGCGGCCGCCTACCCGGAGAAGACCATCGTGGGCGTCGCCGGCGATGGAGGGGTCGGCCAGTACGCCATGGAGCTCGCAACCGTCGCTCTGTACGGGCTCAACGTGAAGATGCTCGTCCTCTCCAACGATGAGCTCGGAAAGATCACTGCAGAACAGCAACTCGCGAACACGCACGTATGGGCAACGAAGCTCAAGAACCCATCGTGGGCCAACATGGCGACCTCGCTCGAGATGTACGGCCGACGCGTCGAAACGCCCGCAGACCTTGACGAAGGAATGGCCGAACTCTTCACCACCAAGGGCCCAGGCGTCCTCGACATCCGCTCAAGCAAGCTTCAGTACTGAGGCAGAAGACCTCAGACCACAGACCTCAGACCTCAGACCTCAGAACTTCTCATTTCTGGTCTGTCAGTGAGCGCAGCGAACGGGTCTGAGGTCTGTTGTCTGTCAGCGAGGCTTGCCGAGCGGGTCTGGAGCGAGCGCAGCGAGCGATTACATGTTTCGGCGGTATTGGCCGCCTACGGCGTGGAGGGCCCTCGTCATCGTGCCGAGGGAGCACACTTTGGATGCTTCCATGAGGGCGGAAAAGACGTTCTCGCCTGCAAGCGCGGCTTCCTGGACATTGGAGACAGCGGCGTCGGAGGACTTGGCTCTCGACTCCCTGACCGCTCGGACATCTGCAACGAGTTGATCTTTGGCTGCACTGTCTGACCTGATCACTTCTTCTGGGATGACGAATGGTGAGCCATCGCTGGAGAGGAAGGTGTTGACGCCCACGATGGGGAGGCCTCCGCTGTCCTTGAGATGCTCGTACCGCATCGACTCTTCCTGGATCTTGGATCGCTGGTACATCGACTCCATCGCACCAAGTACCCCGCCCCGGTCGGTGAGCCGATCGAATTCAACAAGAACCGCTTCCTCAACAAGATCTGTCAGTTCCTCGATGATGAACGAGCCTTGCAAGGGGTTCTCGTTCTTGGCGAGGCCAAGCTCCTTGTTGATGATGAGCTGGATGGCGAGCGCTCGACGCACGGAGTCCTCCGTCGGAGTCGTGATCGCTTCGTCGTACGCGTTCGTGTGGAGGGAGTTCGTGTTGTCGTAGATCGCATACAGGGCCTGCAGGGTGGTTCGAATATCGTTGAAACCGATCTCCTGTGCGTGAAGCGACCGACCGGATGTCTGGATGTGGTACTTCAGCTTCTGACTCCGCTCTGACGCCCCATACAGGCCCTCCAACGCCTTGGCCCAGATGCGTCTCGCAACCCTCCCTATGACGGCGTACTCGGGGTCGATACCGTTCGAGAAGAAGAAACTCAGGTTCGGTGCGAAATCGTCGATCGCCATCCCCCTCGCTCTGTAGTACTCGACAAAGGTGAATCCATTCGCAAGCGTGAATGCCAATTGCGTGATCGGGTTCGCTCCGGCTTCCGCCATGTGGTAGCCAGATATCGAGACGGAGTAGAAGTTCCTGATGTCGTTGTCGACGAAATACTGCTGCATGTCGCCCTGCATCGAGAGGGCGAACTCCGTTGAGAAGATGCATGTGTTCTGAGCCTGATCCTCCTTGAGGATGTCGGCCTGGATGGTGCCCCTCACCGCGGCGAGCGTCTCAGCCTTGATCTTCTCGTACACATCGGCGACGAGCACGTCGTCGCCCGATACGCCAAGCAACATGAGACCAGACCCGTCGTGTCCCGGGGGGAGTTCGCCGTGGTACTTGGGCTGCTCCACACCGCGGTCGGCGAAGATCTCGGATACAGCGACACTGGTCGGTTCGACGAGTCCGTTCTTGATGATGTACCGCTCGCACGCCTGGTCGATGGCTGTGTTCAGGTAGAAGGCGAGCATCATCGGAGCAGGCCCGTTGATCGTCATCGATACAGATGTCGTGGGATCGCGCAGGTCGAAGCCCGAGTACAGCTTCTTGGCGTCGTCGAGAGTCGCGACGGAAACACCCGAGTTCCCGACCTTGCCGTAGATGTCTGGCCGTGGATCGGGATCATTCCCGTACAACGTCACAGAGTCGAATGCCGTCGAAAGACGGATGGCTGGCATGCCAGAAGCGAGGTAGTGGAAGCGCCGGTTGGTCTGCTCGGGGCCACCCTCACCGGCGAACATCCTTGTCGGATCCTCCTGCTCCCTCTTGAAGGGAAACACGCCAGCAGTGAACGGGAACCGTCCGGGAAGATTCTCCTGGCGCAGCCACCTCACTCTGTCTCCCCAACCGGTGATCCGTGGGTGGATCACCTTTGGGAACGTTGTTCCCGAGAGACTCTCGACGGCATTGTCGACCTCGATCGTCCGGTCCCTCACAACGTACGACACAGACTCCGCTGCGTACTCCATTGCGGTGGCATCCCATGCCGCCAGTTGCGACTCCACGTCGTCAGGAAGTTCCTCAACCGAGGCCTTGGCCACGGTATGAGCCTCCGGCGAGATCGATGCGAGCCGGTCCACGGCCTGAAGGTCCTGTGCAAGGTCGACGAGATGGTCTGTCTCCGTGTTGTACCCGCGAACAACATCGGAGATCTCAGACAGGTACCGAACCCGAGACCGAGGAACGAGAGGATCAGTGTTCGGTGTCCCCGACCGATGCCGAACCGGTCCGAGCGCATCGGGAAACGCTTCGGCCACCAGGTTCATGACCGCCTCGTACATGGTCTGCGTGCCTGCGTCGTTGAACCGCGATGCCACGGTTGCGAAGACCGGAAGGTCGTCATCTGAGGCCTCGAACATCTTGCGGTTCCGTTTGACCTGCTTGCGGACGTCACGCAGCGCGTCGTCGGCGCCCGGCCTGTCGGATTTGTTGATTACGACGAGATCAGCGAAGTCGAGCATGTCGATCTTCTCAAGCTGTGTCGCGGCGCCGTACTCGGGTGTCATCACGTACACGGACAGATCCGAAGCGTCCACGATCTGGGTGTCGGATTGGCCTATGCCTGAGGTCTCGAGGAGCACCAGGTCGAAACTGGCCGCCTTCACGATCGACACAGCGTCGGCCACGTGTGGCGACATCGACAGGTTCGCTTGGCGGGTTGCCAGCGACCGCATGAAGCAATGGTCACCGACAACCGAATTCATTCGGATGCGATCACCAAGCAGCGCACCTCCGGTCCGTCTGCGAGATGGATCGACCGAGATGACCGCAATCCTGCGGTCAGGGAAGTCTGTGCGGAACCGTAGAACGAGCTCGTCGAGGATCGACGACTTACCTGAACCACCGGTACCCGTGAACCCGACGACCGGGATACTGGTGTTAGCGGCCGCGCTACGAATCACATCGAGTAGCTCGGCGTTCGCATCGGAGGCACTCTCCGCAAGGGTGATGGCACGGCCGATCGCGGCACTGTCGCCGTTCATCACTCCTTCAAGTACCTCGTCGAAGCTCGGCTTCTCGGACTTGGCGGCGGCGATGAGATCCGCGACCATGCCTTCAAGACCCATCTTTCGACCGTCGTCCGGGGAGTAGATTCGGACGATCCCCTCCGAACGCAGCTCTTCTGCTTCAACAGGGAGGATGGTTCCACCTCCGCCTCCGAAGATCTGGATGTCGGAGCCACCGGAATCATCGAGCAGGGAGCGGAGATATCGATAGAACTCCATATGGCCACCCTGATACGAGGTCACCGCGACCGCGTGAGCATCCTCTTCGATCGCAGCCTCCGCGATCGCCGCGGCGGAGCGGTCGTGGCCGAGATGGATGACCTCAGCGCCTGACGACTGAAGGATCCGGCGCATGATGTTGATCGCCGCATCGTGCCCGTCGAACAACGACGTAGCGGTAACGATGCGGACAGTGGGCTGATCTGCCATAAGGCGAGATTAGGTCACGGCGGAAGACGACAGACGACAGACAACAGACAACAGACCAGAAAGGACAGAATGTCACTCCCTCGATTCGAATGTCACGGCGATCGTCGGTCTCAGCGCACGCCGCACGACAGCTCTACGAAGATCCGTCCTCGACTGAATCGAACAGACCGTCCGGGAGATCGACGATGATCTCATCATTGGCAATGTCGACCTTGAGGACCAGTGCGTCGACGAATGGGATCTCGGCTCTGGAACCGTCCTTGGCTTCGACGACGAGGCGGTCCTGGGCGTCGCCGATTATCACTTCTCGCACGGCCCCGACCTCAGCACCGTCGGCGGCGAGCACCAGGCAGCCGACGAGGTCTTCGGGCCACCACTCGTCGTCTTCGAGTTGCCTGCGTTCGCCGGACGGAACGGTGATCTGCACGCCTTGGAGGTCCTCCGAGCGATTCCTGTCTGTGACCTCTTCGAAGTGGATCCTGTAATCGCTCTTCGAGGGAGCGACCATCGTGATGGTCAGATCAGCGGGCGGGTCTTCGTTCGAGAGGAACGATGCTCCTACTACGAACTTGGCTTCGGCGTCGTCGACGAGGCCCCGAACGACAACATCCCCACGAATGCCGTGCGGTCTTCGCACGTATCCGACGGGGATGCGATCTGTATGGCCTTCGGCCACGTCAGTCGAGGAAGTCGACGTCGACGCCGAGGCCCTCTTCTTCGCCTGCCTGACCTGCAACGTTGCGGATGGCGCGGGCTACACGGCCACGCTTTCCGATCACTCGACCCATGTCGCTCTTTGCTGTGCGTACCTCGGCAACGACGGCATCTGAACCATCGGGCACGATCGCAACCTCGATGTCATCGGGGTTGTCAACGATCTCAGACACAACGTACGTAACGACTCTTTCGACAATCTCGCCCTGGCTCATGCTTCTTCCGAACTCTCGTCAGCGGTTACTTCTTCTTCAACGACTTCAGTCTCTTCTTCTGCTCGGACTTCGGACTTCGGACTTCGGACTTCCTCTGCCCCGTCGTCGTCTGGTTCAACAGCGACCTCTTCAGCCACGACCGTCTCAACGACAACTTCCTCAACCACATCAGGCGTATCTGCAACAGTATGAATATCGCCCTTCGCAACCTTGAACTGCGTCCAGGCACCGGAGATCTCGAGCAGCTTCTGTGCCCGTTCTGTCGGCTGTGCGCCGGTGCGAAGCCAATGGAGCGCCCGTTCGTTGTCGATCTTGATGAGCGACGGCTGCTGGCGGGGATCGTAGATCCCGAGCTGCTCGATGTACTTTCCATCACGGGGCTTGCGGGAGTCCATCACGACGACGCGGTACGTCGGCTGTTTCTTCTTACCAAGCCGCGTCAGGCGGATTTTGGTTGCCATCTCTGGTTTACCTCTTCTTCGTCGTGCGTGGCATGCCCGGCATCTGGAGCCCAGGGATGGGACTCTTGCCGCCGGCCATTGCCTTCATCATCTTTTGCGCTTGCGAGAACTGTTTGAGAACGCCGTTGACGTCCTGCGGCCGGGTTCCCGACCCGGCAGCGATGCGGCGCTTACGACTACCGGTGATCATCTTGGGGTTTCGACGTTCCTCCGGAGTCACCGAACGGATAATCGCCTCCACGCGGCCGAGTTGCTTCTCGTCCACCTGGATGTCGCCTAAAGCCGAACCTGCACCGGGGAGCATACCGACGAGTTGCTGCAAAGGCCCCATCCTCTTGATCTGTTGGAACTGCTCGAGGAAGTCCTCGAGATCGAATGTGGCGTCCAACATCTTCTTTGCAGTCAGTTCCGCCTCTTCCTCGTCGTAGTTGGCCTCGGCCTTCTCGATGAGAGTGAGCACGTCACCCATGCCGAGGATCCGAGATGCCATACGGTCGGGATGAAACACGTCCAACCCGTCGATGGACTCCCCGGTTCCGACGAATTTGATCGGGACACCCGTCACCTCTCGAACGGAGATCGCGGCGCCACCACGAGCATCGCCGTCGATCTTCGTGAGCACGAGACCGGAGACATCCGTGTGCTTCTTGAAGCCCAGCGCAACGTTGACCGCTTCCTGCCCCGTCATGGCGTCCACAACAAGCAGCGTCTCATCGGGATCGGCCACCTTCTCGATCGCCGCGAGCTCCTTCATGAGGTCGGTGTCGATCTGGAGACGGCCAGCGGTGTCCACGATGATCGCGTTCGCACCCTCTTCCCTCGCAGCTTTCATCCCAGCCTTGACGACCTTCGGTGCCTTCCCGCCACGCTCGGCGTATACGGGCACACCGATCTGTCGTCCCAGCTGCTCCAGTTGGTCGATGGCAGCAGGGCGCTGAAGGTCGGCAGCGATGAGCATGGGCCGTTTCCCCTTGCTCTTGAGGTGCTGTGCGAGCTTCGCCGCGGTGGTGGTCTTACCTGAACCCTGGAGTCCGACCATGAGGATGACGAGCGGCGGGGCCGCCGGTCTTACCAGCGGTACCGACGCATCTCCGAGCGTCACCACAAGTTCCTCGTGCACGATCTTGATGACTTGCTGACCGGGCGTCAGGCTCTTCGTGACCTCCGACCCGACAGCGCGGACGCGAACTCGCTCGATGAACGCCTTGGTAACGTTGAGGTTCACGTCGGCCTCGAGGAGCGCCAATCGCACCTCGCGCAGTGCAGCGTTCACGTCGTCTTCGCTGAGCCTGCCCTTGCTACGAAGGCTGCCGAAGACGCCGTTGAGGCGGGATGAGAGTGCGTCGAACATGGGCACGGAGTGTACGGCGGGCGTCCCCGGACCGTTCTGGCGTCCACCAAGCCGACATTTCGGCCTCAGGGACGCCAGAACGGACGGACTTCGGACTTCGGACTTCGGACTTCGGACTTCGGACTTCGGTAGGCTGGGCTCATGAATCTCACTGTCATAGACCACCCGCTTGCACGCCATTATCTGACCGTCCTTCGGGACAAGGACACGTCTCCGCCGACCTTCCGGGAAGCTGCCAAGGGGCTCACGTATTCGCTCGTACTCGAGGCAACGAAGCGAGTTCCGCTGACCCAATTCAACGTCCAGACGCCCATAGAGACGACAATCGGATACGCCGTAGAGAACATCGTCGCCGTTCCCGTACTGCGTGCGGGGCTCGGCATGTTGTCAGCCGTTCTTGAGATGATCCCGAACGTCAAGGTCGGATTCGCCGGTGTTCAACGGGACGAAGCGACGGCCCTTCCGCTCGAGTACTACTCGAAGCTTCCAGACCTGTCTGGCGCATCGGTGCTGATCTGCGAGCCGATGCTTGCGACAGGAGGCTCGCTGAGCTGGGCCGCGGACAAGGTCAAATCCTCGGGAGCAACCGACATCACAGCACTGTGCGTCGTCACTGCACCTGAGGGTGTAAGGCGGATGGACGAGGATCATCCCGACGTACACATCGTTGCCGCGGCGCACGACCGCGAACTCAACGACGACTACTACATAGTCCCTGGTCTCGGTGACATGGGCGACAGGCTGTTCGGGACACTGTGACCTCCGCGCCGGACGATGCCTTCACGGAGGCGGTGATCTCGGTGATCGAAGCGGTGCCGTCAGGCGAGATCAGCACCTACGGCGAGGTCGCTGCTGAGGCCGGGTACCCGGGGGCAGCCAGGGCGGTTGGCAATCTCCTTCGCACCACACCCGGATTACCGTGGTGGAGAGTTATCGCTGCATCGGGACGACTCGTCCCTGGCAGCGAGAGAGAGCACGCCCAGCGTCTCCGCGCTGAGGGTGTGTCCATCGTCAAGGGCAGAGTGCGGATGAAAGGATCGTCATGACATTCTCCATGCTCGAACTGATTCGAGCCAAGCGTGACGGTGAGGCGCTCGACGATGACGCGCTGCGGTGGATCATCAGTGAGTTCACAGCAGACCGCATT
>PVMK01122287.1_pt1 | contig 12568 bp, 10 predicted proteins | sample 1853481 | NCBI WGS metagenome assembly PVMK01 (sample SAMN08533507, study PRJNA380276) | Marine sediment metagenome, whole genome shotgun sequencing project.
TTCTGTACCAAACCACCCAACTGCGCCCAGCTGGCAAAGTCACAGCCGGATGAGTAGGGCCATAGCGCCTCACTCAATTCATAACCTCCCTCGACTCGCTTCGCTATCGACCTGGGTTGCAGCACGCCACACACCAGGGTTTCCGGATCCTCTCCGTACACCTCGTTCTGCGCTTTTTCAGGACACAATCCAGTCATCCACGCATGGATCTGCAGTACCGCCATAACCCACGCAGTTGAAGGACATGCCATCGCCATTTGCGTGACCATGGGCAAGACGGCCGCCATAGACAACTCGGCCCCCCCGAATCTTGCCGGCTGAAAAACTCTGAATAAACCTGCGGCTCCAATCCCGGCAATATTTTGCTCCGGGACTCGCCGTAATTCCTCCGCTTGCGCAGTCCGCCCGCTTATTACCGCAGACATTGCAGCGATCTTGTCGTGATAATCAGCAACAGAAACCGTATTATTCATATGCAGCCCTCAAACGATAGATATCATCAGTTCTTATTGTATCTGAATACCAATCAATCAGAATGTTATCAGGGGCTGTTACCGCTATAAACAAATGAGGAAAACCCATGGCCAATAAATTCATGATTGTTCTGTTCAATTTGAACGACGAACAAAAAGAGGATGAATTCGTTCAATGGATGAAAGACAACGACATTCCTGTTGTTTCAAAACTATCCAGTGTCACCGAATATAATCTCGTAAAAACGGTGGGAATGTTGGGTGGTGACGGCGAACCACCCTATAAATATATGGAGATCATTCGCATCAGTGATTTTGACAAACTTGGAGAGGAAGCGTCCGCCGAGGCTATACAAAACGTGGGTGCTGAATTCCGGCAAAAGATCAGCGACGGTATTTGGTTATTATCCGAACAGATAGCCTGACGAAGTCCAAATCAAGACAGCATCTCCAGCGCCATGAAATGCCTCAGTACCTGGTTGGTACCGTCATAGATCGGCATCACCATGGAATCGCGGACATATTTTTCGGCGGGATAATCCTTCATGTAACCTGAACCACCCAGTACCTGCAGCGCATCAACAGTGACTTTTCGAGCCATTTCCGACGCATAGACCTTTACCATGCCCGGGAGAACTTCCCCGTCATGGATATTATTGTCTCCCGCCCAGGCAACCCGTTGAATCAGCAGGCGAGTAACCTCGATTTGTGTTTTCATATCAACCAGCATGCTGCTGATTGCCTGGTATTGTGTAATAGGCTTGCCCCAGATAATTCTTTGTTTGGCATAATCCAGCGCCATAGCGTAGGCAGCACTCGCCAGGCCGAGGGCCAACGCCCCCGTGACAACGCCATTCACATGATAGACTTTCATTAGTATCTCGAGACCCGCACCTTCAGCACCTAATCTGTCCATTTCGGATACGGTGACATCTTCAAATATCAGCTCACCGTTACTCATTAATCTGTGACCCATCTTGTCCTCTATCCTGCCGATCGAGAATCCGGGGGTATCCGGTGGCAGGAAAAAGATGCTATTGGATTCGACGTTGTTTTTGGTCTTGTCGGTGCGGGCCATACAACCATACAATTCAGCACGACTGGCGTTGGTGATGAAGTTCTTTGCGCCGTTGATAATGTATGAGTCACCTGACTTCCGGGCGCTGGTGCGCGTTCCTAATTCAGGATTGGGTTCCGTACAGAAGATTTCCGTGCCACCGGAAGGCTCGGTGGCGCCGAATGCAAACAAGTGGTGTGTCTCACCGCTCATGTCGCTATAAGGGAGCAACCAGCGTTCCGCTTGCTCATCCGTTCCATAGTCGGCAATCATCTTTGAAATCGAACATGTCACGCCAAAATTCATTGCAAAACCCACATCCGCCGCGGCCATTTCCTCAACCATAACGGAAAGATCCATCAGGCTTCCGCCGGTGCCTCCCCATTTTTTAGGAACCAGCAGTGTATGAAAACCGAGCTCACAGGCCTTACGCGAGGCTTCTGCTGCAAATGCGTCACTGGGATCTGCAATGCGGTCAATTTCTTGTGCAACGGGTTCGATTTCATTTTTTGCGAACCTCCGCACTGTTTCCTGCAATTGCAGCTGTTCTTCAGTCAATTCAAAGCTAATCATGGCAAAAACCTTCCCCTTTTAATCTCTTTGATAGTTGTTAGTTCAAATTTTTAGTGGCAATGAACGCAGCCTTTTTCGTGTCGCCTTAAAAACGGCATTGGCAATGGCCGGCGCGACCGGCGACACCGCACATTCTCCGACACCAACCGGATGGCGGTCCGACTCTACAAGATGGATTTCTATCACAGGCGTTTCATTCAACCGGTGAATAGCGAAGTCGTGAAAATTCCTCTGTTGGACACTGCCATTGGCAATTGTTATCTCATCATGGAGGCAAGCGCTCATACCCCATACCAGGCAGCTTTCTATCACTGTCTTGATAATATCCGGGTTGATCTGCAAACCGACATCAGCGGCACAAACCAGCTTATGTACCTGGATGCTATTATTCTCCACGGACACCTCGGCGACCAGGGCAACCACTGCACCTTTGATCTGATCCAGTGCAATACCCTGGAAGCGACCGGGCCCCACAGTTCCCCAAGAGGCTTTCTCCGCGGCCAGCTCCAGCATTTTGCGCCCGGTTGAGGCAGGCGCAAGGTGATCCCGTCGAAACTCCAGGCTCTCCACCCCGGCCTGATCCGCCATTTCATCGACAAACCCCTCAACAAAAAAACAGTTAAAGGAATGTCCCACCGAACGCCAATACGAGACCGGAATACCGTTCTCCTGGATGACCTGGTCCACCTTGATATTACCAAACAGATAAGGTGTATCCTCAACTCCCTCTATATTTTCATGATCCTTACCGGCTTCCATTTTGGCAATCGCGTTGACCACCGCATCCGGCATCCAGCCCGGTACAACAACCGAGCGGATATTTTTGATCAATTTGTACATCAGGCTGGGACCACATACCCGGTAACGCCATTCCTTTACGGAGCGGTTATCAAGTTCCCCGTAGATGTGACAGGTAACCGCCGGACGATAGTGGTCGTGACGGGTGTCATCTTCCCGGCTCCAGATAACCCTGACCGGCTTGCCCATTTGCTGAGCGAGTTGAGCTGCTTCTACGGCAGCATCCGGGATAAATTTACGCCCAAAACCGCCGCCGAGATAACCACCGTGTACAACAACATCTGCAACCGGACGCCCGAGGGCTTGAGCCACCGCCGCTTGCATGATATCCGGCGCCTGGTTGGACACCCAGACATCGACCTGCGCCTCAGTAATGGCAACCGTGGCATTTATTGGCTCCATACAGGCGTGCGCCATAAACCCTGCCGAATATTCTGCGCTGATACTGTTATCAGCTATCTCCAACCCTGCTTCCTGTTCAGCCTCATCCAGTGCCTGCCGCTGATCCCTGGCGATGCTATCAGAACTCACTGTGCCGAATTCTCCGGGATCCCATTCAACTTCCAACCTGTTCGCGGCCTGTCGGGCATACCAGTGATTGGTTGCTACTACCGCAATACCGCTATCGATCCCGGTTACCTCAAGCACACCCTTCATGTTGCGCGCCTTGTCGGCATCAAAACGTTTTAGAGTACCGCCGAAGTGCGGGCAACGAACGACCACCGCGGCCAGAGAATTATCAGGCGCGGCGTCAATGCCATACACTGCCTTTCCGGTGACCTTTTCGACCGCCTCCAGCCGACTATTGAACTTACCCACATACTCGTATTGGGAGCGCGGTTTAAATTCAAGCTCTTCGGGAATCGGTAAATCCCTGGCGATATCCACGAGATCGCCATAATTCGCCTGCCGCCCACTGGCACGGTGATAAACCATGGCATCACGTGTATCCACTTCGGCTACCGGCACGTTCCACTGCTTTGCCGCGGCTGCCTCCAGCATCATCCTCACGGTAGCCGCTGCTTCACGGATCGGGTCGTAGCATGTGATCATCGAGCTGCTGGCATTGGTGATCTGGATGTCAAACTGGGGATTGAGATAGTCCGGATGTACACCCGAAAATTCTCTGGTGATACTCTCGGGAGACACGTTAAGTTCTTCAGCTGCCACGGTCGTCAGGCCGGTCATAATTCCCTGGCCCATTTCCTGTTTATGAACCTGGAAGATGATTTCGCTCTCGGGTGTTACCTGCAACCAGGCATTAGGCTGAAAATCGGTGCTTGAGAGATGCGGGTAAGGAACGGGGTCGTCTTCACGGAGACTGAATCCGATGGCCAGCCCTCCACCCACAGCAAGGCCGGATATAATAAAGGCGCGTCTGCTGATCGGCATCAGAGCACCTCCTCGACAACGGCATCATTGAACTCAGCGGCTGATCTGATGGCGCGTCGAATACGCTGGTATGTACCACAGCGGCAAAGATTGCCACTCAATGCACTATCAATATCTTCATCCGAAGGGCTTGGATTTGATTCAAGCAGGGCCGCCGCCGACATGATTTGTCCGGATTGGCAATAACCACACTGGGGCACATTTTCCTCGACCCAGGCTTCCTGCAGCCTTTTGCCAACGGCTCCGGTTAATCCTTCAATGGTGGTTACTGCCTTACCCTCCACTTGGGAGACCGGGATTATACAACTGCGTAAAGGCGACCCGTCAACATGCACGGTGCACGCCCCGCAGAGGCCCATTCCACACCCGAACTTGGTGCCATTCAGGTACAACTCTTCCCGCAATACCCACATAAGGGGCATGTCGGGATCAACGTCAACACTCCTTCGCTCGCCATTAACGGTAATCTTTAGCATTGCTGTCTCCTTAATCTAGTGCAGTGTATCTGGTCATCAAGGCATCATTCGCTGTAGTACTTCAGCAGCTGTCATCACATCGCCAAACTGCTGGATTATGGATTCCAAAGTGGCCTGGTGTTCTCGATCAGACAGAGCAGCACAACAATCACTAACCATGATGACATTAAAGTCCATATCAAAAGCATCGCGAGCCGTAGTTTCGCAGCATATATTAGTCTTCGTCCCGGCGATCAACAGTGTTTCCACTCTCCGGCTACGCATAACACGTTCAAGCGGGGAAGCACCTGGGGCAAGACAACTATAGCGATTTTTAATCAGCGATATGTCACCCTCCTTTTGTTCGAGTTCATGCCATAGCAATGTGCCTTCTGCGCCGGGTTCCATGTATGCCATTGTTCTCTCCCGGATCTCGCTCGCAACTATATAGGTGAAAAAGTTTTCCCAATCACTACGTCCACCGTGGTGACTGAACTCACTTGAGATCCAGACAACATCTCCGCCAAGCGTGCGTAGCTCGCTGGCTAATCTATTAATGTTAGGGACAATATCCCGCGACAAAGGTACCTCTACCGGAGCGCCTTCCTTGCAGAATGCATTTTGCATATCGATTACGACAAGAGCCGTCTTCCCGGGGTCGATATGATCGTATAGATGCAGACGACCTCGACGCTGAATAACGCGTTCAATAATTTCATCGCTGATTTCTATGTCATGCATTGTTACCCCCCCCTTTTTTTTACTTCGAGCTGATTACTCGAAAATTCTGTCCTCGAGAAAAGGGTCATTTATCATAGCGATTTCCGTATCCAGAAGTACTCCGCATGAAGGACAGGCGAAGCAACGCAAAATGACCTGGTCCGCTGAGCTGAATGGTCCACCCATTTCACTGATGACCTTTTCCTCTAAAACGGCTTGCATTTTCCAGCTATCGTCAGCCGGGCTGATAAAATGACCACATTTACTGCATGTGGCCATGCGTTTTTCATTTGACTGGCTTATCTTAAGCGTGTGAGACATGCGCATGCGTTTTGTCCCCTGTCGAATTCGTTATACGCTGTGAAATAATAGATGCACGTTGTGCTTGTGTCGCGTCTGCATCTACGGTATTGGCAGAGTTCAGTACTACGCCATAAATATCTTTGGCAAAGGCAACTGAGGTTAGACCTTCTTTCACATCGTGACATACATCTGCCGGTGGACGCTCAAGCGGATCGCCATAACCGCCGCCGCCGTCCCAACGGATATAGAGACTGTCCTTCTGCATCAGCGGATAAACTCCCCAGGATACCGGTTCCTTATTTCCCGGTAATTCTGCCAGGCTATTGGCAAAGACTTGTTCACCCTCTTCAATCACCTCATTGTTATGCACCCACAGATATTGGTTTGGTGAGCCGGGAAAGCCACCCGCAAGGCCGTCACTCATGGGAAATTTATCGCCCTTGCCCGAGATGACATAGTGAATACCACCATCCGGGGCATCATGGGGGACAATGGCAAACTCCATACCGGCGCCGCCACGGTAACGACCAGGACCGGCGGAATCGGTTAGCCGTCGTTTGAAAAGATAACGAAGTGGGAAGCTGTATTCCGTTGTCTCGATATTAGCCATTCTTGATATTGGATTAGGGATTTCGCCACCCGCATCCAGACCATCTGCAAATGTACGCGCACCACCCGATCCTGCAAATACTTCGGTCAGTATACCGATGGCCTGTCGTTTATGCTGGTTTTCGCCGAACATGAAAATAGCAAAATGGTTTGCATGCCAGACTGCTGTCGCCTCCTTTTTGTATTTTTCACTCGCATCGAGCATCTTGCCGATGGTTGAACAAGCCGCATTGTTGACCGATTGGATAGCACCGACCGTCGCCACTGAGATGGGTGCGGGCCTGGTGCAATTCACTATGCTGCCTTCAGGAGCAATCATGGTGATCGGTTTAATCACGCCTTCATTCCAGGTGATGTCATAGCATAGAAGCGGGAAGAGTGGCGCAAACAGCCCACCGAGAGAGGCCCATTTTGTACAGTTCAGAGAGTATTTGCTTTGCGGACTGGAACCGCTGAAGTCAAAGGTCAGCGTGTCATCCTTTTTTGTCATGCACAGTTCGACTTTGGCAATTTCATCTTTGACACTTAAATATTGCCGCGCCTGCCATTGACCATCAGGCAATTCCTGAAGACGAGCACGGAGTCGTTGTTCTGATTGTTGAATGAGTGTCTTGCAGGCTTCGTCGACAGTTTCATATCCATACTTGTCGATCAGGGCAATCATCCGTTCTCTGGCGACATTGTTGCAGGCAATCATGGATTTGATATCCAGCGTTACCATTTCAGGCGATCGAACCATGTTCATAAGAGTGTCGAGGATATCCTGGTCGATTTCACCCCCTTCGACGAGACGCAGACCCGGAGAGCTGAAGCCCTCTGTGTATATATTCTCGGCATCGGGACAAAACCCGCCGGGATTGGTTGCGCCTATATCATAGACATGGACAAAACAGGCGCTCCAGGCAATCAGGTCACCCTGATAATGAATGGGGGCAACCAGATAAACATCGGAGGTATGCAAGGCGGCCGTATAGGGATCGTTGAGCAGAAAAACGTCGCCTTCATTGATGCGCCCATGAAAGCGACGGATGATAGATTTACACGCTTCGGCAGCACTGGTGAGATGATGTAAAAACCCAACTCCGCCCATTAACAAGGTGCCGTCGGCACGGTACAAGGAAACCATCAAGTCGTGACCTTCGTTCGTTATTGCGCTGCCGGAAACATTTTTTAAGGTGATGACGGCCTCGTCAACAACACGATACAAGCGATGACGAATGATGGAAAAAGTGATGGGGTCGATCATGATTATGTCCCCTCGATGATGATATTGCGATAAACGTCCATGCTGCCAATTTGATTATCCTGAATGACAATAGTCGTGATTGGCGTATGTATGACGGCAGGGCCTGCGACTTTATTTCCGGCTTGCAACAGATCAAAATCATAAATCTGTGCTTCAGCGAAGCCGTTCAAGCCCTCGACAAAAACATCACGCTGTCCTATGAGTGCATGTTTTGCTCCAGCTTCGCCCAGCGTTTGCGGCGTTATCTCGGGTTGATTTATCAAACCCTTGGCAGTAAGGCGAAACTGCGTCACTTCAATTCCTGCCTCCCGGTAAGCAGAACCCTTGCCGTATTTACTCTCGTAAAGGCTTTCAAAATCATCAATCAGGGCAAGGAATCCTTCTTCGCTGAGAGGTGTTTCCGCATGTACCGGTGTCACTAATTCGTGTACCTGCATGGCATAACGAAAGGCAATCGACCAGTGGAATTCCACATGCTCATCGTCGAAGCCCTCGTCGTGCAGAGTGCTGCGCGCCGTTGTCATCATTGGCTCATAGATCTGATTAATTTCGTCCACAGGGACAGGACACAGCCGGGTTTCAGTAACAGCATATTCGTGGACGATGTCAGCCGTCGCCAGACCAAACGCACCGTTCACCGATGCCGCATAGGGAACGATAATCCTTTTTACGCTTAATTCCCGACCGAAGGCGCCGGCAAGCATCGGACAGGAACCACCAAAAGAATGCAGCACGAAGTCTCTTGGGTCCAGACCCTGTTCAACCGTGATTTTATGGATCAGATCGGTGATTTGCGCAGAAGCGATACGGAAAATACCGAAGGCCGCTTCTTCAACGCCCAACTCCATGGGATCGGCAATCTTTTCCTTGAAAATAGTCCGGGTCGAGTCGATGTCCAGATACATCGTGCCGCGTAGAAATCGTGCCGGATCGATATAACCAATTAATAGAAGGACGTCGGTCACCGTGGGTTCTGTACCGCCCAGGCCATAGCATATTGGGCCAGGGCGCGCACCGGCACTTTCGGGGCCTACTTGAGGAATAAGTGTATCTGGCTCCAGCGTAATTAAACTCCCGCCACCTGCACCGATGGAGACCACATCTATTTTTGGGACGGAATAGTGAAGACGTTCGATAAGGGGTTCACGCGCGTATTCGAATTCACCGTTCTGTATAATACCGACCTTGAAGGTTGTACCGCCCATGTCAGCGGCGATAACGTCGGCATCGCCCATCATGTCGCCCAGGAATTTACTGCCAATAACGCCGGCAACCGGTCCACATTCCAGCATCGTTACGGCGCGTTCGGACGCATCTGCCGCAGGTATTAATCCACCGTAGCCTTGCATAACAAGCAATGGGCCAACGTAGCCGTTATCAGAAAGTAATTCTTGCAAGTTAGTGATGTAATCGCTGACAACACGACCGGCATAGGCATTAATAACAGTCGTTGAGGTACGTTCATATTCACCTGGGATGGGCGCGATATCGCTGGATATACTGACATAGGTATCCGGCGAGATGTTGAGGATCATTTCCCGAATTCTTTTTTCGTGCCTTGGCTCATTAAATGACCACAGCAAACACACGGCGATGGCATCCAGCTTTTTTTTCTCAACCAAATAGCGTATCGCTTCTTCGGTTGCTGTCTCGTCCAGTTCGCGAACAATGGCGCCCTTGTAATCCACTCTTTCCGGTACACCGCGAATCCTGTCTATACTCACCAGCGGTGTTGGACGATCGGTGGCAACCGGGTGTTTCAACCCCTCTTCGGACAATCCCGACCAGCGCCCATAGGCCCCCCGGGTAACCAATAGCGTGTCTTCGAAACCTTGAGTTGTAATTAAACCGGTGTCTGAACCTGTCCTCTCCACCAACGTGTTGTCAACAACGGTGCAACCATGAGTAAACAAACTGGTGTTTACGAATAAATCCGCGAGGCTTATGTCCATTGAGTCCGCAGCTGATTGAATGGAATCGATTACACCCTGGGCGAAATTTGGTGGTGTTGACAATGATTTACCAATAATGATGGACTTGCCGCCGTCTACCACTACAGTATCAGTGCAAGTTCCCCCTACATCGGTTGAGACGACAAATGACATAATCAGATAGTTGGTTTACGGAATTAAAACGACAGAGCCAATAGTACCTCGCGATTCCACAATACGGTGTGCTGCCGCAGCCTCTTGCAGAGGAAATGTTGCCGCAATTTGTACCTTTATAGTACCGTTTTTAAGCAGCGCGAAAAAGTCATTGGCGCTGGCGACCAGATCTTCCCGTCGACGGGTGTGGACAAAAAATGATGGTCGGGTATAGAACCAGGATTTCCAGATATCGTATTTCATTAGCTCCAGTGGCGGCGGATGACCGGATGCAATACCGTAGAGAACCATTGTTCCCAATTCATCAAGGCATTCCAGGGATTTAGTAAAAGTGTCCGCGCCGACTGAATCGTAGACGACAGGTAGCCCCGCGCCACCGGTTATTTCTTTAACGCGTGCTGCAAAATCCTCTTTGGTATAAATGATGGGGAAGTCACAACCATTTTGAACCGCGATCTCGGCCTTTGCTTCTGTGCTGACTGTCCCGATTACCGTTGCCCCTAAATGTTTTGCCCATTGGCATAGTAACAGCCCGGTGCCGCCGGCTGCCGCATGCACCAACACGGTATCTCCTCTTCTGATGGGAAAGGTTTTCCTGACCAGGTAACGTACGGTCATGCCTTTATGCAGCCCCGCGGCAATTGTTTCATCATCAATTCCGTCCGGAATCATCAGCAGACGCTCAGCAGGCAAAACCCGTTCTTCGCAATAACTACCGGTAGGCATGGTGGCGTAACCGACCCGATCACCGGGTTTAAAGCCGGTCACACCATCGCCAATATCGACCACAACCGCTGCCGCTTCTATCCCGGGAATGGCAGGCAAGGGTGGGGAAGGGTACTCACCCAGGCGTTCGCCAATCTCCTTCATATTGATCCCGATGGCGGTGTGTCTTAAGCGAACTTCTCCCGGGCCGGGTGCGGGGACCTCGATTTCTTCCCATTTCAAAACATCCGGACCACCGGTTGCGTGATAACGAATCGCATACATGTTCTGTTACTCTTCCACGAGGGGAGGTTGGGGTCCAACCACCTCGGTTAGTGCATGATGGGCACATTGCTCGTCAACCCCCGGACCCGCGCCACCCACGCCAATGGCCCCTATGAGCTGGTCACCGACCATGATTGGCAGGCCGCCTGCGAACGGAAATTGGCCAAGATGAAAGAATGTTGCCTGGAGTTCCGGTCCATATTGATTCACGACGGCCTGGGTCGACTGCCGCATGTAGAGCACAGTTCGGGCCTTCATCAATGCCGTGTCCACGTTCACCGGATTACGTCCGTCCATGCGATATGCGTAGACGACATTACCTGACGGGCCGATGATGAAGACGGCCGTTGCTATGTCTTTCTCCTCGGCAAACCGGATACACGCCTTGGCGATACGCTCGGCGGTCGCCACCGATATCTCGGCCCTGTTCAGCGTCATCCGGGCCGCCTCTTCGGATATGACGAAGTCCTCCATGGTCTGGGCCCACGCATTCGTGTTCAGGAAAACTGTCGTCGCGACTATGAGGGTTGCCAGCCAGGAACGTATTGGCTTCGTTCGTTTTCCCATGGGTTTTCTCCTTTGAAACCGGATTTTCAAGCTATTCACAGGCATCCCTGTCTTTTTGATCAAATACAGGGCGAAGTTACGGTAGACTATGCTCAAGACTTTGTCCATGAATTCGGGATGGCAGGCGGTATAAGGAGACTTGTATGTAGTGTTGCACTTACGAGTTGAATTCAAGCGATTCTATTCGTGCGCCGTAATGGCTTTGTACGCTTCAGCGATGCTCCTTCCCAGTCTTTCATCGTACGCTGGATAGTGCATGTAATGATCCAGCTCCGAGGTTTGCTGTATCTCTTCCAGGCTTTGACCCGCTTCAATTCCCGCGGTAACGACCGCATACAGGTCTTCCCACGCCATTCGGCTCAGGGTCACATCTGCCTTACGCGCCATCGGTCCGTGGCCGGGCGCGAGTATGTCGAAATCGAGCGCCTCAACCGTCTTGTACGAGTCGATCCAGTCACTCATCGGCATACCCGAGAACGCCCCCCCGGGCAATCCGTTAAAAGCACTCACCAGGTCGGCCCCATAGATCACACGTTCCTCCGGGAAATAAATTACGCTCATATCGTCCGCGTGATTGGGTCCCGTATAAACCATCTGCACTGTCTTGCCGCCAAGCTCAATTTCCTTTCGATCTGAAAACACCTCGTCCGGTGGACGCACGCGGTCGACGACTTTCACGGCAATCTCGGCACCATCGAGGTAACCATCCTCATTTGCATCCCACGCCTCGAACCGCGAGTCCAGAGGGCCCGCTTCCTCCAGAGACAGCCGGCCATCGTCGTCTCTATCCATGCCTGCAAAAAATGCTGGAAGGGGTTCGTCATCTGCAGGCGGCTCAAATTTTTCAAGCATATTCTCGTGACCAATAAAGGTCGCAGTGTCGGCGAATACCTCACCACCCGATACGTGATCCAGATGATGATGGCTGTAGAGCACGTACTTGACCGGCACACCAAAGCGTTGCGCCAGCTGATCTTTCAGCCACAGCGCTGCATCATCGGTAAAATCGGAACTGGGATCAGTCATGATGATCCCTTCGGGGGTAACCAGGAAGACGTTATAGTGGCCACCGTTTTGGAAACGGTAAAGATCGCCCGTGATCTGACTGATATTGTATTCGGGTTGCTCACCGTCGGCCGACTCGGGCGGTCCGTCCTGAGGTTCCGCCTCAGTGATCATGGACATGCGATCAATCCACAAATCGCCATCGGTGCGCTCCAGAACCGCACTACCAAACCATCTCCTGCCAGACACATCGGATATCACGTAAGACGTGTAGC
>PVMK01114233.1_pt1 | contig 12567 bp, 9 predicted proteins | sample 1853481 | NCBI WGS metagenome assembly PVMK01 (sample SAMN08533507, study PRJNA380276) | Marine sediment metagenome, whole genome shotgun sequencing project.
CGATGAGGACGTTTTCCTGCTTTATGAAGATATTGATTTGAGTTTCAGAGCCCAGCTTCGGGGATACAAATGTCTTTTCGTGCCTGAAGCCATTGTTTTTCACATGGCCAGCAGCAGCATCGGCGATGATTCGCCGATTTCAGTGTATTATAGTCATCGGAATTTAGAATGGGTTTACATTCACAATATGCCGACCAGTTTAATTAAACGGACAATACTACCTCATATCGTCTATGATATTTTCGCCTTTTTTTTCTTTGCAGTCAGAGGCAGAGCCACTGAGTTCCTTAAAGCCAAATGGCATGCCCTGAAGGGGTTGAATCGAGCCTTAAAAAAGCGACGCCGTATTCAAAATAATAGAAAAGTAGTTGACGAATACATATGGACCCTTTTTGAAAAGGAATTGTTTCTACCCGATTAATAAGGAGATTACGTAAGTTCTGAATTAACACAAAATTATCATGAATAACGGCAAATGGATTTGCCAAAAAAATAAATTAGGGCTGGTCTAACCATAATATTTACACCTCGTTGTTGATAGTTTTTTATCGATTTAAAAACTATTTGCTTGATTTCTCAAGCGCAACGAGTTTTTTATTTTTTTGATGGTTAATATAGGCCGGAAAAGAGCCCTTGAATCTTTCCGGATATATTGTTATTTATTTGGAAAATACCGGAAAGGATGTATGCGAAAAAAGATGAATAACGTTTTGATAGATATTATTATTGTAAATTATAACAGTACGGATTATCTTCTTAAATGTCTTCAATCTGTTTTTGATGATCTTGGCGGCCTTTCTGCAAATGTGTTTGTACAGGATAACGGCTCGAAGGATGGTGTAGATCGCATAACCCGGCGTTTCCCACAAGTCGTCATCAATAAAAATAAAAGAAATTAGGGTATTCCAAGGCCATCAATCAAACTCTGAAGGAGAGTTTTTCTCCTTTTATCGTTCTTCTGAACCCGACACTCTGGTTGAAAAAGGGTTTTTTCCCGGGGTGCTCGATTATATCAATGCCCACCCCAAAGTGGGTGTTATCGGTCCAAAAATCCTGAATGCCGACGGATCGGTTCAAGGGTCTGCAAGATCGTTTCCTACGCCCCTCACGTCGATATTCGGGCGCAAGTCTCCTCTCACAAAACTATTCCCAAACAATCCCATCACCACTTCAAATATATTAACTACGAAAAGTGACGGCAAAACCCCCATGGAGGTAGATTGGGTCTCCGGAGCGTGTATGGTGATCAGAAGAAAGTCCATCCACGAAGCCGGGCTGTTGGATGAACGCTTCTTTATGTATTGGGAGGATGCGGATTGGTGCAGACAGATGCGGGAAAAAGGGTGGAAAGTCGTCTATTATCCCTCCTCGTCAGTTTCTCATGTTGTCGGTATCAGCAGCAGCACTCGGCCGATTCGATCCATATATCATTTTCATAAAAGCTGCTATCTGCTCTATGACAAATATATTCATTGGCCCTTGAGCTTATCAAAACCCTTTGCATTTCTGGGGCTTTCCCTTCGATTTTGCGTCGCAGCCTTTTTTCACCTGGTGAACCTTCAGATTTCCCGACACCCTCTGTTTAAATCCGCTGTAAAAAGAAAAAAACATAACCGGACAAGCAAAAAAATTAAAGTGCTTAGAATCATAACACGTTTAAACATCGGCGGACCCGCCATCCATGTAAATTTGTTAACCAAAGGGCTGGATATAAAAAAGTTTGAATCTACTCTGGTAATAGGCAAGATTTCTCCCCAGGAAGGGGATATGACGTATCTTTCCGAAGGTTATTTCAAAAAACCAATTATTATCCCTGAATTACAGAGAAAAATCAACATTGGCAACGATCTAAGGTCCATTGTCAGGATTTTAAAAATAATTCAACAGGAAAAGCCTGATATTGTGCACACACATACGGCCAAGGCCGGCTCTTGCGCCAGGATTGCCAGTTTTTTATACAACCTTTTTTCTCGTCATAAAGTCAAAACTATTCATACATTTCATGGTCATGTATTTGAGGGGTATTTCAAAAAACCTGTTTCCCGGGCGTTTATATTGATTGAACGCCTTTTATCCAGATTCACCGACGTGATTATTGCTATCAGCAACACCCAGAAACATGAACTCTCTGATAAATATCGCATAACTCCAGCCCATAAGATCAAAACCATTCAACTGGGTTTCCACCTGAATTCTTTTCTGGAAAGCAATAGATTGGAACACCCGTTTCGGCAAAGATTTGGGATTGACGACAATACATTCTTGATTGGAATCGTGGGTCGCTTGGTTCCCATAAAAAACCACGTTATGTTTTTAAATGTGGTAAAGATATTTCTCCAACAAAATCCTGACGTCAACGTAAAGTTCATGGTCATCGGAGATGGTGAATTGAGAAGTGTGCTGGAAGAATACTGTAGGAAAGAAGGTCTATCAGATCATGTCAGATTCTGTGGCTGGGTGATCGATGTTCATTCAGTTTATACTGATTTGGACATTCTCGCCTTGACTTCCATAAACGAAGGAACTCCCGTCTCCGTCATTGAAGCCATGGCGTCTTCTGTTCCGGTCATCGCCACCGATGTGGGGGGGATAAAAGATCTTCTGGGTCCTCCGGACGGACTATCGACTTCTAATGGTTTCCAGACCTGTGAAAGAGGTTCTCTTTGCAAAAAAAATGACCCGGAGAGTTTTGCCCGCGGGTTGCAATATCTTATGAAAAACGGTGCAGGCAAAAACAGTCAGCGAATTGTCCGGGCAAAAGATTTTGTGACACGGCATTATTCCAATGAACGTCTGTTAAGAGAGATGGAATCCCTTTATAGCGATCTATTATGTGAAACCAGAGAAAGATAGTTATTCATGAATAACTCATAGTTTTTGTGCTTTTAATGGCTAAATCTAAAATAAATCCGACAAATGAATTGATCAGAGGGACCCGACTTGCTCGTAATAGTGCTTTAAACCTTCTCGGTTTATGTTCACCGCTGCTGGTGGCTATTGTTGCTATCCCCATTCTTATTAGAGGTTTGGGAACGGACCGTTTTGGTGTTTTGACACTGGTATGGGTTGTCATAGGTTATTCCAGTCTTTTTGACTTGGGGCTGAGCCGTGCACTGACAAAAATAGTAGCGGAGAAATTGGGGACAGGCCGGGAACAAGAAATCCCTGCTCTTATTTGGACGGCAATATTCGTTATGTTGCTAATAGGAATTTTGGGAACTCTATGCATGATTCTGTTTTTACCTTGGGCTGTTCGAGAATTGTTAAGAATTCCCCAAGGGTTGGAGGCAGAAACTCTCAAAGCCTTTTTCCTAATTGCATTTTCAGTACCTGTGGTGGTTACCAGCACCGGAATTCGTGGGGTTCTGGAAGCATATCAGCGTTTCGATTTCACGAATGCTGTTCGTATTCCCTTGGGGATATATACTTTTGTTGCGCCTATATTGGTCCTGCCCTTTTCACATAGCCTATTTCCTGTGGTGGGTATTTTAGTGGCAGGCCGCATATTTGCCTGTATAGCACATATATTGCTTTGCTTTAAGGTCATACCCGTGTTGTTCCGAAGTATTGTTTTTCGACCAAAGATGGTGAACCTTTAATCAACTTTGGTGGCTGGATGACCGTCACAAATATTATAGGACCCATTATGGTATATATGGACCGTTTTTTTATCGGTGCTCTTATCTCGGTTACTGCTGTAGCTTATTACGCAACACCATATGAAGTTGTAACAAAAATTTTATTTATTCCAGGGGCTCTTGTGGGTGTACTATTTCCGGCATTTTCTGCAAGTTTTGTTCAAGATCGCAGTCGTGCAAAGCTCCTCTTTGAAAGTGGCATAAAATATGTATTTCTGGCCATATTTCCTCTGACTCTAATAACTGTTACCTTGGCCAACGATGGTTTGAATCTTTGGTTGGGGGTTGAATTTGCGCAAAATAGTACACGGGTATTGCAATGGTTGGCTGTCGGAGTATTTATCAACAGCTTGGCTCAGATACCTTTTGCATTAATACAAGGTGCCGGGAGACCTGACTTAACAGCCAAGTTGCATTTTATTGAACTTCCGTTTTATCTTGGTGGATTGTGCTATTTCATCGATGCTTTTGGCATCAAAGGGGCGGCAATTGCATGGACTATAAGGAGTTCTATAGATGCGGTGCTGCTGTTCACTATTGCAAAACGAATATTGATAACCAAAACAAATACCATGAGACGCGAGATATTTGCAATGGCAGTGGCGATCCCGCCTTTTGTATTTGCGGCAGTACTGAAAGGTTTTGCCATAAAAGTATTTTTTTTGTTGCTGGTGTTGTTTGCTTATGCCTTTATCAGTTGGTTTTTAATACTGAATTCAGAAGAACGTGCCCTGATAAAGCATCGATTTGAAACTATTACGACGTAAAATCGACTTACAAATGACTTATTGATTAAAAGACAAATTGACTTTGGGATATGACTAATTTTCGTCCATGCTGTTCTCTATGCGGATCATCAGGAGGTATATTATACCGGGGTTTGAAGGATTGCCTCTATGACATGCCTGGGGAATGGAATTTAAAAAAATGCCCAAATCCTGAATGCGGCTTGATCTGGCTGGATCCGATGCCATCGAAGGATGATACTGCCAAAATGTATCAAAATTATTATACCCACCAGGATGAAACCGATAATTATAATCATTGGCTTCGCAAGATATATTTTTTTATCAAAGAAGGTTACCTGGCGCATAAATATGGTTACCACATAGATACGATTTCGTTCTGGAAAAGGTTTTTGAGTATGGCAATCTATTTTCATCCGGCCAGACGATCAGATTTGGACTTTTCAGTGATGTATTTACCGGCCCAGCCCGGCGGCCGAATATTAGAAGTCGGTTGTGGTAGCGGAAAGATGCTTAAGGTTATGAAGGACTTAGATTGGCGTGTTGAAGGTGTTGATTTTGATCCGGCAGCTGTAGAAAATGCCAAATCCAAGGGCTTGGATGTACGTCTCGGTACTTTAGAAGCCCAAGAATACCATGAGAATTACTTTGATGCGATTATAATGAGTCATCTCATCGAACATGTCTACAATCCCTTAGAGCTCATAAAAGAATGTTACCGTATCTTAAAACCAGGTGGAACTTTGGTGATTGCTACTCCAAATAGCGAATCTTGGGGGCACAGGATCTATGGTAAAAATTGGAGGGGGTTGGAAACACCCAGGCATCTTTATGTCTATACTATTTCATCATTAAGCCGTCTTGCAGAATCTGAAGGGTTTCAAACAATAAAAAAATGGACGAGCATACGTGGTGGAAGTTGGATGTTTATTGGAAGTCGATCCATTCGATTGAAGAAAAAAATCATCACAGGAAGCCCTCAACCGGCATGTGTTCACTTTTGGGCATGTTGCATGCAACTTGTGGAATGGATACTTTTAAAAAGAAATCCTCTCCTCGGAGAGGAAATTATTTTAATTGTGAAGAAGTGAAACAATGGGATTGCCATGAATTCCTATCTGCCGTCTTGCGTTAAAAGACAGGATTTATATGAATGTATCTATAGACATAGTAATCGTCAACTGGAACGCTGGGTCTCAACTCAGAGATTGCCTTGATTCTATCATTACTGCAGATCGAGACGGTTTGGAAATTAAACGAGTTGTTTTGGTGGATAATGCATCAAGTGACGGCTCGTCCGACGGATTGCAAAACAATCGAATCCCTTTAGCTGTTATACGCAATACTAAAAACCGTGGCTTTGGGGCAGCCTGTAATCAAGGTGCAAAGGACAGCTGCTCTGATTATCTTTTATTCCTCAACCCCGACACACGTCTTTTCTCCGACTCCCTGAGCAAACCCCTTGCTTTTATGGAACAAGCAGATAATCAAAATATAGGTATAGCTGGAATTCAACTTATCGATAATAATCGTAAAGTTAGCCGTACCTGCTCACGTTTTCCAACACCATTGATGTTCTTTTCAAAAATGCTCGGGCTTGACCGGCTGTTCCCCAGTATTTTCCCAAGCTATTTTCTAATCGATTGGGACCACAATGATAGCCGACTGGTTGATCATGTTATCGGCGCTTTTTTTTTGGTAAGACGTTCACTTTTTAATATAATCGATGGATTCGATGAACGTTTTTTTGTATATATAGAAGATCTGGATTTTTCTTTACGTGCTCCGCAATCCGGTTGGCGCTCTTACTATCTTGCGGAAGTGCAAGCCTTCCATAAGGGTGGGGGAACCTCTGAAAATATTAAAGCAACACGTTTGTTTTACGCCCTTCGCAGCCGTATTTTGTATGGCTATAAACACTTCGGCTGGTGGGCTGGGACTGGATTGATGGGAGGTACATTATTTCTGGAATTTCTATCACGTTTTGTTTTGGCTTCCGCTCATCACTCTCGAAAAGAAATTAATGACCTTATTGACGGATATTCGATGCTGTTAAGGGAAGTGCCGAATTTACTAAAAACTTCATCGTTTCGGAAAGACCTATGAAAATCCTTCTCCTCAGCCGTTACAGTCGACTTGGCGCCAGCAGCAGGATTCGATCTTATCAGTATTTGCCGTTTCTAAGGCAAAACGGTATTCAAGTGACGGCAGCGCCTTTTTTCGATACCAATTACCTGATAGATCTTTACGCATCCAGGCCAAGAAACCTTGCAAACATCCTTGGCTCCTACATTCGACGACTTGTTTTTCTTTTAAAGAGCAATCAGTTTGATATGTTGATGGTCGAATACGAGGTCTTGCCATGGCTGCCTGCATTTGGTGAAATGATGCTTGCCGGTTTTGGAATCCCCTATATAGTGGATTTTGATGATGCTGTTTTCCATCGCTATGACATGCATTCAAGTGATATTGTGCGAGGGCTGTTGGGACGAAAAATTGATAAAGTCATGCGTCGGGCTTCTTTGGTGATTGTCGGCAACAAATATTTGGAAAATCGGGCAAAAAGAGCTGGGGCAAAGTGGGTTGAAATATTGCCTTCAGTGATTGATTTAGAGCGATATCGTCTAAAACCATATAAAGAGAAATCTGTTTTTACAATTGGCTGGATAGGATCTCCCACAACGGCACGGTACCTACATATTGTTGAACCGGCCATTGCGAATCTATGCAGAGATGGAAAAATACAATTAGTTCTTGTGGGTTCCGGCCATGTCCACCTGAACAGCATACCCGCGGTGATTCGCAATTGGTCGGAAAAGTCCGAAGTCGATGATATCCGGGATTTTGATGTTGGCATCATGCCGATGCCGGACGATTCTTGGACACGGGGTAAGTGCGGTTACAAACTAATTCAATACATGGCCTGCGGTCGCCCTGTAGTTGCTTCTCGGGTTGGAGTTAATCCGGATATCGTTGAAGACGGTATAAATGGGTTTCTGGCTGAAAACACAGCCGACTGGATTCACGCTTTCGAAACTTTACATAACAACTTAAGTTTAAGAACACGAATGGGCAAGTCCGGACGACGTAAGGTCGAGGCCAAATATTGTATGCAAATCACAGCCCCACGTTTATTGTCATATATCCATAGAGTTTTTCCGGAATAAAAAATGTGTGAGGGTCCTATTTTAAATATATACTCAATTGGGTTTCAAAAAAATCCAAGAAACCGGGGATAGTTCATGTGCGGAATTATTGGATTTATAACAAATCGAAAATTTAACGAATTAAGACAGGAGCTGCCTCACGCTGCATCTATGCTGACCCATCGCGGTCCGGATGATTCCGGCCTTTTCTTTGAGGAATCGGCAGGGGCCGGACTGGGACATCGCAGGTTGTCGATACTCGACCTCAGTAGTGCCGGTCGTCAACCCATGGCAAGTGACGATGGAAGGTTGAATATTGTCTACAATGGTGAGGTTTACAATTTTTGTGAAATAAGAAAAGAGTTGCTCTTACACGGCTACAGTTTCCGAAGCGACACGGATACGGAAGTTGTTCTGAAGGCATATCAGCAGTGGGGCAGGGAGTGCCTGGATAAATTTGTAGGCATGTTTGCTCTGGCCATTTGGGATCGTGGGGAAAAAACTCTGTTTTTGGCCAGAGACAGGATGGGGATCAAACCCGTCTATTATTATTATAATCGTGATACATTTCTTTTTGCTTCCGAGCTTAAAGCCTTGATGGCATTCAAGTCTTTTCCAAAAGCGATTGACCCTGATTCAATTCCACTTTTTCTGCATTACCAGTATATTCCAGCCCCTAAAACCGTTTTTGCCGATACGTACAAATTGCTTCCGGGGCATTTTTTGATTTTTGACGGCAAGACACTATCAACAGAATCCTATTGGAACATCCCGGAAAGACCGCTGGATGAAGATAACACGAAGGTCAATGAAAAAGAATGTTTGAAACGACTGGATGACCTCCTTACGACGGCGGTTTCTGATCGGTTGATCAGCGATGTGCCCCTGGGCGCGCTTCTAAGCGGAGGAATTGACTCTTCAATGGTGGTTGCTTTAATGCAAAAAGTCAATACGTCTCCGGTTCGAACGTTCAGCATCGGTTTTGAAGAACCGGGCTATAATGAGGCACCATGGGCTTCAAAAGTGGCGGAGCATTTGGGAACCGATCATAACGAATTATATGTGACCTCCAAAGATGCGATGGATCTTATTTCAAGCCTTCCCGAAATATATGATGAACCTTTTGCCGATGCATCCGCGATACCGACGACGCTGGTATGCCGTTTTGCACGAAGCCAATTAACCGTAGCGCTTTCCGGTGACGGCGGAGACGAACAATTTTCAGGTTATGTCCGTTACTGGAGCACCCGGGCTCTGTCATCGGCGCTTCAAGGATTACCGCAAACCATTAAAACAGCATTGTCCGATTTTTTTGAACGGATTCCATCCCGCTGGATTGAAAGATGCTATCACCCGTTGCAGCCCCATTTGCCAGGACGCTTTAGGGTTGCCAATTTTGTCGACAAGTGGGAAAAAGTTTTAAAACTTATGCGAAAGAGCCGGATTCACGACCTTTACCGGATGACTGTATGCCTGTGGCCGGAAGAAGATATTTTGGCGCTTGTGGACATGAAGCTGCCCTTGGGCAGATTTGAAGAAACATTCATCGAGACGGAAGGGTGGTCCGTATTATCACGACTGATGCGGGTTGATCTGAAGACCTATCTCCGGATGCCTGCTCACCAAGGTTGACAGGGCCAGCATGGCAAACAGCCTGGAAGTTCGTGTGCCGCTTCTGGATCATCGTGTTGTGGAGTTTACTTCGAAGCTCCCTGAAAGTCTCAAGTACAGAAATGGATCGGGAAAATATCTTTTAAAAAAACTTTTAGCACAATATGTTCCCACGGAGTTGTTTGAAAGACCTAAAATGGGATTCGGGGTTCCGATTGATCTTTGGTTCCGCAAAGATTTGAAGACACATATGTTGGACTACCTCTCTTCTGAGCGTTTAAAAAGAGAAGGGATGTTCAATCATGTTCTGGTGGAGCAGAAGATAAAAGAACACCTGGCCGGGCAGAAGAATCACCAATATCGACTCTGGTCTATTTTAATGTGGGAAATGTGGCGGGAACGCTGGCTCGACAAATAAATTAAACGGATTAACTCCATGGCATTACGGAAAACGAAAATAATATCATTGCATATGGCAGTATTATACGGTAAAAAGTTTTACACATTCGAGTGGCATTAATGAAAAACAATCTCAGGGAGTTGCAATGAGGATTCTAATCACCGGCGGTGCCGGATTTATCGGATCTCACCTAGCGGAGACATGCCTTGCAAATGGCGATGAAGTCTATATTATCGACGATTTATCCACCGGCACCATGGATAATATTCGGCATCTACAGGAAGATTCTCGTTTCAACAACAGGCTTTTTGTCCACATCAATACTATATTGGATCACGACCTGATGCTGGAACTGATTGGTATATGTGATGTTGTTTTCCATTTGGCTGCGGCCGTAGGTGTTCTTTATATCCTGGAAAAACCACTTGAATCGATAAAAATTAATATTCAAGGAACAGAAAAAGTTTTAGAACTGTGCAACAAATTCAAGAAAAAGGTCCTGATTGCTTCAACATCGGAAGTCTACGGCAAACACATGCACGCCCCTTTAGTGGAGACGGATAATATCATCTACGGCCCCTCCAGCAAATTCCGATGGAGCTATGCCGCATCAAAACTGATGGATGAATTTACCGCCCTTGCGTATTATCGGACCCATGGACTGGAAGTCATCATCACCCGCCTTTTTAATACCGTGGGTCCAAGACAGACCGGTACCTACGGAATGGTGATTCCCAGATTTGTCGCCCAGGCGTTGAACAATCAGCCTTTAACTGTATACGGCGACGGCAGCCAGAGCCGAACTTTTACTTATGTCAAGGATGTTGTCCTGGCACTGATGGCTTTGGTCAAAGCGGAGAACGCCGTGGGCGAGGTGCTTAACGTGGGTGGAACTGAAGAGATAACAATTTTCGATCTGGCCCAAAAAATTATCACTGCAACCGGATCAAAATCCAAGATCGAATTTATCCCTTATGATAAAGCATTTGGAAAAGACTTTGAAGACATGCAGCGCAGGGTTCCGGGCATTGAAAAAATCAAGAAAATAATCTCTTTTAATCCCAAAACCGATATCGATGAAATCCTGAAACAGGTTATAGATTTTACAAAAATAAATCAGGTGGTATAGCTGTTTGACGTATATAGCCGTACCGTGGGTTAATTCATGAAATTTACTTCTCACGATTAAGTTTTTGAATCCTTACATTCTCACAGCCGCATCCTTTATATTGTGCCTCGGGCTTACGCCTATTGTCCGTCAGGTCTCCATGCGCAAGGGCTGGATGGCAAATCCGACAAAAGAGCGATGGCACCGGAAGCCCACTGCGCTTTTCGGCGGTATCGCCATCTACATCGGCATCTCAGTCCCTTTATTTTTCATAGCAGATTTTCACACCATCATACCCCATATATTCAGAATATCGTATTCGGCAGGATTGCCTTCCATTGGTGCGGTAATCTTTATAGGAACCACCCTCCTTTTTGTAATAGGCCTTTTAGACGATTTCATTAATATAAAACCCCATACCAAACTGGTTGGGCAAATATTGGTGGCATCGATGGTGACCTTCTTGGGCTTCCGGCTTCACTGGTTTTCATCCCTAACCATTGACACCATGGTCACGATTTTCTGGGTTGTCGGCATAACCAATGCCTTCAACCTTATCGACAACATGGACGGCCTATGTGCTGGAGTTGGCATTATTTCCGCAATATTTCTATCGCTGCTGTTCAAAGGGAGTATAGGTGAAGCTTCAGTTATATCCATGATAATCGCAGGATCCTTGGGAGGTTTTCTTTTTTATAACTTCAACCCTGCATCCATTTTCATGGGGGACTGCGGAAGCCTTGTGATCGGCTTTTCTCTGTCCATGCTTGGGCTTGCCTACTCCGAGGTTTCCGCCGCCCATAGGCTGTCCCTGTATGCCGTGCCCATAATGATTTTTATGGTGCCGATCCTTGATACCACAATGGTTACATCTGTCCGTCTTTTAAGCGGTAGAAGAGCTTCCAAAGGCGGAAAGGATCATACCTCTCATCGGCTGGTCCTTATGGGACTCAATGAAAAAAAAGCGGTTTTATTTTTGTACGGTATCTGTGCTGTTTCAGGCATGTCGGCTCTGTTTGCCGGCAAAACCGATACGTTTACCTCTCCAGCGGTCATCGTTCCGGTGGCGGTATCTATTCTCCTGATGACCATCTATTTGGCCCAACTGCGCGTATATCCTGAAAAAGAATTTTCTCTCTTAAGGGACAAGCCCTATACGCCCATTCTGATCGAGCTGACGTATAAACGCCAGATTGTTCTTGTAATTCTCGATATGTTTTTAATATCGTTCGCTTATTATCTTTCTTACCGCCTTCGATTCAGCGGTGCTGCCTTTCCATTTTATTTCAAAATATTTTTAAAATCCCTTCCGGCGGTCATCGCATGTAAATTGTTGGCTTTCTATACATTGGGAATATACAGGGCCATCTGGGGCAGTATGAGCACAACGGATGTCTATGCTTATGTTAAGGCCTCTTCATTGGCGACCATTTTCTCTATTGTCGCAGTGACATTTATGTATCGTTTTGAAGATTTTTCAAAAGGGATATTTTTAATAGACTGGTTGTTGACAACCGGATTCATCCTGGGGACAAGGGGTTCATTCAGGCTTTTTCTGGAGGTCATGAAGAGAAAATCCCTTTTTGGGGACACGGTTTTGATATACGGTGCCGGCAAGGGCGGAGAGATATTGCTCCGTGAGATTTTAAATAACGAAAAGATGAAATTGAAACCCGTGGGTTTTATCGACGATGATCCATTGAAAGCCGGAAAAAAACTGCTGGGGTATCCAATATTTGGGACCTTCAATGACCTCGATTATCTCTGTGAAAAATATAAAGTTGGTGGACTGGTCATTTCATTCAGGGACAAAGATTCTAACAAATACTTGAACATCAAGGATTTCTGTAGGATAAACAACCTGTTCTTAAAATATTTTTCCATCGACCTTGAAGATGTCGATCTTGAAATTTGAGCC
>PVMK01119793.1_pt1 | contig 12566 bp, 13 predicted proteins | sample 1853481 | NCBI WGS metagenome assembly PVMK01 (sample SAMN08533507, study PRJNA380276) | Marine sediment metagenome, whole genome shotgun sequencing project.
AAAAGCTCAAAGTGGTGGGCCGCGCCGGGGTCGGCACCAGCAACCTGGACCTGGAAGCGGCCAACCGTAAGGGGGTTGTCATCATGCACACTCCCTTCGGTAGCACAACCACCACGGCGGAACATACTATCGCCATGCTCTTCGCCCTGGCCAGGCGGATTCCAATGGCCAGTCAATCAACCAAAAGCGGCCAATGGGAGTCGGAATCTTTCGTAGGGTATCGAAATCGCCGGGAAGACCCTGGGCGTTATGGGGGGCGGCAAAATAGGCCGTCTGGTTATTGAGCGGGCCCTCGCCCTGAAAATGAAACCGATTGTTTACGACCCCTACCTCAGCGTGGACACCATTCGCCAACTCGGTGCTGAGCAGGTTGATTTCGAGGGCATTGTTGGCCCGTGCCGACTTTCTGACCCTGCACACTCCGCTCGATGCAGAGACCGCCAATATCCTCAACAGCGAAACCCTGTCACGAATCAAGCCTGGCTGTCATATCATCAACTGCGCGACCGGTGGTCTGATTGATGAAATAGCGTTGGCTGAGGCGATCAAAAACGGACGCGTAGCCGGAGCAGCGATTGACGTCTTCGCGAAAGAGCCTCCGGGAACAGACAATCCACTGCTGGGACTTGAACAGGTCATCTGCACCCCGCACCTGCGCACCGCCACCCGCGACGCCCAGGTGAATGTCACAGTACAGGTAGCCACTCAGGTCGTTGACTTCCTCGAAAAAGGGCATCATTGTCAATGCCGTTAATGTACCGTCTATCAGCGCCGATCTGCTGGCGACCTTGCGCCCACATATAGAACTTGCCGAACGTCTCGGTTCATTCCAGGCCCAGCTGTATGGCAAGGGGACTGAAAGAAGTACATCTTGAATATGCCGGCACAGTCACCAATAACCCGACAGAGCCTTTAACCATGGCTGCCCTGAAGGGTGTCCTGACACCGATGATCGGCCCTGAAGCCAACTACATCAACGCACCGCACCTTGCTAAAGAGCGCCGCATTCGGGTTACGGAAACCCGCAGCCAGGCCTCCCGCGGATTCTCCAGCATGATACGCCTGACGGTGGTCGGCACAGAGGGAGAACATGCTATCTGTGGCGCCATGTTCGGTGAAGGAGACTATCGTATCGTGCGCGTTAACGGCTGTAACGTGGAAGCTCTTCCCCCACGGCCATATCCTGGTGCTGTTCAATGAAGATCGCCCCGGCATCATCGGCTTTATCGGCCAGGTCCTTGGCGAGGCGAAGGTCAATATCGCCGGCATGAACCTGACTCGCCAGGCAATCGACGGCCAGGCCGTCTCCCTGATCAATATTGACAGTTGCATTCCAGACGAAACTCTGGAAAAATTGCGCGCCCATCCACACATTGTGGCTGCAAACCAGATTGTTTTATAACCAGACAGTTTTATGAATAGCTGAGCAGCCTGTCGTCCCATCAATGGGCAAGCTCAATAAACTGGCGGACAAGGACTTGAACGTGCCGAACACCATCGAAACGCGGCTACCAACCGGCGTGAAAGACTTCCTGCCGGTTAAGACCGCCAAGCTGGACTACCTGCAAAACACCCTGCGAGGCATCTACCGGTCATGGGGGATTTCGCCCTGTGGCACCTGCCGTTCTTGAGGATCTGGCTGTTCTCGAACTCGGCCTGGGAACAGACCTGCGTGAAAAAACCTTTCGCTTTGATGACCGCCAAACCGGTCGACTGGTCGCCTTCCCGCCTGACATCACTCCACAGGTAGCACGGATTGCAGCAACCCGCATGCGCGACATGCCGCTGCCCTTTCGACTCTGTTATAACGGCCGCGTGCTGCGTCATACCGAACAGCGCCTCGGCAAGGATCGGGAGATTTTCCAGTCCGGAGTGGAACTGATCGGTCTTAGCGGCCCTGAAGCAGACGCCGAAATGATCGCCATGGCCGTGAAATGCCTGCAAGCTGTCGGTGCCGGCGAGTTTACTATCGACATTGGTCAGATCGAATTTCTGCGCGGGATCCTGAGTGACCTACCCCTCGATGCTACTCAATCCCATGCGGTTCATACGGCTATCGCGGCAAAGGATCTCTCCGGGCTGCAGCAGCTGATAAAGGACCTGCCTTTAAACGACCAGCAGCGTACTGAACTGCTCGCCCTGCCCAGGCTCTACGGCGGCCGCGAAGTTCTCGATCAGGCTCGGCAAGCTATTACCAACCCTGCTTCGCAAAAAGCTCTGGACAGCCTTGAAAAAGTCCTTGAGATCCTCACTGTTTACGGTATCGAGGAACATATCACTTTAGACCTTGGTGAAATGCGTGGTTTCGATTATCATAGCGGGCTGGTCTTTCAGGGGTTCCTGTCCGGGTTCGGCAGGGCCGTCTGCGCCGGCGGTCGTTATGATGGTCTGACCGCACGTTACGGTTTCCCGGCACCGGCCACCGGCTTCGCCTTTAATCTGTACAACCTGCTCTTCGCTCTCGACAAAATACTCGACGAGCGTGCCGAGGAAGGGACCGACATTCTGCTCTTCTCATCAGGACAGGACAAAGCGCCGGCCCAGCGACTGGCAACCGCCTTGCGCAATCGGGGCTACTCGGTATCCCGTGACATTATTGACCGTAACCAGGCGGCCAGCCTCGATTATGCCCGGCGCATGCATTATCGTTATCTGTTGGTGCTCGATGCATCTAAAGAGGAACTGACCCTGATCCGTACTGCGGATGGTGAAGAAACCAGCGTAACCCGCGCAGCGATCGAATCAGGACAATTCCAGATTTAACGTATATTTCTAAAATAACTTAATAAAACTCGGAGAATAAACATGGCAAACGTCGTCATTATCGGTGCCCAATGGGGTGACGAAGGCAAAGGGAAAGTGGTCGACATCTATACCGAACACGCCCAGCAGGTTGTTCGCTATCAACGTGGTACCCATGCCTGGGCACACCCTTGTGGTCGCCGCTCAGACCATCGTTCTGCACCTGATCCCTTCCGGCATCCTGCATCCCGGCAAACGCTGTGTCATCGGCAACGGTGTTGTTCTCGACCCGAAAATATTCCTCGGTGAAATAGAAGGGCTGAAGAAAAGGGGCTATCTCAAGGATGACCAGCAGCTGGTGGTGGACAGCAACCTGCACATTATCATGCCTTGGCACAAGGCCATCGACCTGGCCAGGGAAAAGGATGCCGCCCGCAAGATCGGCACCACCGGTCGAGGCATCGGCCCGGCCTATGAAGACAAGGTCGGGCGCCGAGGTATCCGCATGAGCGACCTGGTAAAACCCCAGGTGTTCAAACGCAAACTCAAAGAAATCCTGCCGGAAAAGAATTTTCTGCTGGAAAAGTTTTTCGGTGAAGCCACTCTGGACGAAGAACAGATTTTCGCCGAGTATTCCGGATACGCGCAGCAGATAGAAAAATATATCGGCTGCTGCTCAAGATCTCTGAATACCGCTATGGAAGCAGGGGACAACCTGCTGTTTGAGGGTGCCCAGGGAACCCTGCTCGACATCGATCATGGCACCTACCCTTACGTGACCTCGTCATCCACCTGTATCGGTGGAGTCAGCACCGGCTCAGGCGTTGCTTCACGCCACATCGACAGCGTTATCGGCATCACCAAAGCCTACTGCACCAGGGTCGGCGAAGGCCCCTTCCCTTCGGAACTGCATGATGAGATGGGTGACCGCCTGCGTAAGGCTGGCCAAGAGTTCGGCTCCACCACCGGTCGCCCACGCCGTTGCGGCTGGTTCGATGCCGTCGCCCTTCGCGAAGCCGTCCGTCTCAACGGCATGGCCGGTCTGGCGATAACCAAGCTTGACGTCCTCAATGAGCTTGAGTGCATCAAGGTCTGCACTGCCTACTCATACAAAGGACAGTTGATTGAAGAATTTCCTCGCGATGCCGACATCCTTAAAGAGTGTATGCCGATCTACGAGGAATTCGAAGGCTGGTGCAGCGATATCTGCGAAGCACGGACCATGGCTGACCTGCCCGCCACTGCGAAAGCTTATCTGGCCAAGCTTGAAGAGCTGGCCGGTTGTCCTGCGGTTCTGGTTTCCGTCGGCCCGCGTCGCGACCAGACGATCCAGATCAGCAATCCTTTTGCCTGATTCTGATTCTTTCTAACTGTTAACAAAAAAAACGGACCGCAATATGCGGCCCGTTTTTTTTGTTTGAAGCACAGCAGAAAACTACCGACCCCGTCGCACTAGCTACTGGATAAAATACCCCGCAACCCGCCAACGGTCTCCTTCGAGCATCACGGTCACATATTCGGAGACACTCGCTTCACGTTGATATTTCGAGTCAAAAGTCAGGGCAATGTACTCACCTTCCGGACTGTCCTGGGCCGAAGTGGAGTAGCTCACATCTTTTGGGGAACGTTTGATCAACGCTCCGGAAAGGGTCCGCGCCTTGGTCAGCTTCTCAGCCCACTCCTGCCTGGTCACCTGCTCTTTCATCAGATCTGCAGAAATCTCCCAGCTCTCTGCATACTTCTCAGAGTCGACCAACTGAAGAAACTCCATCGCAGCGTGAGTTGCTTTTTCTGCCTTCTCCGTATCCGGCCTCTCGCTGAGGATCGGGTAGATAATCATGAAAAGAGCGGCAACTATGAGAACAATATGAATACGAAATTGCTTGGGAATCAAAAAAACCTCCAGTGAATCAATTGAACCATTGGACCATTGAACAGTTACTTACTATGGATTAGGAATCGCGTCTACACATTTCATATTTTTTGAGTTATCCATAGATTTTGTGAAATGTGTAGACGCGATCCCCTGATTATGCCTCTTGCCCCAAACGGCGGAAAGCAGCCAGCACATCATTCTGATTGAGGATGCCGACCAGCTTTTGCGGATCATCAGAGTCGACCACGGGGAAATAACTGATATTGCGATGCAACTGCAGAACCTTTAGGGCTTCACGCAAAGGTTGATCCGGCCGCAGGCAATATGATGCAGAGGCGGTCAGGTCTCCAGCCACCACCAGAGGCACCAGCGCCGGCTCAAAGAGCAGGTTACGGATTTCCGTGTAATCAATAACACCGATAAAGTGGTTGCTGTCATCAACCACCGGGAACCGGTCGTAGCGGCTATGGGCTATATGCTTGAGCAGAGCATAATAGGGGGTGCTGTGCAGCACCGTTTCGACATTCTGCCGCATGATATGCCGCACCAGGATATCGCCGGGATCTTCAAGCCGATGGCCGACCGGCACACCAAGGGAACTGCGAAAATGATGCACGACATTATGCATCCCCTCCAGGGCACCCACCGGCGCCCGTTTCTGTAACAGCGCAAGAATTGGCACTTCGCCGGAACGCACCAGACCATGCCGTACGGCAAGTGGCCCTACCAGCTCGAAGACAACTACTGAGCCGAGCACGATGGTTTCCAGAAGCTTGCCTCCAACCGGCCAATGATGGGCCAACTGACTGGACAAACCAATAGCAACACCTGCCTGGGCCATCAGGGTTAATCCAATGTAAGCCCTTTCATTCGAGCCAAAATTACCGAGACGGGCACCAATGGCCGCCCCCAACCATTTCCCAATGGTACGGGCGACAACGTAAGCTACTCCGAGCAAGCCGATGTGTGTCAAGGTCTCGAGGTGCAGATTGGCACCGGCCAGCACGAAAAAAGCCACGTAGAGCAGGTAATCAACCTGGCGGATATCCTCCTGAAGCCGATGCCAGCGTGGGCAACTGTTCGCCAGAACCATCCCCAGGACCAGGCTCGCCATCAGAGGATCAATCTGCAACGTCCGACAGATAGCTACATTGACGGCAATCCCACCAAGCATCAGAATCTTGTTCTCACTCGGCAGTTCCAGACGCTGGGCCCAAACTGACATGGCAAAGCCCATGAAGGCACCCACCAGAACAGGCCCCCCCATGCGCATTATGAGAACACTGAAATTCTCCCCCGGAAAGATAAAAATATGACTCAGCACTGCAAAACCGAGAACCGAAACAAGGTTGTTAAAACCGACCAGAGTCAGCACCACGCCTGTTACAGGACCCTCTGCTTCATATTCACGAATAACCATTAACGTAGCGGCCGGAGCAGTTGCTACGGCAATAATGCCAAGGAACAGAGCAAACACCAGGGAAGTCTGCCAGAGAGTCAGACCCGGAACAATCTTCTGCAAAACAGTAAGATTAACCACTAAGACTGCGCTGGCAACCAGGAAGAAGGTCAGAAGGATTTCGCTTCCGGAAAAAAGCAGGATACGATGCCGCCAGCGATCAAGATGGCTGATTTCAAAGAGACCGCCAATATGCATCAGAATCAGGGCCAGGGCCATTTCTGAGAGCGGCCGCAGATCTATAAGCACCTCAGGAGGCAGCAGTACCGGCAGGTTGGTCAGATGAGCAAATGACGGCCCAATTAACAGGCCGGTTATCAGGTATCCGGTAACCCGCGGGATATGACATACCGATGCTATGCGGCCACCGACCAGGGCACCGAGAAAGATAAAAGACAGAGCAAGCAGCAATGGCAGAAGAGAGTCATCCATAGAAGCAAAATATCACAATTAACAGACACGACCAAGCAGAACAGGGGCTGTTTCCAAACAGTATCGACGCGTGTTCATCAGAGAACTCACTGCGCCTTACGGTCTAACCCCCGGTACTGGATGGCTTCAGCCAGATGAGGCTGGAGAATGCTCTCCTCTCCGGCTAAATCCGCAATGGTCCGTGAAACCTTGAGGATGCGACTGTAGCTGCGAGCTGAAAGTCCGAGGCGGTCGGTCACCATTTTGAGCAGATCCTGCCCATCTTTATCGACGACACAGAATTTACGAATGTGTCGCGCCTGCATCTGACCGTTGGCATGCAGAGTATAGGAGGCGAGGCGTTCACGCTGCACCTGGCGGGTTGCCTCAACCCGGGCGCGAATTGCCTCGGAGGACTCGGCATCAACGGGATCAGCGAGATCCTTGTGCGGCACTCGCGGCACTTCGACATGCAGATCAATACGGTCGAGCAGCGGACCGGAGAGACGGGTGCGGTAGCGTTGCAACATCGCCGGAGTGCAAATGCAGTCGTGCTGTGGATCACCGATGAACCCGCAGGGGCAGGGGTTCATTGCCGCAACCAGCATGAAAGAAGCCGGATAGGTCAGACTCTGCGCTGCCCGGCTGATGCAGACCTGGCCGTCCTCCAGGGGTTGACGCAGCATTTCCAGAATATTTTTTTTGAATTCGGGCAATTCATCCAGAAACAGCACCCCATTGTGAGCCAGAGAAACTTCGCCTGGTCGAGGATGAGTACCGCCACCGATCAAACCGGCGTCGGAAATGGTGTGATGAGGAGAACGGAACACTCGTTTGGCGACCAGGGCCTGACCGGCAGGGAGCAGGCCGAGAATCGAATGAATCTTGGTAATCTCGAGGGCTTCTTCGAAGGTTTGTGTCGGCAGAATTGTGGCAATGCGCCGCGCCAGCATGGTTTTACCACTGCCTGGAGGCCCGACCATCAAGATATTATGACTTCCGGCCGCCGCAACTTCGAGAGCCCGTTTGACATGCCCCTGGCCACGCACCTCGGCAAAATCGACGTCATCTTCTGCCGCACTGCCAAGGAGAGACTCGATATCGACCTGACAGGGTTCCAGAACCCGATTGCCGGTCAGAAAATCAACAATTTCTCCCAGAGTTTCTGCAGAATAGACGGGCACCCCATCGACCAGAGCCCCCTCCTCGGCATTGGCGACAGGCAGAATCAACCCGTCCAGGTCCCAGCGCCGGGCGGCGACAGCCACCGGCAGGATACCGCGTACCGGCTTGATGCTGCCATCCAGAGAAAGCTCACCCATAAAGAGAAAGCGTGCGGCTCGTACCTTCGGCACGAGACCGGTCGCGGTCAGCAGACCGACCGCCATCGGCAGGTCGAATGCTGTGCCTTCCTTACGGATATCGGCGGGAGCGAGATTAATGGTGATGCGACGGGTGGGGAATTCGTAACCGGAATTCTTGATGGCGGACTTGATGCGGTCCTTGCTTTCCTTAACCGCGCCCTCGGGCAGACCGACTGTAGCGAACTGCGGCAGACCCTGAGCTATATCCACCTCCACCTCAACCGGATAAGCATCGATACCGAGCAGCGCCCCGGACAGAACCTTGGCAAGCATATTTCCCTCCTGACTTTCATTGCAAGCCCCCATAAGGGGCAAAATATCACAGGAATACAGAATACAGGAGACAGGAGGTAGAATACAACTTTACATTCTGTCTCCTGTTTTCTGTCTCCCGTCTCACTCAAAATCATCCAGATACTTCTCGGCAACAATAGCGGCAATCGCACCGTCACCGACTGCCGTGGCAATCTGCTTGAGGATCTTCTTGCGCACATCTCCGGCAGCAAAAACACCGGGCATTGAGGTGTGACAATCGGAGTCGGCCAGAATATATCCTTCCGGAGTCAAATCAAGGATATCGGCAAGAAAATGCGCTTTCGGCGTCACCCCGACGGCCACGAACATGCCGTCGACTTCAAGCGTTTGCTGCGAATCATCCTGACGGTTACGCAGAACCAGGCCGGTGACACCGGTGTTGTCGCCTACGACTTGATCGACCGTACTGTTCCACACCGGTTCGATCTTTTCATTATCGAAGATGCGCTCCTGCAGAACTTTGGTAGCGCGCAGCTCATCACGACGATGAACCAGGTAGACTTTGCTGGCAAAGCGACAGAGGAAAAGGGCCTCTTCAGCAGCCGTATCACCACCACCGATAATCGCCACCGGCACATTCCGGAAAAACGCTCCGTCACAAGTCGCGCAATAGGAGACCCCGCGACCGGTGAATTCGATTTCACCAGGGATACCGAGCTTACTCGGTTCGGCACCGGTCGTTATAATGACCGCCCTGGTACGTATCTCGCTACCATCGACAGTGACTATTTTTTCCTGACCCTTATCAACCAGACCGGTCACTTCACCGGTCATCGTTTCCAGACCAAACTCCTGACAGTGCTCCTGAAAGCGCATCATCAGATCGGGGCCGTCTATGCCACCAGGGAAGCCGGGATAATTTTCCACCTTGGTCGTGGTCATCACCTGGCCACCGAGAATCATCCGTTCTACCAGCAGGGTCTTCAACTTGGCGCGCGAGGTGTAGAGGCCGGCGGTCAACCCGGCCGGGCCGCCGCCAATAATTACTACGTCATAAAGGATTTCACTCATAACACATGTCCTGTTTTTGTATTTTTTTACTCAAAACTGCCGGTCACCTTAGCATAGCTATAGGGAAAAGGGAATGCCATGAGACTTGATTTAACGATCGGCACAAGCTTAAAATGAGACCGAAGGAGAACCTCAATTCCAATGCCTACAAACCAACACATGTCTACAAACCAACACTCGGACCACCACGATCATGATGACCACACCCACCTGGATCACGGCATCACCCGTGGCTTCATAATCGCCATAGGCCTGACCGCGGTCACCTTGATCGCCGAGCTGATCGGCGGCTTCTGGACCAACTCCCTGGCCCTGCTCTCTGATGCCGCCCACGTTTTCATGGACCTGTTTGCCCTGGTTCTGTCACTGGCAGCAATCCATCTGGCGAAATTCCCGGCCAGCGACACCCGCACCTACGGCTGGCACCGCGCCGAGATCCTGGCCTCACTGATCAACGGCACCACTCTGCTGCTGATTGCTTTTGGTATCCTCAGCGAAGCTTGGGGTCGTCTGCTTCACCCTGAGGCAGTCAAGAGCAAAGAGATGTTCATCATCGCCACCATCGGCCTGATCATGAATCTGATAGTAGCCAGTCGACTGCATGGTCATTCCCACGATGATCTCAATGTCCGCAGCGCCTTCCTGCATGTCATCGGCGATGCTATCGCCTCGGTCGGAGTTATTATCGGCGGGATCATCATGCTTTACACCGGATGGTTTGTCCTCGATGCCGTAATTTCTATTGTGATCGTTCTAATTATCGGCTGGGGGGCCATCCGGATTCTGCGGGAGGCAGGGCATATTCTCCTGGAGGGTGTTCCGGCGAACATTGACATCAATGAACTGGTCGACAAGATGCGTGCGGTCACAGGGATCAACGACATCCACCATCTGCATGTCTGGTCGATCTGCTCACATATCACGGCCCTGTCTGCACACATTGACGTAGAACCGGACTACCGGTTGCGCCAGAGCGAAATTATCGGTACTCTCGAGCAGATGCTCGATCACGATTACCACATCACCCACACGACGTTTCAGGGAGAATGCTCAAGCTGCACGACCGGACCGGTTATCCAGCAGCTCAAACATCGCCCCCGGAAATCATCCAATGACCGTAACGACGGCCATCATTCACACTGAGGACTCATGCATCGTCTGATCAAACCGATTTTCTGGACCTTTCTGTTTCTGGTCATGATGCTCGTCATCGACCAGTTTCTGGTACAGGTGCCACCTGTCCACCCAGCTCACGCAGCTGTCAGCGATTTCTACCAGGACTTTCGCAACCGCCTGATCGACCTGACGTTCGGCGAGAAGAAGATTGCACCAAAATCAGTTGAAGCTGTGATAGAGGAACAGCAGAAAAACAAGAAGCCCTCTTCGCAAAAAGTCAACAAACCAGGCCAGAAGCAGACCAAAGCTGCCAACAACTCCCAACTAAAGAAACCGCAACGCTACCTCTATTCCGACGGTAAGGGGTGAGTTGCACTTTGCCGACTCGCTGGAAGAGGTCCCTGATGAATACCGGGGGCAGGCTCAACCGATGGGGGAATGACCTGTAGCGCGTGGCGGGTGGCGCGAGAAGGCAAAAGACCAGGGCAACAGAATAATTCTGTTGCCCCGGCCTTCCGGTCAGGTCATGTTTTAGCTTTGCTTTTTCTCGCCACGCGCCACCCGCCACATGTTACACACCACCCGCCACACGCTTCACAATAATTTGCCGTAAACCTCCGGCCGCCGATCAGCAGAGCAGTTAATCTGCGCCCGATAGTCAAGCATCTCCTGGTAGTCAAAGGTTGCAATCAACTCGGTCTCAGTCTCCCCGCCTTCAGCGAGCACTTCCCCCCGGGCTGACAACAGCAGGCTCATACCAAAAAAATCGAGTTTACTCTGGAGACCACAACAGTTGGTCGCTATCACGAAGAGCTGGTTTTCCATGGCCCGGGCCCGCAAGAGGGTTCGCCAATGTTCCTGACGAGGCTTGGGCCATTCTGCGGGCAGGCAGATAATCTCGGCTCCTTCAAGGGCCATTTTGCGGAAGAGTTCAGGGAAGCGCAGGTCGTAGCAGATTGCGATACCGAGACGTCCCACAGAAGTCGACACCACCAGCGTCTTGTCGCCAGGACTGAGAAAACGGTCCTCACCCATAGTTGAGAACATGTGTAATTTGCGATAACTGCCGACCAGTTCGCCCTGATCGATCACATAAGCAGTATTGTAAATTTTTCCACCGTCCTGTTCCGGCAAGCTACCGACCACAACCAGCTTGAGCTCAGCAGCACGACGACAGAGAGTTTCAATCACCCGGGGGGTTTCCGCAGCATGCCTGGCCAGGCGCTTGTAATCGTAGCCTGCACTCCACATTTCCGGCAGAACCGCCAGCTTCACACCCTGCTTTGCAACCCGGTCAAGGGCCGCCTCAACTTTCGCCAGGTTCCGGTCTATCTCACCGAAAGTGATATTGAATTGAACAGCTGCTACCTTCAGGTTTTCTTTCATAACGCCTCACATTAAGTAAAATCAGGGCATAATAAAACAAGGTTTTGCCCTTATTCAAATTTTAAACCAACCCCTGTAGGCTCACTATTATAAGCGAGTCGGAGAGGACAGACAAGAGCTCCGTGGGATGTCCAGATTCTCTTGACCAGCCAGATGAAAACATGCTAAGACATGTGGCGTTTTGGTGGTTATACAGACGTTCTACATCTTTCTGTTCTTGTGTTGGTTTCCCCTTCGAATCGCACGGGAAATGCTGCTTGACTGCAGAGGGTCATGAAAACAAAAGTTGCCACATTTGTAGCGATGTTTACCTTCTGGGTCGTTCTCTCGGGTATGTTTGATGCCTTCCACCTGACCTTGGGCGTGATCTGCTGCCTGCTGGTTGCTCATTTCAGTCACGATCTGCTTTTCTACGGTGACGATGATCAATCCTACGTGCGGGGACTTTTGGGCTTGATCGCCTACCTGCCCTGGCTCTTCTACCAGATCATCATCGCCAATCTGCAGATAGCTTACGTGGTCCTGCATCCCCGCATGTTCGAACTGATCGACCCACACGTCGTACGTTTCAAGACCAAGCTCAAGCGGCCGATATCCAAGGTCACTTTTGCCCAATCGATTACCCTGACTCCGGGAACGATTACAGTCAGTATCCATGATGACGAGTTTTCCGTTTACGCCCTGACCCGCAGCGCCAGCGATGCCCTGCCCGGTGAGATGGAGGCCCGTGTGGCCCGTGCGCTGGAGCCTGACCTATGATGCACTCCTTCTTTCTGGCTACCGGCATTGCCATGGTCCTGTTAATGGCCCTGAGTCTGATTCGCGCCGTGGTCGGCCCAACCATTCTTGACCGCATCCTCGGCGGCAACGTCATCGGCACGAAAAC
>PVMK01163068.1_pt1 | contig 12565 bp, 9 predicted proteins | sample 1853481 | NCBI WGS metagenome assembly PVMK01 (sample SAMN08533507, study PRJNA380276) | Marine sediment metagenome, whole genome shotgun sequencing project.
CATCGCTGCGGTGCATCGCCGAATTCACCGCCAGTTTGCCGACCGGTTCCTACGAAACCTACCGATGTTCGCCGGAAGCCCCTACTCGGACCCGACGCTCATGACCAAGCTCGAGATCGTCTTGAATAGGGACGGTTCGGTGCATCGCGTGGGTATCGCCCGGTCGAGTGGGCTCCTGCCTTTCGACTTCGGCGCGTTCAATTCCGTCTTGCGTGCGCAGCCTTATCCGTCGCCGCCGGACTCGATCTTGAGCGGCGACGGGCGCGTCTATTTCCATTGGGGCTTCTACAAGAACCAACGTCAGTGCGGCACCTTCAACGCCGAGCCCTACATCCTTCCGCATCCTCCGGGGACCCCAGCGCGGCGCGATGGGCTCACCGATGCCCCCGACTGGAATACGGTCGTGCCTGGAGACGCGCAGCCGACGTGGCGGACGCGCGAAGAGCCCGACCACTCCCAAGAAGGGCCCGAAGAGGAAAAACCACGACAGAACAAGTCCGATCCCGCGCAGCCCAAGGAAGACGATGACGCGCCCAAGGTGCCGCCAGCGCCTCGCGGCTCTGCCGTCGGATGACTCCCGCCGAGCTCACGAGCCAAGTCAAGGAGGAAGCCGGAGCGGCCGGCTTTGCTCGAGTGGGTATTGCGACGGCGGGGGCGCTCGAGCCCGAAGGCGAGCAGCTCGACGCCTGGCTCGCGGGTGGTCGTCATGGCCAGATGACGTGGATGGCTCAGACGGCGACCGTCCGAAAAGACCCTCGTCATCCCGACATGCTCTCGGATGCGAGAAGTGTGATCGTGTTGGCTGCGCCTTACGTCCGGTCGAGTGACTACGAAGGACCGTCCCCCGGCCAGATCGCGAAGTACGCGTTCGGGCGGGATTACCACAACGTGCTCACCAAGAAGGCACGCCGACTGCAACGTCTCCTTCGAGACGCTGGCCATGTAGCGCGAGTGGCCGTGGACTCCAAGCCGGTGTTCGAACGTGCTTGGGCCGAGCGAGCGGGGGTGGGCTTCGTCGGGAAGAACTGTTGTCTCATCGTTCCGGGGATCGGCTCGCACGTATTTCTGGCTTGCATCGTCACGCGTGCACCGCTCGTCGCGGACGAGCCGATGGGGCGCAAGTGCGGCGCCTGCACTCTCTGTCTCGAGGCTTGCCCGACCCGGGCATTCGAGGGGGCGCGCGCCCTCGACGCACGCAAGTGCATTTCGTACCTCACCATCGAGCATCGGGGGCCCATCCCCGAGGAGCACCGGGCGGCTCTTGGCCCGTGGGTGTTTGGCTGCGACGTGTGCCAGGACGTGTGCCCCTACAATCAGACCTCCGCGACCGGAGAGGCTCCGCTCGAGGCGTTTGAGCTCGGGGATCGATGGCGAAGCGTCGATGCCGCCGGACTCCTCGAGATGGACGAAGAATCGTTCCGAACGTGGGCGCAGGGCTCGGCGGTGAAGCGTGCTCGTCACGAAGGTTTGGCGCGTAATGCGGCGTTGGTACTTGGGAATAGGGGAGAGCGGACCCACCTACGGGTGTTGGAGGACGCCAAGCGGAACCACGCCTCGGAGGTGGTGCGGGACGCGGCAGCGTGGGCGAGCATGAGGCTCAAGGGTCGGCTGGCGGCTTCAGAATAGACTCGAGCGCCAACAGGACGGGCTCCAATCCGGCGCGCGTGGCCGAGCTGATGCCAAAGACTTGGTGGCCGCGTCTTTCGAGCTCGGCCTTCACTTCGTCGAATGCTTCCCGCGCCTCCGGGAGGTCGAGTTTGCTGATTGCGACGATCATCGGGCGTTCGAGGAGGCTGGCGTCGAAGTGCTCGAGCTCGGCCATCAGGGCGTCGAAGTCGGTGATGGGGTCGCGTTCGGGGTCGGGGTCTACGCTGACCATGTGCAGCAGCACGCGGGTGCGCTCGATGTGTTTTAGAAACCTGAGGCCCAAGCCAGCGCCCTCGGATGCACCCTCGATGATGCCTGGGATGTCTGCGATGACGAACGTTCGGTCGACACCGAGCGAGACCACGCCGAGGTTTGGCACCAGCGTGGTGAATGGATAGTCGGCCACCTTGGGTCGTGCCCTCGACACCGTCGCGATGAAGGTGCTCTTTCCGACGTTTGGGAAGCCCACAATACCCACATCGGCCAGGAGCTTGAGCTCGAGCCGGATCCGGCTTCGTTCACCGGGCTTGCCTTGTTCAGCACGACGAGGGGCCCGGTCGTGGGGGGTAGCGAACTTGATGTTGCCGCGTCCGCCCCGGCCTCCCTTTCCGGCGATAAACTCCGCTCCCAGATGATCGAGATCGGCGAGCAGCGCGCGGCTCTCGTCGTCGTACACCTGCGTTCCGACCGGCACCTGGATCCGCACGTCGGATCCAGCCTTGCCAAACTGATCCTTGCCGCGCCCGTCCTTGCCTCGTTCGGCACGGACGACCTTGCGGAATCGAAGGTCGAGGAGGGTCGTCATCCGGTCGTGGGCCTCGAGGATCACGCTTCCGCCGCGACCCCCATCGCCGCCGGAGGGACCCCCTAGCGGGACGAACTTTTCCCGTCGAAACGCGACGCATCCGTTGCCGCCGTCGCCCGCCACCACCTCGAGCGTCACTTCGTCGACGAAGTCCACGCTCGTGCGTACGTCGGGGGCTTGGTGGGGGCAACCAACTTGGCACTCGAACAAATTCCCCGAGTGCGTACACTGCACATACGCTTAGTCTGCCGCCCCGGTGCAGATCTCGTGCCCGTACAAGCAAAATTCATCCAAGCTTTGGCAGCCAAAGGTTTGGAAACAATCAGGTTAACGGAAGCGCTGAGTGTCGACTCGGAGAGTTCTGATAATCGCGGTGTGCTTGCCGAGCATCTCGAAGAGCTCCGTCAAAACGCGGCCGAGCTCGGGTTCGTACACTTGGAGGCCTCAGTTCGGGCAACGCAGGGCCAGCTCGTGGAGGAGTCGTTCAGTTCGACTTCGGTGCTCGCAGCCCGGGCGCTCGCCTGGCGATACGAGGAGCTGGCGCGAATGCCGAGCCAGTCGGGAACCCACGCGGTCGTCAGCGATGTGGTGATTCCCGAAGCGCCACCCGAGGTGATCGAGAACGACCCCGATCGAGAGTCCGAAGAGCTGAGGGACCCACTCGAGCGGGAGAATTTTCGCGCTCAATGGGGGGTGTCGATGCATCGAGAGCCTGCCAACCGGGTGTCGAGGCCTAGCGAGACGATTTGGCGGCGCAAGGTCGAGACGCGTCCTGTGGATGATGAGCTCCGTTCTGGGTTTGGGCTCGAAATGCGGTTGGCACCGAAGGTAATGGGTTTCGGATTCGCCGCCGTCTTCTGTGTGACCGTCGGTTTTCTGGTTTGGCGTCAAGGCTTGCGAGGCAGCGAGCAGGTGTACACGGACGCCGTGCCGACTTTGGAAGAGGCGCAACCTGCAACGGGGGCGGACGCCGCTCGGTTGCTGGCCGTATCCGATGTGCAGGGTGTGCTCCAGCTCATCGGCCCGGCAAGCGTTGCAGTGCACATCGACGGAGTCGACCAGGGCCCACTCCCGGTGACGCTTGTGCTAGACGAAGGCCGGCACGTCGTGCGCTACGGCGTCGAGGAGGCTTGGACGTACCGTTTCTACTACGTGAAAGCGGGCGCCACGCGAGTGCTCCAGGTATCTCCCACGCAGGGTGGTTTTGTTGACGCCCGATGAAGCTGCGTGCTAACCGCGGAGCGTCGAGAGGAAGTGGCGGATGCGACTGTTTTTGCTGGTGATGGCGGTCTTCGTTTCGACGGCCGCATGCAGTCGCGGGGGGACTGACCCCGATCTCTTCGTGGGCCTCGACACCCATCTGAATCTCACCGAGATTCGACACCTTGCCGAGGTGAATGATGGCGGCTGGTACCTCGACTTCGGTACTCCGGCGCAGTCGAAGTTCACCGTGGGTGACTGGCGGAGCGGCTGGCTGAGCCGTGGTGTGGACGGGGACACCAGCTACACGAATGCTGGGATACGTGGCCGCGTCTACTTCAACGCTGACGCGCAGGAGGCGCTCGTCGCCCGCATCCGGCTTCGCCCCCTTGGCACAAAAGCGCTGACGCCGTACTTCAACAACGAGCAGCTCAAGTCGATTCACCTCGGGCAGGGGGATCATTTTGCCGAGTACGACATCGAGCTTCCCAAGGAGCATGTGCGGGTCGGGGAGAACTACCTCTTGTTGACGTTCGGGGGCACCGTGCCGGTGGATGGCGAGGCGGTGTCCGTCGGGGTCGATTCGATCTGGATTCGGGGTGAGGGGGAAGAGCCGAAGACTACCCGCGCTGCGCCCGCCTACGAGGGCTTGCTCGCGAACGTACGTCTCGGCGAAGAAGAGCGACGAGCGATGGCTCTCTCGCGTAGCTCGACGCTTCGCTACCATGTGCAGATCCCCGAAGGCGCTTCGCTGGGGCTCGGTGTAGGCAGCGAGGGCGAGGGCACCACGCCGTTCGTCGTCGAGGTCACGGCGGATGGCAAGCCGGCTGCCCAACTGCTCGCCGCGGAGGCCGGCTCTTCCTGGGCGGACTACAAGATCGATCTGAGCCATTTTGCGGGGGAGATCGTTCGCATTGATTTGCGGGCAGAGGGGCAGGGCGCGGGCCGGGTCGCTTGGCATGCTCCGCGGATCCTGTTGCCGGCCAACGCCCTGCCACCGATCGAGCCTGCGAAGAATGTGATCGTGTTGGTCATCGACACACTAAGGGCCGACAAGCTGCGACCTTTCAATCCGGACTCGAGGGTCGAAACACCGACGATCGACCGCTTGGCCACCGAGGGCGTGGTGTTCCAGCTTGCCCAGGCCCCCGAGAACTGGACCAAGCCCTCGGTCGCGTCGATTCTGACCGGGCTTCATCCGCAGACCCATCAGCAAAAGACCGGCGATGCCGCGTTGCCAAGCTCGGCGTTGCTACTGAGCGAGCATCTCCAGAGCGAAGGCTTCGAAACCGGCGGCTTCATCGCAAACGGCTACGTTTCCGATCGGTTCGGTTTCGGCCAGGGCTGGGACCACTACACCAACTACATTCGCGAGGAAAAGAGCACCGAAGCGAAGAACGTCTTCGAAGAAGCGGGCAACTGGATCGAGGAGCACAAAAAGGAGCGCTTCTTCGCGTACATCCAGACCATCGACCCGCACGTGCCGTACGACCCTCCCGGCGAATACTTGAGGACATATGACCCGAGCGAGTACTCGGGACAGGTCAAGCCGCGCATGACCGGCGAGCTCCTCGAGCACGCGAAGCGTCGGCCGCCTGATGTGGTGTTCGATGCGCGTGACAAGCGAAGACTCGTGGGGCTTCATGATGCTGAGATCACGCAGCACGATCATTTCCTTGGGCTGTTCATCGATCGACTGGTCGAGCTTGGCTTGTGGGAAGACACGCTGTTGGTCGTGACGTCGGACCATGGAGAGGAGTTCGATGACCATGGGTCTTGGGGGCACGGGCACTCGGTGTATCAAGAGCTTCTGCACGTGCCCTTGCTGTTCCGCCTGCCGAACCGGCTGCCCCCGGGAACACGGGTCCCTGATGCGGTGAGCACGCTGGACGTCTCGGCAACCGTTACGGAGCTCGTGGGTGTTTCGTCGATGCCGAAGAACGAAGGGCATACGCTAGTCGGGCTGATGCGCGGGGTGCCATCCAGTCTACCGACGGTCGCGTTTAGTGACTTTCAAGATGACCGGCGTGTCATCACGACCGGGCGATGGAAGTTCATCCTGCGTGGCAACCTGACTTCCACGATGTTCGACCTCGTCGCCGATCCTCACGAAAAGAACGAGCTCGACGCATCAGCCTCCCCGATCGGGCGCCGGTATTCGCGCATGCTGCTGGGGCAGTTCCTCGGTGCGACCGATCGTGCGGACTGGTTGAGCGCCGAGCAGAAGAGCGGTACACAGCTGCAGAGAGAGAACGCGGAGATGGATGATACGATCCGCGACCAGCTCCGGGCTCTCGGTTACGCACACTGAGGTCACATGCCCGTCATCGAACAGACTCCGCAGCGGTACCTGAGAAGCCCGCGATTGGAGCCGGTGGCGGGTGGGGGAGCGCTCCTTCACGTCCTCGCGTGGTCTGACGACCAAGAGTACGTGCTTCGGTACACGCTCTCGGACGACGGCTCCGTGGTGGGCGAGCCCGTCGCTACCGACCATGGGCCGGCGATCATGGCCTGGACGCCTGGCACCCCGCTTCCAAGCAACGATCCCGGTGCGGAGCTCGAGGCGGAACATCGGGGATGGCGCGCAAGCGTTCGTCACGAAGGCGCTCGATCGACCGTCGTAGTTGCGCCGCCGTCCGGAGGTGAGTTCGTGGTCTGGAGTGCGATTGGGATCGCGGCGGCACCCTGCATCGCAACGGCCCCGGGAGGAGCCTGGGTAGGGTTTCATCACGACGTCCGCGAAGACACCGGGGAGCCCGATCTCGCCAAGTGGATTGCGGTTCGCTTCGTCGACATGGAGGGGCGGGTGCTCGAGCCGGTCTCGCCGATGACCGATCGTGACCGCGATCTCGCTGGCGAGGAGCAGGGCTTCGAGTTTCCGAGTTTGGTCGTCGGCGACGACGGAGCGGTAGACCTTTTTGGACGTGGGTCGCACAATGTTTATCGGCAACGTTTGAACGCCGCAGGCTTTTCCCCTCGGGAGGCGATCGATGACGGGCGGTGGGGATGCCGCGGTAGGCACACCAGCGCGGTTCGACTGGCAGGTGGCGCCACGCTGATCGCGCGAAGGGGGCGGAAGGGAATTCTGATCGAGAGTTTCGATGCGCCTTCGGGTGGCGCGCCCGAGTTGGCGCCAGCCGAGGTTGACGTGGGCGTTGCCGACTTGAAGGCCCCTCACGCGAGCGCGTGGTCCGGCCCACAGGTCTTGTTCGGCGACATCCAACAACACAGCGCGCACTCGGATGGCGTGGGTAGCGCCGATGAACCGTATCTAAGAGCGCGATACCGATATGGGGACGACTTTGCTGCGTTGACCGATCATGAATCGTTCTTGGGCAAGCGCATCGGCCCAGGAGAGTGGGCGTATCTTCAAGGCGTTACAGAGCGGCACAACGCGCCGGGCGAATTTGCGACCATCGTGGCCTACGAATGGACTGGGAAGGCCTATCCCGGACCTGGCCACAAGTGCGTGTACCTTCCGGGCACTGGGTTTCCGATCATTTCCCGAGACCGGGTTCCGCGCGGACGGGACTTGGTCGAGCAGATCCGCGCGCAGGGAGCGGTGACGGGGCCGCATCACATCGGCTGGACGGGTGCGGACGCGCCGGGGCACGACCCGATCGGGCAGCCGGTGTGGGAGATTTGTTCTTGCCACGGGTGCTACGAGGAGCCCGGCAATCCACTCGGGTACCGGGGCGATCTCGATGACCAGTTCGCGAAACCGATGCTCGACGCTGGCTTGCGGTTCGGGTTCATTGCCAACTCAGATAGCCATGGCCTGCTTTGGCATCACGGTGAATGTCGCAAGCGCGACCCGTTTCGAACCGGCCTCACGGCGGTGCTAGCCCGCGAACGAACTCGAGAGTCGATTCTCGAAGCCATTCGCGAGCGGCGTTGTTACGCGACGAGCGGTGCCAAGATCCTTCTCGACGTTCAAGTAGCGGGTTTCCCGATGGGCAGTGAGATCGAAGTGGACGGTCTGGTTGAAGTGCATGTGCGGGCGCTCGGGACGACCGACATCGCGCGCATCGAGCTCGTGACCGAGTCCGGGGTGTCGGCGTCTGACGAGCCTGGGTCCCCGTCGGTGACGTTCGTCGCCGAAGTCGAGGCGCCGTACGTCTACTGTCGTGTCACGCAGGCCGACGGTGAGATGGCTTGGTCGAGCCCCATCTTTTTCGACCCCGTAAAGCGACTTCGTCGCAACGGGGCTTCGCCCCCACCAGTCTCAGGTATCTAAGATCTCGTGGGCGCGTTTGGCGGCCTCTTTTCGGAACACGGTTTGCTGTGTTTGCTCCCGCAGGTCCTTTACCTGTACGGCACCTGCAGTGACTTCGGACTCGCCGAGGATCATCGCGATGCGTGCGTTCATCTTGTCGGCGCGCCGCAGTTGACTTTTGAGCGACCCCCCGCGCAAGTCGCTTTCTACACGGAGCCCGGTGTCTCGGAGCTCACGGCCGAGGAGAGCGGCTTCGGCGCGGACTGTCGGCTGCGCCGCGACGACGAAGACGTCGACATGGGACTCTGACTCGACCTCGGGCATTGCCATCAGAAGCCGTTCGAGCCCCATCGCGAAACCGATTGCCGGCGTGTCCGGACCCCCGAAACTCTTCACCATCTCGTCGTACCGTCCGCCACCGAGGAGCGCGTTTTGGGCGCCGAGTCCCTCGCCTTTGCCAAGCACCTCGAACAGGGTCCCTGTGTAGTAGTCGAGGCCGCGCACGAGCGAACCGTCGACCCGATAGGGGGTGCCCAACGTGGTGAGCGCCTCTTGCAGCCCGTCGAAGTGCGCACGGTCGTCGTCGGTGAGGTGTTTCAGAATCGAGGGGGCGCCTGCGGCGATTTCAGTACATCGCGGGACTTTGCAGTCGAGCACGCGCAGCGGGTTGGCGTCCATCCGCCGCTGGCAGTCGGGACAGAGGTCGTTTCGGTGCGGTTCGAGGTAGGTAAGTAAAGCGGCGGTGTAGTTCTGCCGGGTTTCGGGACCGCCGATCGAGTTGACCAAGACCTCGACCTCCGTGATGCCGAGGCTTGCGATGAAGCCGACGACCATGTCGATCACTTCGGCGTCGATGTAGGGACCAGGGTCGCCGAACGCCTCGATTCCCGCCTGGTAGAATTGACGGTAACGTCCTTTGGCCGGCCGCTCACGTCGATACATCGGCCCGACGTAGTACCACTTCGTGATCGGCTCTCGGCCCTGCACGCTGTGTTGGACGTACGCGCGCACAGCCGACGCGGTGCCTTCCGGCCGCAGAGTAAGCGACTTGTCTCCCCGGTCCGTAAACGTGTACATCTCCTTTTCGACGATGTCGGTCGTTTCGCCGATCGAGCGGACGAAGAGGGCCGTCGGTTCGACGATGGGAAATCGGGCCTCTCGAAACCCGTAGGCCTCGACCCGGTCGCGGAAGGCTCTTTCGAGGCGGTGCCACTTCGAGATCTCGTCGGGCAGGATGTCTTTCATCCCTTTGACTGCGCGCAGGGTCATGGCGACCCGTTACCCGATGCGCCTGCTGTGGGCAAGCCTCAAGGACGCGGATCGAACTCGACAAAGACGTAGTTGAAACCGTCCTTGCCCATTTTCTGCTTAATCGTCGGCGTGACGTCGTCGCGCATCTCGAAGACCATCACGACGTCGTTTTGCCCCTTCCGTTGAACCGTTGCGCGGCTCACCGGGGTGCTGAAGTACTGCGTCTCGAGCGGCCGGTAGTTATTCGTGAGGAACACCTGGGTGTTCCGCATGACGAGCTCGAACTGTCCAGCTGATTTCTTGGTGGCCACCTCGACCGGCTTCGACGTCTGGACGAAGAAGCAGGAACGGCCTTCCTTGCGCATCACGAAGCCGGGCCAGGTGAGCATGAGAGTATCCGCCGGGATCTCGTCCGCGCGTGGCGGCGGGTTGTCCGAACCCGGAGTCACACCCTCGTAGTCGGCCGATGCGATCGTCCCCGTCGTTCCCAGCGCGATGGCGAGCATCGCGATCCCCCATGTCTTGCCCACGACCCCAGGGTAGCGAGCAATCGGGCAGGGACCCAAATTTCGTCGGGACCGGCTGCTTTTTTGGGGCTCAGCGGGACTCGTACCCGTACCCGTACCCGCACTCGTACCCGTGCTCGATCCCAGTTCTGACGCCTGGCGCTGACGCCTGACGCTGAGCGCTGGCGCTGACACTGGGCGCTGACGCTGGCACTGACGCTGGCGCTGTCCCTGACGCTGGCGCTGTCCCTGACACTGGCGCTGACACTGGCACTGTCCCTGTCCCTGGGGCTACCCGTATCTTCGTTCGTGCGCCGCCAGGGTGCGGCTGACCTTGCCGAGGGCCTTGTCTAGGCGAGCGGGTATTGAGGGACCGTGGTTCTTTCTTGCTGTCAGCGTGGCTGTGTGGGCGGCGCACAGGTTCTCGGCATCGCGCCAGCGTTCAGACAGGTCAGCGGCCCAGTCCCGAAAGTCCTGTGCCGCGCCAGCTCGTCTTTCTAGAGCCTTTGCGAGCGTAGGATGGAAACTCATCGTATCCGTCAGCCCGAGCCGGCGCGCCGGCCGGGGCAGACGAATGTACATGAGAGTGTCGTCTACGTGGATGGTCTTCGAGGCGCGATGCAGGACCAGTACTGACGAGAAATGAACGTTCTCGTTGGCAGAGATGAAATCGACGCCACGCGGCACCGAGAACTCGAAATCCTCGGCAAACGTCGCGTGCAGCTCGGGGTCCTCAGTGCGGGTCGCTTCCCACCGAAGCTCGGGGAATCGGGACAGGTGCCGCGCGGTACCGTAGAGTCGAGCGTGCGGATACTGCTCATGCATTTTGCGCACGTGAACCGTGTGGAAGGGATGGAGGTTCAAAATGGCCTCGACATCCTTGCCACCATGGGTCAGTTCGCCGACCTCTCGCTCGACCGCGCCGGTTAGTGAATAGGCGTCGAGAAAAACGAATCTACCGTTGCGTCGCCGGACCAACGAGGCGTGCGTGCCAATATCGATGAGACCGCCGATCTTGAACGACCCACGAATGTTCCAAAAGTCGTCGGCGATCTGGTGCATCTGTGGGCGCATGGATGTCGATCCTCTTCAAGCTCGACTCGGCAGGGTAACGCGTCATCATCTGTCCGCCCAGATGTGGGTTTCCCGTGCCATCCCATTGGTCCCACACCGGCCTCCTTGATGAAACGTGCAGCCGTGCGAAGCTTTCTCGACTGGATGGAATCGATAGCCAAATCAATCCAGATCGATCGGTCCGTGGACCGCGTGTTTGCGTATCTGGACGACCCGAAGAGTGTGGTCGAATGGCTGCCCGGCATGATCGAGGTCCGTGACGTCCAGGGAAGTGGCCTCGGCCAACAGCATTGTTGGACCTATCGGATCGTGGGCCTTCCCTTCAAGGGGCAAAACGTGGTCATCGAGCACGTCCCAAACGAGAAGCGAGTCGTGCAGAGCATTGGAAGCATCGAAAGCGTTTGGACATATACGACGACGCCCAACCATGCGGGAACACAGCTGCGGATCCAGATCGACTACACGGTGCCCATACCGGTGCTCGGGAAGCTGACCGAGAAGCTCGTCGTCAAGCGCAGCGTCCGTGAGCTGGACCTGGCCCTCGAGAACGTAAAAGACATCTGCGAAGCTTGAGCTAGCCGGGTACGGCACGGCCCTCAGTTAACGCCGACGCAAGCGTCGCCTGAGCAGTAAAGCCCACGCGCAGCACAGCAGGGCGAGCCACGTTGTCGAAGGCCGGGACGGTGCGGTGCTGCCGACCGCGCATCCGCCACCGCCATTGCCCTCATCCGTTCCACCTGTCCCACCGCTACCTCCGTCCGCGCCTGTTCCGCCGGTACCCATTCCGCCAGTGCCGCCGGTCCCCGGGTCATCCGGACACAGCGGTAGTTCTCCGCGGAAAGAGAACTCCGTCGTGAAGTCGTTGTTCAGGAAGCAGTTGTTAATCAGCGCAATGGTATCGTGCCGCCGCAGGTTCCGGAACCGGGCGCTCGGTGAACGTGGTTTTCGCGCCACCACGAGCCGCGCTCACTCGGCGGCTGATAGTCATTGCGAACGCCCTGTTTCGAATCTCGGTCACGGTCTACAAACGTTCCTATCCACGCCGGAGATTGCTTGGCAGAGTAAGCCAGCAAGCTTTCTGTGTGCCGGGGCTGCTAGATGCCGGTCCTTCCTTTCGGATGAAAGAAACATTCCTCGAGCGTCGATGACACTAGCGTAGAACGCACCGATCTGTTCTCCCGGCAAATAGAGAGACTCATCAGAGTATTCTTGCCATGGGAAAGGAAGAGCATCTGGATTCTCCCAGCCAAGGACGACAATGATGAGGGGTACATTCTGCTGCTTGCAGACCTTCATCATGCGTGTGAGCTGAAGAGCGATATATAGCCGCGCTTCCGAGGATACTTCCCAAGCTTTACCTTGCTTCCCGCTGTTCACATAAAGCATGTACCGCACCAGAAGATAGGAAACGGATTTTGACAAGGTTGGACTAATTGTGAGTGCCGCGTCGGAGTCGTTGGGATTGAATATGTAAACTATCGCGTCGGGGTCGTATTCCTCTACAGCCATTTCCATATAGTCCGCTACGTTCTTCGCGTTGTAGCCAGGCACGCCGAGATTGAGAACTTCCACATTGCTATCGATGGCTTCCATTTGGCGTTGCATCGTATCTTCTAGTTGAACAGACCAGCCGAACGTTTCGCTATCGCCAAAGGTCATGATACGGAACTTGTCCTTGCGGGGATTTAGAGGTTGATCTGACCTCATTCCTTGTTCATTCACTTCCCAGCGTATTGGAACAGGAAGCTCTTCATACACACCAAAATGGTAAGCCTTCGAATTTGCTTTCAGAGCATAGTTGCGGGCATCCGACGTGTTCTCAACAATATCAAGCACCACAAAACCATTAGGGAAGACGATCCTTGT
>PVMK01189116.1_pt2 | contig 12564 bp, 18 predicted proteins | sample 1853481 | NCBI WGS metagenome assembly PVMK01 (sample SAMN08533507, study PRJNA380276) | Marine sediment metagenome, whole genome shotgun sequencing project.
GCAATATGAGCAACAATTTGCGAAATATTATTCTGATATTTTCTGTGGTGACTTTTATCGGTTGTGCCGGGGGTAAGCCGACAAGGTGGGGGCACTTCCACGGCAACCTGTCAAGCCAGGGAGTTCAGCTGATTGAAAGCGGCTATGCACTCTCCTCGAGCTGGATTTCGAATCCATACCGGATTACCAGTTCCTCGCCGGTGATCGGCAGCGATTTTCAAGATCGAGAGGTTGTTTACGTCGGTACCTCCGACGGAATGCTGGTGGCCATAAGGTCTGAGGATGGAAGTGAAAAGTGGAAAAAGCCGCTGGGTGCCGGCGGTTCAGAAACCCGGGTTATTTCTTCCCCATCGGTCTCGAGTAAACGCGATATCTATGTTATCTCCAACCGTAAAGCGGGTGACGGCCCGGCCCGGAGTACCCTTCATAAAATTGACCAATTCGGCAACCGGAGGTGGTCTTACCCATTTCCGGATAATGGATTTACGGCCGGTTCCCCCAAGGTTATGACCACGCAGACGGAGACCCTGATTTTTGTATACCTTGCAGTGGGCATGATCGCAGATATTCAGGGAGAGCTTTTCGTTTTGCGTGATGCGGGAACCCGGGTGCAGCTTGTTGACCGCAAAGCGCTTGGCACATGCAGCTACGGCCCATCCGGCAGCGGGTCGGATCTCGATGATCTTCTTGGATTTAATGAAGATACCTGGAATCTGGTTGGCAGCTTTCCCGTTGCATGGGACCAAGAGGGTATGGTTCTGCCGGACCGCTTTATCGACCCAACCGTTGCCGTCGTCAGCGGCAGAGAAAAACCGCTCATCGCCATTGCGGACAATCTGTGCAGCGTCGGCGCTTATGAATGGAACGGCAGCAGCCTGTCGGTGCTTTGGCGTCATGAACACAGCTTTGATAAGCATTCCTCAGCTGCGGTTTCGTCCAACGGTTTGATGGTGTATGGGTCACAGGACGGGAAAGTTCAGGCCTATGATGTGGAGACCGGCGTAAAAATGTGGGAATATGATGCCGGACAGCCTGTATTCGCCACACCGGGTATCCCTGGCCCAAAATATGTTTTTGTGGTGTCCAAAGACCACATCCAGAAACTCAACATCTCAGACGGCACCCTGGCGCATGAGGATAAGTCTCCGGGGAAATTGCCGCTGCTGGGGGAGACGCACACTTCACCGGCTGTCACTGCCAACCGGATTTATGTTTCCACCTATGAAATGCTGACCGTTACCTATGATCTTAAAACACGGGGGCATGATACCAACTTCCATGGAAACGGGCTGTCATCCGTGGCGGTCGGTCCGGACGGGTCCGTGTACGGCGTGGCCTCAGACGGCACCATTTATAAATATGCGGGCACGCAGTAATGTTGTCAGAAAAAGGCGCTAAGCGCCTATGGGCCTCCCCGTTGTCCTGCGTCGTATCGCTGTCTGGCTTTCCGGAATTTTTCTTTCTCTTCTTCGGATAAATTTTTCTGGTTCGCACAGCTTAACACTAAAAACATGCCTGCCAATATCAGGGCAATGATTTTTTTCATTTTAAAGCTCCCAGTGGTTTGGTTCAAATTTTCTGCAATACAAAAAATGGTAACTTACAGAAGATTGTCAAGGTTCGTGTTTTTCCTGCAGTTGCTCTAAAATTTCATCCCAGTCTTTGACGTTTGTGCCGTCTTTGGTTTTTTCAAAGGTAAATCGATTTTCAATGTCCTTGGCTGCCGCTGATATTACCGCCGAGGAGCCGATGATGGCATGCAGCTGTATTCCCTTTGCTTTCAACGCCGTCAGCGTTTTAGACCCCCGCCAGCTGAGAATGACGGATTCGGGAAAATTTTGCTTCTCGAGCCAGGTGCCGGTGATGCCCTTTCCAACGAACCGGCTCAGATAGATAATTTTATAATTCTTACTCAGCATTTTGACGGCCTTCAGGCTGCTCTGCTTCACCTCGTCGGAAAATACTGCACCTTTAAACCCTTCCTCAACTTCGATGATTATGGCCCGATCATTTTTGGTCATCACCAGGAGCAACCCGGTGGCGCTGTCCGAATTTGAGCGCGCTTTGATTTTTTTGTATCCCGCACTCAGGGGCGTATATTTTAAGTAACCGTAGCCGTCTCCACCGGTTAAAATGCTCTTCAGGTGCTCATCGTCCAGGTAAACATCCACCAGGCGGCCGCCGGCCGAGAAAAAGCGACTTTTGGTCAACACGGTGATGCGAATCGGTGTCTCAACGGTTGTCACGCGGTCCAGGACGACTACTTCTGCATGGCAAACCGGGACTGCGGTTAGAACCAGCGCGATACCCAAAACGATCGGTGAAATCAAATTTTTTATAGAAAGGGTCATCGTATGAGACTCCGTAGGTCTATGATTCAATTCGGATCAAAATTACCGTTTCGATGGCCTAACTTGATTGAACAGCGAACCGCAGAATATCGATGTCGAACCGCAGAATGTCGAAGGGTGGTTTCGCTTTGCTCAGTCCTTTTAATAAAATGGATAGAATTCCTTCGTTTGACATTCGACATTCGACATTCGATATTCATGCTTCGAAATTCGTTTTTTTATCTTCGTAAAGCTGAAGTCTGCTTATCGATTAATCTGGCCGCCTTGGCGGCCAGCGGCGGCGTTGACATATGATCCGCCTCAGCTATAAAACCCTCAAGACCCAAAGAAAGGCCGTGCCCATTCTGCGGTTTGTTCCGGGGCGACAAAAGTGGTCATATCACCGAGCATGACTTCGAAACCGGTATGATCGCTGCGCACCCAGGGGGCGTAGTTTGAACGAACCACGATGACGATACGCAGTTCGAGCCGGCTTGTGGGGACTTCCACCGACAGGAGTCCCAGGTTGTAGCCGTTGCGGTTGAGGCTCCGATAAAACCGCTGGATGTTGAGAATGCCCTGCACAAGATCCCCCCAGTCGGATACCGCCGGTTGCTGCAAGGAGGTGGTCCGGGGCAGGATGCCCCAAATCTCGAAAAAACCTTCCGGGGCAAACGCCGCCATCCCATTCCCAGGGTCCGGTTGTTCCGATATAGCGGGAGCCATCGTTTTTTTCATGACCGAGATAACTGGAAAACAGGTAATCGCCGCTGTGCTGATAATAATCATTGGCCCGTTTCAGAAAAAACCGGTGGTGATTGGCGGCAACACGGTCGGCATTTATTTGCAGGTGAGGGTGAATCAAGGACCCGCCGGCCGACGGCAGATGATTCTGGGTGATGGCCATGTATACGGCCTGGGGGTCGTGATCGATAACCCTGGCAAGATACCGGCAGCAGTTTAAGAAGCTGTCGGTGTAAGATGAATGTGAGGCCTTACCGATCTCAACAAAGTGGTCATTGTCGAACAGGCTGACCGCGGAATAGCTGCCATAGGGAAACAGATTCGGAAACAGCAGAGAATCTTTGCAGGACAGTCGCGTCTCATCTGCCAGATCAGGATTCAATTGGGGCGTTTGCGATTCTACCTGGGGCCGGCAGAAAGGGCATTTAGCGGTATCCCCGGCATCCGGCGGCGGCGGGGGCAGAACGTCAGTGCCGGTCTCCTTTTCTTTTATGCGGCTGAAGGCAATGCGGCAGGTGCGTCCGCTAAGCGGATGGGTGCGGATTTCAACCGGCCGCTCCACCAATTGCCCGGCGGGATCAATGAATTTTGCAGATACGGTCTGGCTTGCAAATGTCAGCTCCGAATGTTCGTCAGACGACATGGCATTGACTCCCAATTACGCCGCCCTGAAAAATAACCATAACAGGGTTGGGTAGTGTAAATTTGTTCTTTGAAAATTGAAGAAACTATTTAGAAGTTGATCCGGGCGGATTAATTAATCATCAGCATCTATGATGAAATTAAAAAGTCAAAAAAAGCATAAAAAAATGCGCAGCATAAAATAATTAATCCGCCGGACCTTCGATCTAACAACTTGCTTCAGTTTTCAAATAACAATTTGCAACCCTAAATGTCCTATTTTTCAGGGCGGAGTAATTAGAACTGCGATTTCGAAACGCCGAAAGCCGAAAATATAATAATGTACATCAACCCTTGAAAGAGCGTACTGAGGATCCAGCAACCCACGGTGATGCCTGCCGCGCGATAGGTACTTGAATAGTTAAGGGCCTTTTTTACCGCGACCACGGCGGCCACGAGCATCCAGACGGAAGCACCCACCCAAGCGGCAATACCCAGACCCGGAACCAGGCCCAGCAGGCACAGCCACCCGGGCGAACTGGCAAAGGCCATTGCCCGCATAAAGGCTTTCCTGTCAGCGGTGGTTCGGGATTCAGGGAACATGCGCGCACCGATGATATAGACGGAAAATGCCCAGATATACCACCCGATCAGGGTCATAAATATGGCGCTGTTGATCATGGCAACGCCCCCTCGGCCGAAGATTCCATAGGCGACGGCGGCACCGTAAAGAAAAACGACAATGATGGCCTGGGTCCTGGCTTTGACGTCCGCCATGACCTCATCAAACAAACTGGCATCCAGCTTTGCGGCTCGCAATGCTCGACTAAAAAAAAGATTCATAGCTCCTCGCTCTGGTCAGCAGGTTTCACAATTCGCACCGGTTTGCTATTGAGACGGTCTGCGATCTATCCTGTTTAGTTTTCGATCTACCGGCTATCATGTTGTCGTCGGCCTGTCAACAAGACCTGGAAGCTGCAGGAGCAAGGGCAGGTAGACGGGATAATTAGAACCCTGTTCCATGAATTACACGATATTCGGGTCATATTGCCTGATATGGGAGAGAATCCTGGCGGCCATGTCTGATTCCAGGCGAATGGCGTCATAATCGATGGGAATATTATTTAAATACTGTAAAATTAGGGCATCACCGGCGGACAGACCGCCCGGCAGCAGTCCGGCAAAGAAAAAGCCGAGTTTTTCCAATTCTTCGACGAAGTGGGCGGTCCGGGGGTCGAAAAGATTCAGGTACAGATGAACCACCTCGATTTTTTTTAAGCAAAGCTCCTTCAGTTTTGTGCCGATCTCCTCAATTACATTTGGACCATAATCTTCCAGCATAATCCGGGCAAAATTCAAGGACGTCACCACACTGATCTTAAATAAAGATTTAGATTCACGTTTTCCGACCTTTTGTCCTGCCAGGACCTTAGGAACGATACCAAGATTTTCATAGATCGCGGCTACGATAGCCTGGTGGTGATCCGGCACATAAACCTTACCCGGGGATGGGCTGTCCAAATACCTGAACTGCAACACCATGCTTAAGCGGTCATAAAGTCTTTTCGGAAAACCCCTTGAACATGATGGTGGGCGGTACAAGGCCCAGCAGGAGCCCGCAATCATTGAGTCCTGAACGCAGTCCGGTGGACTGGGAATAGGTGTGGTTGGTAACCGCCTGGCCAAAGACCCCCCAGATGCCTTCCGAACGGGCCCGGTTTACCAGATAGGCCGTCATCTTGGCAAAACAACCCTGGGAGCGAAACTCCGGTTTGACGACCCCTGCGGCGAATTCAGCGATGGCGGGATTTTCTTCCCAGTATTGAAGGGCGCAATGGCCGGCAATTTCATCGCTGCCCGATACAGCCACGGCCGAATGAATCCGGCCGCTGGCGTTGAGGGCGATAATTTTTTCAGGGTAATAGACATATTCGTTGGTATAAGAATAGCCATAGGTTTTATACACGCTTTTTGATACCTCGGCCGCTTCAGATGGTTTCATCTGCCGGACCGTACATTTGCCGGCCGGCCGACCGGGGGTGATTTCAGGTGGCGGCACCGCATAGGGTTCCAGTTCACATTCGGCATAATAGTCGGTAATGGTTTTAGATTCCAAATGTTTAATCAAAACGGTTTCTTTGCCCTCGTGCCCCATATTGTGCAGCAATACTTCGTCCATGAAGTCTTTAAGCTGAAAAATCTGTTTGCCCAGCGTTGACGCTTCAATAGTTCCGGCATCATCAGTATTGAGGGCGGCGATCGCATCTCCAAAAGGCAGGCCTTTATCCTTTATTACAATTTTTATACCGGTGGCAATCCGTTCACAGGAGAGTTCCATGGTGGCCTTTTCGCCGGGCTCAAAGGAATAGGCGATGGAAGCCTCGATGGCTTTTCGCACACCCTGTTCGATTGTATGCAGATCCTGCCCGTCAAAACCGATCATTTTAGCAATTTCAACCACGTATTTTCCGGCGGCCGATGCATATTTAGGATCGTTGGGGATCTCTATTTTTGAAAATTCGCATGCAGATTCCATTTTATCACAAAAAAAATCCGAATTGTGCCGCGGCACAGAGTCGGATTTGACCGATGGGTCGAGATTAAATTTATTAAATAATTAAGCGGTTTATCTATTTTCCGCTGAAACTTATTTTGATTTACTATCGCTCTTGGGCTGTGTGGATGAATAGCCATCTGCATACCATCCGCCACCTTTTAATTCAAATGTGCAGGCTGAGAGTATTTTTTTGGCTCTTTTATTGCACTTGGCGCACTTCGTATGTTTGGTCCCCATGGGAAGGAGCTTTTCAGTGATGTGTCCCTGGGCACATTCAAATTCGTAAACCGGCATGTTTTTCCTCTTCCAAAATCAAATCATCAATATTTGATTTTATGGATTTCCTTTTCTATGAAACAATATACATTCTTTCAATTCTGTCAAGAAAAGTCAAATTATTCCTTGACTAAATTTGATCGGCACTATAAAAATTGCAAATATTTTCAGATATTAAGGGCTGATGCCTCATTTTAAAACATCCATTAGCGGGGGAAAGGCCACATCACAGGTAAGTGACGGAAATTTAAATGAATCATTCATTTTTCATAAAAAAAACTGTTCTCGCTGAGTGAGTTGAAAACCAATGAGCATACCATCATGGCCGTTCTGGCGGTGGCCGTGGGCCTGGCCGGGGGATTCGGTGCCGTCGGTTTTCGATATCTGATTGATTTTTTCCAAAACCTTGCCTACGGGTCTTCCGAAGAACTGCTTAATGTGGTTTTGGCACTTCCCTGGTATCTGAAAGTCTGGGTCCCGGCCGCGGGCGGTCTGGTGGTCGGCCCGCTGGTGTATTTTTTTGCCAGAGAGGCCAAAGGACACGGCGTACCCGAAGTAATGGAAGCCGTTGCCTTGAAGGGCGGTGTCATCAGAAAAAGGGTTGTTTTTGTAAAAACCCTGGCCTCGGCCATCAGTATCAGCACCGGTGGTTCCGTCGGCCGCGAAGGCCCCATTGTTCAAATCGGGTCCGCCATCGGCTCAACCCTCGGACAATTGCTCAAGGTATCCCAGGACCGCATGCGGACCCTGGTCGGATGCGGGGCGGCCGCGGGTATTGCCGCCACTTTCAATGCCCCCATTGCCGGCGCGATGTTTGCGCTGGAGGTTATTCTGGGAGATTTCGGTCTGGCCACTTTTAGCCCGATTGTGATCTCTTCGGTGGTGGCCACCGCTGTGTCGCGGGCCTTTCTCGGCGATATCCCGGCCTTTATTGTTCCGGCCTATAACCTGGTCAGCGTCTGGGAATTTCCCCTGTATTTTGTTCTGGGGCTTTTTTGTGCAGCGGGGGGGGGTGACGTTTACCAAGGTTTTGTACCGGATAGAAGATTTGTTTGACGACTTTAAATTTCCCGAATATCTCAAAGCGGTTATCGGAGGAATGATTCTGGGTGCCGGCGGGTTGTTTTTCCCGCAAATTCTGGGGGTTGGCTATGGTGCCATTGATCTGGCGCTGATGCAGAAAATGGCCTTGTGGCTTTTCCTGGTCCTGGCAGTGGTTAAAATTTTGGCCACCTCGATTACCATCGGTTCGGGAGGGTCCGGGGGCATTTTTGCGCCGTCTCTCTTTCTGGGTGCCATGGCCGGCGCATTTTTTGGGGCAGTGGTCCACCAATTATTTCCGGGTATGACGGCTTCTCCCGGGGCATACAGCCTTGTCGGTATGGGGGCGGTGGTCAGTGCCACCACCCACGGGCCGCTGACGGCTATTTTAATTCTTTTTGAGATGACCGGCAATTATAAAATCATCCTTCCGCTGATGTTGTCCTGTATTGTGGCAACGATATTCGCCCGCCAACTGATGAAGGACTCGATCTACACCTTGAAACTGGCCCGGCGCGGGATCGATATCAGAGAGGGCAAGGAAGTCAATGTTTTGAAATCCATGTTCGTTAAGGACGTGATGAACCGTGATGTCGAAACCATTGGGGAGGGCAGTGCTCTGGAAGAGATGACCGATAAAATTTCAAAAAGCAAATTCAACAGCTTCCCGGTCCTCAATGCCGAAAACAAACTGGCCGGCATCCTCTCATTTAACGATTACAGCGAAGCAATCTTTGACGAAGATTTAAAGGGTCTGGTGGTGGCCAGAGATCTGGCCTCGGAAAATGTCGTCACCGTGTCTGTCGATGATGATCTTTATACCGCCCTGGGAAAAATCAGCCGCAAGGATTTTTCAACCCTGCCCGTGGTGTCACCCGATGACCCCGCCGAACTGGTCGGCATCGTCACCCGCAGAGATATTATCGGGGCCTATGAGAAAGCCGTGCTCAAAAAATCGCTGTTCAATTCTTGATGGGTTCCCCGATAAATAGGGAATTGCGCTTTACTCCAACCGGTTGATCCGGATCAGGATTATAGTTATGCATTCAGCAGCAAACAGCGGGGTTCATTTTTTTCGCGTTCCTGCTGACAAGCCGGATGAAGAAGGCGGAATTGCAACCGTTGAGGAGCAGGCCCCGGAGCAATCACCTGAAGAGGAGGAATATATAATTTGCCGCCAGTGCCGCCAGGCGATTACCCGGCCGGTTGAACGCATTGTTATTCAGGGATCGCACCAGCATACGTTTGCCAATCCCCATGGGGTTGTATTTGAGATCGGATGCTTTAAGGATGTCACCGGTTGCGGATATGCCGGAGCGGCTACCGATGAATTCAGCTGGTTTGCGGGCTACAGCTGGCGAATTTGTTTTTGTACCATGTGCCTGACGCATCTGGGGTGGATTTTCAGCTCAAATGCAGGTGCTATTTTTCATGGGCTGATACTGGATCGACTCCTCCAACCCAAGGGATGATTTATGGAAATGGTTATTTTTCCGATATGCGGCGTTCTCCGCGGGGTTAAAATGGCATAGGGCATAGCGCATGGAGCATAGCGTAGATTGATATCATGCAAATTATTTGAGTGCATCAGCCGCCTTCAGATATTGCTCACACTGAGCCTCCTTCTCCTTGTTCTTATCGGCTTTTTTCATACACTTTTTATATTTGTCGATTAAGGCGAGTCTTTCCTTGTTTACGGCCTCTTGAGATTTGTAGGCCTTATCTTGTGAGCTTGAACAGGCCAATATCATCCCTGCAACGATAATGACCAAAAAAATCTTCATAGATTTCATAGCCCCTCCTTTTTTTTAGCTTTAACCAGAAACCGAATAAAATACCTATTTTCAGCAAAATGATATAGAAAAGTGAGGGCAGCAAGTCAAATAAAAAATGGAATATACTGAAAAACAGGAAATTAAGATTTTGAGGTGCGTTACAAATCTTATTTAATGGCCTCCGGCTTCGGAATTCTCGCTGGAAAAGGCCTCCGGTCTGTCGGTTGTGATCCTATGATCCGAATTGGTTTTGAGCCACTCTCGGAAAAGCTTAAAACCGAGGGATAAAATAACGGCGCCGATAAATAGGCCAATAAACCCCATTGAAATAAATCCTCCGATTGAACCAAGAAAAAATAACGAGCATGGGAACAGGAGCACCCCGTCCCAGAAGAATCGGCTTTAAAAAATTATCTGATAACATGACCAAAATAAGCCAGACCATCAACAATTCGGCAGTCAAAGTGCTTGCATTATAGAACATGTAGATGATGACAGGAATTGCCACCGGTGCAATTCCGATTTGAATGATTGCTAAAAATAAGCATAAAAAAGCCCAGACCCCTGCACCCGGTACCCCGGCTACCATAAATCCCATGCCTGCCAATAAACCCTGGATAATGGCCACACCTAAGATCCCTTTAACCACATTACGAATGGTTTTCGTCGAAACATCAGCAAAGTCGTTGCCGCGCTCGCCGGCTAAACTTACAAACAGATCTCTTGCCAAATTTTCCGGCGGAGGCGGTACTTTAATTTCACCGCTATGTATATTGTCGTTGAGATATGTCATCCCATCGACAAACGAGCCTACCATCTGGATGCTGGGAAGGATGATAAGAAGGAGTGTAGTTACCGTTATTATTGAAGCCGCAATCTTGATACGGTTCCCCAGCAAATCACTGAGTTTCTTCAAAGCTGGATAGAAGGCAATGGCGATGATGGCTCCCCAGATCACTGGCGTGATGAATGGCCTTAATATCTGGAAGCACCAAGCTATCATAAAGGATTTTTAGAAGATGATCTGGTAAGGTCTCATTCACGTGTCCTGACCAAGAAATTAATGTTTGGTCCGCCGCCGGTGGATTAGTCCTTGTGATTTGTTATTTGAAATTTTTTAATTGCTGAAACCTGATCCGACTTCGGCGGAACACCTTCAGTTTCTTACAACATGTAGTCAGAAAAACCCCGCTAAGGGCCTAATTGCAACAAAAAAAGTTTGATGTGAAGAATTTTTACTATGCGTTTTGCGATTGATAGTGACAACCGGCGCTTACCTTTTTCATAATCATTAATCAAATTCTGTCGGACACCAAGCTTCTCGGCGAGCTGTGTTTGCGACAGGCTCCCCATTTTTCGGAATCATCTTGAATTGACAATATTATGTTACGCCCGAAGATTGTCTTGACAATATTGGGTTACGGCCCTATATTGTCGACCATGAAAATGGAAAGAGTATTATACGAAAATATCTGGGAAAAGCTTTCCGCACATAAGCAAATGGTTTTTATTGCCGGGCCGAGGCAGGCAGGCAAAACCACTTTCACGCAGATTCTGTCCGAAGATTTCAATAATTCACTCTATTTTAACTGGGACATCCTTGACGAAAAGCGAAAACTGATCGAAAACCCCTCTTTTTATGAAGAAGTCCATCGCAAAGACAATTCTGTGCCGCTCATAATATTTGATGAGCTGCATAAGTACTCAAACTGGAAGAATTACCTCAAGAGTGTATATGACCGCGATAAAGGCAACTATAAATTTGTTGTATCCGGCAGCGGGCGGCTGGATATGTATCAAAAAGGAGGGGATTCATTAGCCGGAAGGTATTTTATTTTTTATCTGTGGCCGTTTACCCTTGCCGAGCTTGCAGGGAACAATCTCACGTTTGAACAATTTTTGTCAAATCCCATTGAAGTCCGTGCCTTTCCGCATGAAACGAAATCTATCTGGAATAAATTAAGTCGATTCACCGGATTTCCGGACCCATACCTCGATGGAACAGTCGAATTCTACCGGATCTGGTCAAATACCTACCGAAAGCAGCTCTTACGAGAAGATATTCGTGATCTCGCATCACTTCGCAGCATTGAAGATGTTGAAATACTTTTTTCTCTGCTCCCTTCTAAGATCGGCAGTCCGCTTTCAATGGCAAGTCTTGCCAGAGATATCCATGTGTCATTTGACAGCGTCAGGAACTGGATTGAGATCTTTGAGAACTTTTTTATGGTTTTCAGAATAGCGCCGTGGACCCGAAAAATCTCAAGGGCCATAACCAAGGAGAAAAAGCTGTATCTCTTCGACTATGCCGGCATTGATTCCCCGGCAGCAAAATTTGAAAATATGGTCGCGCTGGAACTTTTTCGGGCCATATCAAACTGGAATGATCTCGGGCTCGGGAATTTCTCTTTGCATTATCTAAGAAATAGAGACAGGCAAGAGGTTGACTTCCTGATTTCAAACAACCATAATCCTCTCCTGCTTATTGAAACCAAATTATCTGATGACCATGCATCAAAAAGCCTGATAAAATTTCAAAAAATTCTCAATATCCCGGCAGTCCAGCTTGTCAATAGAGGTGATATCTGCAAACTTGTTTCCAACAATAATTTGAAAATAATGATAATCAGCGCAGATCACTGGCTGTCGTTGCTGCCGTAACGAAATTTGAAAACTGGGGTCGGACCGAAAGCGCCGATTAAAACCGGTAAAGGATAGAGAGGGTCTTTACCTGCAGTTCACATTTGCTCAGCAGGGCCCGCAGCCTTCGTATGATTTCACGTCTTGATTTTTGATATTAAAGGGTTCAACGGGCGTACCACGAAAAAGAGGCAGGTAGTGGTTCAGTGAAAACCTTCATCCTGAACATCCTGACTTAAAAATGGGGTTTCCTATACTTTCAAATTACTCTAGTTTTCCGGTCCGATTCCTGATCACATCCTTCGTTTGAGCCCGCCCTGGTGCGACTTGTTTGGTGTATTACCCCTATCCGTTTCGAGCTTGAAGTTGGAGGCAATAAATACTTCAGGCGTTAATTCGGTATAGGCCAGGGATTTGGATTTTTGGTCATTGGATATTGCCCTTCGACATGGCTCAGGGTGGTGAGTCCTTCGACTTTGCTCAGGACCGTGAGCCTGTCGAACGGCTTGTCGAACCATTTGTAATTTGCGATTTGTGATTTGATTTTTCCATAAAAATCTGGATAACTAGCTTACATCTA
>PVMK01168441.1_pt1 | contig 12563 bp, 7 predicted proteins | sample 1853481 | NCBI WGS metagenome assembly PVMK01 (sample SAMN08533507, study PRJNA380276) | Marine sediment metagenome, whole genome shotgun sequencing project.
AAACCTCACCTGACACGATCTTTGTCATGCCTTTTCCATCAACGCTCACCACCATGGCTCTTTACCACAGCAGCTTGAGGTGGTTTGAAACCTGCTCCTGCAAGCCGGTTCCGAGGGGCCTACCCTCATCTCTTGTGCAGCCTCGTGGCACACTTACTTCAGATATCTATAACAATACAGAGCTGATTAAAAGTCAAATCTTCTTCTAATAATTTCGTTGCAGATATCTAACACCCTTTTTTTATTTACTGTAAAAGTATCATCATAGAACAGGAATTCATGAACCCCTATTTTCCCTTTTTATTATTATAGCAATCAAAAATTTTGAATACGTCATGTTTTATAAGATAATATTTATATTTATTGACATTTAAGTGCCAAAACTATATTTGTATATAATTTCCAAAAAACATATACTGCTTTATAAACACTAACTATACTTCTTAAAGGTATCAGTTATTATTCAGGGAATAAAACTCATAGGTCTTTATTTATTTGGAGGCGGGTAACAGGCATGAAAAAAGATATTTCAATCATTTTCTACACACTTCTTTTAATTTCTTTAACCAGCCAAGCACACGCATACCTTGATCCTGGAACCGGAAGTATGATGCTTCAGATTGTTATCGCAAGCGTGGTCGGTGCTCTATTCTCTCTCAAGATTTTCTGGTCTCGGATTAAGAATTTTTTTTCAACTGTTTTTTTTAAAAATAATAAATAACTATTTCATCAATCCTTCACTCAAATATTATAAGCAATTTCTCGACACTTTTAAGCACTGAAAGTTAGGTTGCATATGACGCTATCAAACGTTCCAGGGTCTTTTCGTGACCCCAGCGGGTTTCTTTTCTATAGAAATGGTCAGCTTTTAAGACAAATTAACAATGAATACAGACAGGAGTTTGAATTTCTTTTACAGAGCGGTTTATATGAGGAACTTTGCAGTCAAAAGATGTTGGTTCCTCATAAGGAAATGTCTCTGGATCTGGCACTGAACGATAAAGCATATAGAGTTATAAAACCTCATCAGTTACCTTTTATCTCTTATCCCTATGAATGGTCTTTCAGTCAGCTCAAAGATGCTGCGCTGCTTACCCTGTCGATTCAGCAAATGGCATTGGAAAAAGATATGGTACTTAAGGATGCCAGCGCGTACAACGTCCAATTTTTTGAATGTCGTCCTGTTTTTATTGATACACTCTCTTTTGAAAAGTATCAAGCGGGAACACCCTGGTGCGCATACCGACAGTTTTGCCAGCATTTTCTGGCCCCACTTGCTTTAATGAGTCGTACACATATAGGCTTGAACCAATTATTACGACTTTATATTGATGGCATTCCACTGGATATTGCAAGTTCATTGTTGCCTAAATCCAGCAAACTTAATTTTTCTTTAGGGCTGCATATTCATTTACATGCCAAAAGTCAAAAAAAACATGCTCATACAGCCGTTAAACAAGACAAAAAACAGAAAGACTTCAGCAAGAGATCTTTTATTGCTTTGATTGACAGCTTAAAATCATTTGTGAAAAAACTCACCTGGAAGCCTGGCGGCACCGAATGGTACAATTATTACGAAAATAATAATAACTATGGCGAAGCAGGTCTTAAGGAAAAAGAACAAGTGCTTTTGCGGCTGATAAAACGCATTTCTCCGAAAACTGTTTGGGATTTAGGGAGTAATACCGGGCGTTTCAGTCGAATTGCAATTGCTGCGGGAGCCACAAACGTGATATCCTGGGATATCGACCCCGCTTGTGTCGAAAGCAATTACAAAATGATGGTAAAGAATAAGGAATCGGGTTTATTGCCCCTGCTTCTTGATCTGACCAATCCAAGTCCAGGAATCGGTTGGGATAATAAAGAACGTTCATCTTTCGGCGACCGTGGCCCCGCTGATACAGTCCTTGCGCTCGGGTTGATTCACCATTTAGCAATCGCGAACAATGTTCCTTTATCAAAAATTGCCTATTTTTTATGTAAGCTGAGTCCATGGTTAATCATTGAGTTTGTCCCTAAAGATGATTCTCAAGTTGAAAAGCTTCTTGCAACACGAAAAGATATTTTCCCAACATATACTACTCATAACTTTGAAAAAATCTTTGAAGAACAATTTATTATTGAAGAAACTATCAATATCCCCAATACAAAACGTACTTTGTATTGCATGAAACGCCGTGATAAATAGTTTCAACATCTCAGTCAGCTTTGGTGGCGTAGCCACAAAACTGTATGTCGTCATCAATTGGTGGACGATGACAAAATGCGATTGCTATCATTTTACGCTTATGAACGCAGATATGAAAAAATAGCTAATCACAACATGATCTCGTTGCAAATAATTTTTTGAAATCCATACATACCCCTTGCCTTAATTTTGGAATGAGCTGGATCGAAAAACACACCTATTTTTAAAAGTTATACTATGCAATATGCAAAACAATTCATGCCAACCGCTAATATGTTCAAGATAATCTTTTTTTCAATAGTTTCAAGTTATGCATACATTTTAATGGAATGGTTGTTTTTTATTACTAAACAGTCATTTTTCGATAATTTAGATTTTACTGATTGCCTACATGTTTTGTTCATTACACCTTTATTCCTAAGCATACCATGCCTTCTAATTTTAACGCCCGTTATATTAATTATGATAGTTTTTAGAAAAAACATCTTTGTGGAGAGACTTGGGAAATTAGCATTAATGCTACCCGCGTTTATTTTAGCCGCCATTATATTTTTGATGATAGAAAATTTTACTTATACAATTTTAAAGTTTAATGTTGGTTACTTCAATGGGTTAACACGGTTTTTATATGCTGTCATTTTTGTTCTTCTATGTTTATGGATACATGGTTTTCTAGTAAGATGGTGTAATTTATCATTTTGGGACACAAAGGCAAGTATGATTTACAAAATTACAGGTGCGGTGGTTATTTTATCTACATTTATTGCTGTATATAAATTATCTCCAGAATCCCGGGCTAGTTCATCAAGCTTGGATTCTGTTATTTTTCCAAAGGCTAGGTTAAATTTGTCACCCCAAGAGTATAAAGACAGGGATTTCCCTAATATTTTGATACTATCTACTGATGGTTTAAACGCTGCACATATGTCTGCATATGGATATCATCGAAAGACAACCCCATTTATAGATATGCTTTTACCCGAATGCTTATTAGTTGAAAACCATTTTACAAATTGTGCAAAATCTACAGGATCAATTGGATCTTTATTGAGTGGAAAATTGCCAATTCAAACCAAAGTTATCTACCCCCCTGACATTTTCCGGGGAAGAGATTCTTATGAACATCTGCCAGGCATATTGAAAAAATTAGGGTACAGAAATGCTGACATAAGCATCCGCCATTATACTGATCCTTGTGACCTGAATATGAGAGATGCTTTTGACTATGCTAATGGGAGAAAAGTTGTAAAATTTGCATGACTTGTAAAAATTCCACATTTTATACAAAGTGTCTTTTTGATTGAAACCTACTTCTTAGAACAAACAATTTCAAGGATTTTATTTCGCCTGCAGCATGCTTTTGGTGTGAATTATTTTGTCAATCCGTATGCAGAAGTAAAAAAGATTAACATAGAAGACCGACTCTTGCCAGATAATAACCGTATCCGTCAGCTAATTGATTTTATTGATAAAGATGACGCACCCTTCTTTGCGCACGTTCACTTTATGATAACACATGGAGCACAGTTTAATCCATCAAATCGGGTTTTTTCTGTTGGAAAAGAGCAAAAGAGCCTGTGGATGACTGATTTTTATGATGATACTATTTTAGATTATGATGGATATGTGAAAATAATTATCCAACATCTCAAAAACAATAATAAGTTCGAGAACACAATAATTATTCTCACATCTGACCATGGGACAAAATGGAGAGCTTTCGAAAGAATCCCGCTAATTATACGCTTTCCAAGTCAACAATACAGAGATACTATTACCAATAATGTTCAAAGAATCGATATTGCCCCAACTATTTTAGAATATCTAAAGGTTAATATACCCGATTGGTTTGAAGGCAGCTCATTTCTAACAAAAAAACCAAATAAATTGCGCCCTGTTATATTTGCTGATTCTGGAAACTGGGGTCCATTGGTCAATGGATGGCGAGTGGTGAAAAATTATAGAGAACCTTTTTACAGCTTAGGGGGTATAGGGGCAATTATTGGTAATAGATGGTATTTTCTTAATCTCGAAAATAAACAGATTTCCTCAGACTATGTTCAGGGCCATACTTTACCTCTCAAAGATAAAGATTTACCATCGGCTTTGGAAGTTTTTAAATTATTAATTTCCAGGTTGGAAGACTGTGGCTATGACACATCATCTCTTACTAAATAGCTTTGATTATAGGATCATTTTTTGATTCCACATAACCATGAGTACATGTCTTAACTTAGCTATCAGTTCATTCATATTCGTAGGTTTTCCCCCTGTCAGAGTTTTATACACCTTTTCAGGAAAAACTTGGAAAATCTGTAGCAAGAAACAAAACTGAAAATAGCGTACAGGCAATTGTAAATACAATAATATATATTATACAAAAAGATTTATGCAAGTTAGATTTAATAAGAAACAAACAACTGAAAAGACTATTTGAACAATAGTATATTTTAAGTTTCAAAACAAAAAATAACCTCAATATGATTTCATTTGTACCTGTTTGTCCATTAGTAACGAAACATCGTACTCGTATGATTTGAGGGTTTCGAGAATCATATTTTTTGCTTCATATTTTTCAGGCAGTCTTCTTTTGTCACATAGCTGTGCGTTATCCCCGATTTTCTTCACATACACCTTTCCCGTTTTCAGGTCCAAGCCATACCACATATTACATATGACCATGGAGACAGCGCCCAAACTGTAAAACGGTGGAGATCGATCAATCACTTCCCGCCAACCATTTACCTCATGGGACGGTTTTCTGTCAACAGCAAAAATCGGGCGATACACGTCGTGCTCTCCTGATAAAAGCGATATGCCTTCCATCCATTCAGGTCTATCGACTCCTAGAAAATCCAGTATTGTTGGAGCGATATCTATTCGCTGTGAATTTTTTCTAAACAGGCCTATATGTTGCTGGGTAGGGAAACGAATTATCAGAGGAATCGATCTGTTTGTTGCCCAAGCCATTCCATGATCAGAATTAATAACAATCAACGTGTTCTCATACCTGCCAATAGTTTTAAGGTGTTGTAAGACAGTTTTAACATTTCGGTCAAAATCCATGATAGCGTCATCGTAAAAATCAATCATCCAATTCTTTACTTGCTCCTGACTTTTAGAGAAAACAGCTTGGCTCGGATAGAACTTACTGCCATGTGTGCCTAGAAGATGTACATTTGCAAAAAATGGCTCAGATGTTTCATCGATAAACTTTATTAATTCATCTATCCGCTGTGAATCCGTACCTCTGGTAGTATGTGACAAATGGTTTATGATTTCATATGGATTAATAATTGTTTTCAGGCTGAACATATGAAAAATCCGTGAAGCAATCCTGTCATAGATTGTGTCCAGAAACAGTGCTTCGAAAGGATAGGCAGTCCGAACACGTTCAGGAAGATAAAGTCCAGCTCCGGTCCCGTCAATACTCCGGCCATTGGCGTAATCAAATGCATCTCTCATGTTCAGATCATACGCATCTACATAGTGCCGGACACTAATATCGGCATTTGTATAACCAAGCTGACGAAGAACACCTGGGAAATGACGATACATATGTATCCCGGTAAATTTATCAGGCGGAAAAACAACACGTGTACGTAGAGGTAGTTTGCCGCTTAAAAGGGAAGCGTTTGACCCTGTGGTTCTTGCGGCATTTGGGAAATGGTTTTGAAAAACTAGGCATTCAGCAATTAATGAATTGATAAAAGGTGTTGTCTCCCGTTTGTACCCATAGGCCGACATGTTACCCGCATTGATACCATCTCCAGAAAGAATCAATATATTAGGGAGAGACCCCTCGCGCTTGTTTAATATCTTAGTGTCGTTTAGTGGGGCTGGTTTATACAAAACGAGAGATACCCCGAATGATACCGTTACTAAGAGTGCAGCAGCAATTGCTATTTGTCTCTCCCAAGAGGACCAAAAAGCAGCTTCAGAGAACCGTTGAAACAGCTTATAAGCCTTTAACCAAAGTACAATGAAAACACATGCATAAACATAACGCATTCCACTGCCAAATGTCCCCATGTTAAAACCAAAGATCGTATTAGTAAAATTCTCGATCAATAGGATTTCAGCAGCAGCAAGAATTATCGATGGTATAAACAGTGCAAATGATCGCTGAGCTTTTTTTTCTGTAAACAGCAAACAAGAATATCCACAACGCTAAACAAAATACTCCCCGCGACACAGACTACTACTAGCGGCAGAGAAGAAATTATAAGGATCGAAAATTTATCAATCGGCCCGATAATGCTAAACATCGATGACTTGGTAACAAAAAACAACCATTCCAGAAAGACATAAGCCAAGCCTGTGATTATAGTAATAACGATGCTTCTGGTCATTTTGGGGTTCGCCAGTTTTGAAGGTTGGTAAATTTAATAAAGGTATTCAACTCAATGGGCAATCAATTCATTATCAAATCCTTTTCCTATATATCCTAAAAAGATATCTTGGCATTGATAATGAATAAACGTGACACTTATAACATGAACAATCCGAGTTTACCAGTGCATATTGACTATTTTTAGATCTTTCCGCGGTGCTAATTAGATAATAAAAAATAAGGCCAACCCCAAGATGTTGTACACACATTATCAATGAAATATCTGCCTGGCAATGACCATAGATTACCGAGAAAGGAAAGATTTTCGATCACCGCTGAGTCAACATTACTTCACAATCAAGGATTGAGCAAAGGGAAAAAGCACCCAGCAAGACGCTAAGTGCTTGTTTTTCCTGAGGCCGGCGGGCGGAGTTGAACCGCCGACCTACTGGTCGGAATCGTACTGTGGCTTTGCGGAAAACAAATTGAGCAGCATGTCTCTGGAAAATTTAATTAATTACCGAGAGGCTTCCTTCGGCTTTGCTCAGGACAGGCCGGATCAAACCTGTGAGGAGAATCATTACGAATGACTATTGAAACTGAGCCTAATATTACCTGTTGCTGCTTACTGTTTGTTTCTACTTCTAAAACCTAAACAGGAAGTAGCATTTTACATGGTATTACCCCTTGCCTTATACTGTCCTCTTCACAGCAGTATCTATATTCGTTTAAAAAGAAGTATTTTGAAACCTGGAAAACAGGCTACAAGTCCGAGGAAAGTCCAATTCTCTCAGTTGATAGATTTGATACGGTAAGAAGAGAATTTCTCCTGTCCCCCATATTCTGCCTCCTAATATTCACTCTTCTCTCAGGGTTGTTATCAAGGGATACATGCTTGAGAAAATGGCGCCTGTTCTCAACCTTTCGCCTGGCAACAGGGCGGCGAGTATATTTAACTATATCTCCGAATTTTTTTTCCAAAACTATCCTCCTTCTAATATTAAAAAAAAATATACTTTAACCTGCCTTTGATTGTTCTTACTTAGGAGGTTATTTGTTTTTATTTATTTCTCGGTAAATTACTTGATTACATTAGTTTTTTAATTATATTATCAGGATTAAGGTTGCACTGGAGAGTGCTGAATATCCCCAATCATCCGCCTCAATTTTCTCTTTTAATTTACATTAATTTATTGTTTTTTTGTTTTTAATATAAAAACCTTCAAGGCTATCTATGAAATTTTGTCAATGTAACCGTTCAAAACAAGGTAGACAAACGTAAGAAAACAGCCGGGAGAAGATTTTAGATTATAAGAATCCTTAAAAAGATAAAGAAATATGCAAACCGGCAGAAACCATCAATGGGGATAAAACGGGTACTGGAAAAAGTTTCACAGACTGAAAGAAAAAACTTTTAACTAAAATATCCAAAAAAATCGGGGCTGTACTTAAATGGTTTTCTGGGATCAAAAACTTTTAGGCCGGGATTTGTCAATAAAAACAACGATATATTGTTGTATGGCGAATCTGGATCCAGACGGATGACTGAGCGAGATTGTTAAAAGGTTCATCCCAACTCAAAGAAAAGAAATAACTGGTGTAAAATGAAGTATTGATCCTGAGCTGTCCTGTTATGTACAACTTAAAAAATATAGATTTACTATTTTTTGCACGGAAGAAATTTATCTATTGACTTGTAACCTTTAATGGATGGCACTTTTGTCTCACGGCTTGAAAATATGTTATTTATTGACCTATAAACACACCATCATCCCACAGACCCTTTTCAACTTTGCCATCAGGATAGGTCATAATGCCATACCCGCTACAATAACTATCTTTCCAGCCACCAACATATTTTTGGCCATCAGAAAAGGTTAAGGTGCCCTGCCCATTAGCATGAGCTTCTTTAAATTCACCTACATATTCTGAACCATCCGGCAGGATAAGAGTGCCAAACCCATGAAATTTACCATTTTTCCAACCACCAACGTATTTTTGTCCATTGAGATAAATTAAGGTGCCCTGCCCATTCTTTTTTCCTTCCTTCCATTCACCTACATATTTACGGCCATCAGGATAGGTCATAGTGCCATGCCCGCTACAATAACTATCTTTCCATTCACCAACATATTTGCTGCCATCAGGCCAGGTATACGCGCCCTGCCAGTTTTCACAATTTCCATTAATACATTTGGCTGCGCTTTCTGTACCATCAACTGTGCTTTCGGGTTTATCAATTGTGCTTTCTGCTTTGTCGGCTGGACTTTCGGGTTTATCAACTGTGCTTTCTGTTTTGTCGGCTGGACTTTCAGGTTTATCAACTGTGCTTTCTGCTTTGTCGACTGGACTTCTCTTGTGCTTTACGGTTACGTCCTTTACAGCCTGAGAGCGTATTGTTTTTTCACCTAGAAACACATTATTTTCCCACAAACCTCTTTCAACTTTGCCATCAGGATAGGTCATAGCGCCATGCCCGTTACAGAAACCATCTTTCCAGCCACCAACATATTTTTGGCCATTGAGATAACTTAAGGTGCCGCGCCCATTCTTTTTACCATTTTTAAATTCACCAACATATTTACGGCCATCAGGATAAGTAATAGTACCGTTTCCGTTGCAGTAACTATTTTTCCAGTCACCAACGTATTTGCTGCCATCAGGCCAGACATACGTTCCATAGCCATTTTTTTTACCTTTTTTATATTCACCAACATATTTTGAGCCACTCATAAAGATATAAGTACCCTGCCCATGAAAAACTCCGCCTTTAAATTCACCAACATACTTTCTTCCATCAGGCCACGTATAAGTACCCTGTCCATGGGAAACTCCGCCTTTAAATTCACCAACATATTTATTGCCATTAGGCCAGGTCAGGGTGCCATGACCGCTGACACAATCTCCGCTAATACACTGGGCTGAACATGTATATACTGCGAAAAACAAAAAGATTATGCATAGCAAGACCATGTTAAGTATTAGTTTCATACTCCTCATAATTCTCTCTTTATATTTGTTAATCTTTACCGGTTTAACATCATATAGTACAAAGATCTTTGTGCGTTAATAAATAAAAGTCATAATTGCTTTTGATACACTTTCATTACAACAGTCCGCAAAAATCAACATAAGCGATAATACTGTTGAGACAGAATTCCCTCATGGTATTAAAAAATCATTTCATCTGTATCAATTGGTTGACGAACAGGCCACGCATACTGGTCATCACACGTGGCAATTGTGCAAGCGGAATCAAATCCCACGGCACGAAACCATGCTAGGCCGGTGAGCGAACAGTTGGTTGTCGACCAGTAGTAGTTAGGCTGCACACTAAGAAATGGTGTACCTGCAATAATCCAGCTGCCAGACAAGTAGTTTGGATTCCTTGTATGAGAATCAGCTTTTAGTCCCGACAGCTCTTCAAATGTTGGCAAACGCCAGTCACCTTCGACAGAATCATCAGTTAATCCACACTCTCCGCTTTTTAGTCCGGCTGCATCTAATGTGGCATTGTCCAGTGTCTGTGCACCGAAACAGTTAGCGTTCCTCAGCCAGACAAGATTGGTCAAGTTGTCCGAAACGGTTCCATCGTCATTATCAATAAACCGAGGGTTAGGAGTGGCTACACTCACCTTACGGTCATTGTTATCACTTGTGACAGAACTGGTGGCCTGAATGGTCTTTTCTGGCGGTGCCGATGGATCAGCCCATACAATTGATACCGGCAATAAAAATATTCCCGTTAATACTGCCAATAATCTTATCTTCATAATTTCACCTTATTCAAAGTACGCACTAAGTATGAAGTATGGAGTTCTTCTGGCTAGTTCTTAAACTTGTACACTTTCCATTGATCCGCTACAATGTGTGTTTTAAAAAAGTTTAGAACAATTCCAGCTTAAAGCCAGGAGAGAGTTTCACTACACATATACTTCTTTCATTTTTAATTTGCAAGCCTCAAAAACAATTTTGTTTGCGGCAAAGCTGCATAGTTTCCTTTTTAATCTTTTCACGTCTGGCTAAAGTCTTCTGATCTCCTCTCCAATAGTAAACATCTGCAGGAGTAACATTATTCAATGCTTTATGATATCGGTGATTACTGTAATATGCCACAAAAACACCGGCAGGATATTCCTGATCTTCAGGACCGTAATAGTTCTCAAACAACAGGACTTTTTCATTAACCAATCACTCTAAAAAAACGAAGAAAGTCTGGAAACAGGAGCATTAGAAACAAAAAGCACCTGCAATAAAAAATGTGAGTGTTTGATTTTACTGGAGCCGGCGGGCGGAGTTGAACCGCCGACCTACTGATTACGAATGATTATTAAAACGGAGCTGATTTTACCTGTTGTTGCTTAGTGTTTGTTCTTGCTTCTAAAATTCAAAAACAAGGGGTAGCGTCTTACATGACGTTACCCCTTGTTTACTCTTGTCTACTTCACAAACTACAGAATCAAGATAATGGCGAGAACTGTTGACTTTGCGTTTTGTTAAGATTGCTCATGGTTATTTCTAACCTATAAAGCCCCTCTTAAAAGGGGCTTTATAGGTTGTTTATTTTTTTAAACTTTTGAATAAGTATGAATCTTTAATATCAAAAACTACTTAATCGGTATAAGTTCTACTCTTCGGTTTTGGGCCCGGCCTTCTGCTGTATCATTTGTTGCAATAGGTTTGGTCTGACCGAAGCCCAGTTCAATCATTCTTTCTGCTGCAATGCCCTTTTTTACCAGGTAATTTTTTATTGAGATGGCACGGTTTTCAGACAGTTTCTGGTTATGTTCAAGGGTAAAAACATTGTCTGTGTGTCCCTGAACTTCCACTTTCATATCAGGGTTTTTTCTTAATATATCAGCTACCTTCTTAAGCTCAGGGAAAAAACTGCGTTTTATATCTGTCTTGTCTGTATCAAAGTTGACATCCTTCAAAATCCAGCAGCCGTTAACATTAACACTGGCGCCCTTTGGCGTATCCGGACATTTGTCTTTGCAGTCCACAACACCATCTTTGTCGCTGTCCGTATCCAGGATACCGCATCCGCAGACACCGGGTTCTGTTTTGTTGAAGTTATCCGGACAGTTGTCTTTGCAGTCCATAACACCGTCTTCGTCGCTGTCCGTATCCGGGATACCGCATCCGCAGACACCGGGTTCTGTTTTGTTGGGGTCATCCGGACATTTGTCCAGGTAATCTGGCACACCGTCTCCATCGGAATCTAATGGACAGCCTTTTGAATCTACAACAACCCCTTTTGGTGTAAACGGACAGTCGTCTTTGCAGTCCACAACGCCGTCTCCATCAGAATCCTTTTTGCAGGATTTTGTCTCCATTGGCAAATTTACCTCTACAGGGTACTCTGTCCAAGCCGCAGAAAATCCATCCAGGAATAAAGGAACAATAAACAAAGTATCTAATGCCACATATCTCCAGGCAATACTTCCATCAACAATTGTTTTCCCAATAAGTTTATCTGATTGACATTCAACCGTAAGTTTATCTTTATCTCTTCCTATAAGCGTAGACCAGTTGCTTTTTGTTCTATAAATCCCAGCGTCATTGACTAAAAGACATTCTGCTGGAACAACTGCATAAGTTCCGGGATTATAAGCGTTAACTGTTATCACCTGTTGTCTACTACTCCCAAGATTTGCACAGCTTGTTAAAACAAAACTAATTAAGATCAGCATAATAACTAAAACAGGTTTCTTTTTCATTAGTCCCTCCTTTTGATTAACCTTTAATTAATATATTTATTTTATATAGCATATTCGTTTTATATCAAGAGTAAATACACATAATTCTTATGCGTAAATATAACAATTATTATAAAAAGAAGAAACCTTTTTATTTGAATTGAGATAAAGAGGTGCAATTTATTAATAGAGTAAATATTACTTTAGACACCCTTAACTTCTCAGAGGTAATAAAAAGTGTACTTACATAAACAATAATAATTTTAACTCTACTTCAAAATCGGAGATGGCGCCAAGAAAAAAAGCACCCAGCAAGACGCTAAGTGCTTGATTTTACTGGAGC
>PVMK01120182.1_pt1 | contig 12560 bp, 15 predicted proteins | sample 1853481 | NCBI WGS metagenome assembly PVMK01 (sample SAMN08533507, study PRJNA380276) | Marine sediment metagenome, whole genome shotgun sequencing project.
CGATGACGGTGTTCACGATCAAGCACGACGGCAGTGACTTGACCCCGCGCACCTTCAACAACGAAATGAACTGGGCGCCCTACCCCGCGCCGGACGGACGCCACTACGTGTTTGTTCGGATCATCGATGGCAGAAACTGGGAAATTTATCTCGGTGATCTGGCCGGCGGTGAGCCGAAGCGGCTAACCAATAGCCCCGGATTTGACGGCCTGCCATCCGTTTCACCGGATGGCACGAAAATGCTGTTCTCGCGCGGGGAGCGAGGCTTTGCCGATATCTACACCTATGTGATGGATCTGTCGTCGTTAAACATCGGCCCGGACAATTGGCAGGGAGTGCCGGACATCGCACAATGATCAGCTTGGTAAAAACGGTGGCTAAATCCTTCGTTACACACTGACGGGGTAATGACATGTCGAACGAAAAACACGACAAGGCTTCAAACGAATCGTCCAACGATGCGCTGCTATCGCGGCGCGATGTGGTTCTGACCGGCGCCGCGCTGGCCGCCGCTCCTGGCGCAATACGCAGCGCCGCTGCAGCCAGCCGCAAGAAGTCCGCGGGCAGCGGGCCCCAGCCACCGTTTGACACGTTGCGCGACTACGCGGACGCGCTCGAACAGGCGGGCCTGTTGGCGCGCTTCGACGGGGTCAACCAGGATAAATACGAAGCCACCGCGATCATGTACCAGCTGGTCGACGAGTTTGGATTACGTGAAGCGCCTGCTGTCATGTTCGAGAACATCACCGTGAATGGCCGGCGGTATCCGACGCCGGTGATCTCCAACCCGCAGGGCAACATCAACACCGAGGCGCTGCTGTTGGGCGTGGAACCGGATGCGCGCGATATCAACGTCACCTATGAGAAGGTCACGCGCAAGATGCTGGATCTGTTCAGAGAAAATGATGGGCAGTGGCCGGAGATTCCCACCCGCGAGGTTTCAGCCGGGCAGGCGCTGTGCAAGCAGGTGGTGCTGACCGGTGACGACGTCGATGCAACCGCGTTCCCATTCATGCGCGGCAATCCCGGTGATGCCGGCCCGTATATCAACACGGCGTCGGTGGTTACCACCGATGAGACGCACGGCGTCAACTACGGCATTTATCGCTGCCAGCTGAAAGGCCCGCGGAAAATCATGATCAATTTCGAGGGCGGCCAGACCGGCATCAAGGCAATTCGGGCCGCCAAAAAGCGCGGCGAAACCACGGTTCCGGTGTGTCTGGTTATCGGCCAGGATCCAATGACCTGGATGGTTAGCGCGTCGCGTGTGCCATCACGCATAGGTAACGACGATCCGATGGATGAACTCGCCATAGCTGGTGGCTTTCGCGGCAAAGCCATCGACGTCGTGCGCAGCGAAAACGGCAAGTTCCTGGTGCCGGCCAACGCCGAGATCGTCATCGAAGGCACCGTCGATATGTACAACCTGGAACCGGAAGGGCCGTATCACGAGATGTACGGGTATCTCGGCCACCCAAAAGACAATTTCGTCTTTACCGCGGACACGCTGACGCACCGCAAAGATGCGTGGATCATGAACAGCTTTACCGGCGTAATCCAGGAATACATCGATGCCCCGCAACGGGCAGAGAGCATCTACCGCCTGCAGCAGTCGCACCCGCAGGTCGTCGATTTTGCCTCCCCGTACGACACGCAGGGCATCATCTATATCAGCATTAAGAAGGATGCCCCCCGCCAGGCCTTCGAGGTCGCCCGCCCGCTGGCGATGTTCAACCCGCTGGCCCGGGTTGTTATTGTTGTCGACGACGATGTCGACGTGCTCGACCAGTCTGCAATTCGCTTTGCTATTGCCACACGTTGGCAGCCGGCGCTGGCGTCGGAGATCATCGAGAACCGGCCGTCATTTCCGCTCGACCCCGCCTCGCCCGATCGCAAAACCACCAGCAAGATCATCATCGACGCGACGCGCCAGTGGCCCGAGGAAGGCGGCCCGGAGGTCTACCAGCGACTCAACCGCGACGTGTTCCAAGAAGCCTTTCCAGACGCAATCGCGCAGGTCACGGCCAGGTGGCCGGAGTTGCTGGTGAAAAACTAACGGCGTCGAAGGATAAAAACAGGCGTTTTACTCGGCGCTTAGTGCCAATGCTGATGTTCTTCGGACCAGACCTGGCCCGGACCCGCGCCAGTCACAGAATCGTGCGAAACGAATGTGCTGACGGCCATAATGATGCCGACGACGAAAATCAGCACGACAAACGCGATCAGCAGCTTATACATTGGCGGCATCTCGGCTGACTTGGCCAGGCAGCAGTGTTTGTATTTTTTGCCGCTGCCGCATGGGCAAGGTGCGTTTCGCCCAACTTTCACCGCTTTGTTCCCCTCAAGCTAAAACATCATCCGGCAAAGATATCACTTGGCTGATATCTCAGCCTTCGATCGGTCCGAAAGTCAGGATTTTTGTCGGCCGCAGCTTGAACAGCACCCGAACCTCACCTTTCGGATTGCGCAAAGGGTATGGCCGTGTGCCCATATATTTCTCGGCGTGGGCGTCGATGCTCTCAGTGGCCAAATGTCCCTTTTCGGGATCGTCCTCTTCTATGATCTCGTCCACCGTGCCGTCGATCGTCACGAAATGGTACGGGTCGTTCGGATCCAGCAGGCACAGCGAGGCGTCGGGCCGGGCCCTGAGGTTCCGGTCCTTCAGCCGCCCGCGGGCAGTATTCAGGTTGATGCGCTCGCCGTCGTCGCTGACCCAGATGGGGGTGAGCTGGGGACGGCCATTCTTGTTCATTGTTGCCAGCGTCGCGGTGACCGGCTCGGTGAGCAACGCCCGGTGGACAGCGTCCAGGTCCCGAGGCTCGAGCCGCTCTTCTGTCGCACCGAGAACGCGTCTTCGTTACCGGGCAAAATTGTTTCACGCAATTTGAGTGACATGACTTTCTCCTTCCGCAGGGTCTGCAACCGCATTCACCGTCTGGCACCGCAGTGCGTGCAGGGCAGCTATTGTAACGTGCCACTTCTGCACTTTAGCGCCTACCGTCGTACCAGACATCGAGAGATTCCTTGTCACGGATTGCCTTTTTCGGGTTCAGCGAAAGTTTCACCAGGTGCCGAACCATCTCCCAGGCGCTGTACAGCACAAATTTCCGGTTTGATGTTTGCAACGGATGGTCCTTCAACACGGTAAATCGCAATTTATTGCGGCTAGCCAATTTCTTTAAACGCTGAGAGAACTCGACTTCCTCGGCCACATACAGCTCTTCGCTGAATCCGCCGACCAGCCTGAATGCAGGGGCGTTACAAGCCAGGAAAGACCCGGCCGCCAGATTGAAACGGACCGAGATTTGCCTCCAGATGGATAAGAAAGGTCGGCCCCACACGGGTACATCGCTCATCGTAAATACACTGCCGCAGCCAATGTGGTCGTTGGTTCCGATCAACGCCAGCACGTCGGTCAGCAGCGAGGGATTCAGTTCGCTGTCGGCATCGACGAACACCAGCCAGTCACCGGTCGAAGCTGCAGCCCCGGCATTGCGCGCGCGTGAAATTTGGTTGACCGGCTCGAAAACGACGGTGGCTCCGGCGTTCTTGGCGATCTCCGCCGTCCGATCCGTTGAATTGTTGTTGACGACAATGATTTCGCTGGAGAAATTAAATTTCCGGTTCGTAGCAATGGACTGACTGATAGCGTCGAGGCAAAAATCGATCAGCTTTTCTTCATTGAAAGCGGGAACGATGAATGACAGTTTCATTGGCGATCGCGTGTCTGCATTTTATCTGTTGATCTGTTCGGGCAAGATGTCAGGCTTGGTACTCGCCCGGATGTTTCTCAAGTTCAGCATTAATAAAGTTCTTGAACCGGGGAGGGACTGTCTTTTGAGCCTCATTCCACTCGGCCTTCGCCCATGGATAGTTCCGAACCCAGTAGGCCACAATCCGGGCCACGCCATGTGAAAAATACTCATCCAGCAGCCCCTGCTCCTTCTGATAGTAGAGATTCTGGCAATGCCTGACGTGGGCCGTAAAAAAGCTCTTGAGCTTGAAGCTGTCCGCCGGCGACAACGAATCCGGCTGTTCCAGCGACTGCGTCAGCAGTTCCGAAATATCCGACGTATAGCGGGTCGTGATTAGCTGGACGCCGAGATCGGTGCGGGCTTGGGCGGTCGCTGCACGAACCGCCTTGCGCGTCTCCCGAATCTGATAGCCAACATAGATCAGCGAGGCGACAACCCCAATGGCTGCCAGTATTTCGCCGAGATCTGCTAAATCCGTTAACGACATTCAGAGCTCCGATTAGGTTCTACACGAGTGCCTGCGGATACCTTTATTTATAAGCGACCCCAGCGCTTGCCGGTCCGCCCAGCGGCATGATATCAGTCTCCCTGAATCCGACCGACCCGCACCATTCCGAGAAATCCGCCCCGGTGAAGTCAAACGCGTCGCCGAATTCAACCAACATGTTGAGCGACATCATCAGGCCAAAGGCGTTCTCTCGTCTCGCGTCATCGATGATATTTTCGATGACGACAAACGCGCCCCCGTCCGGCAACGCATCGTAAGCGGCCTGGATCAACTGCATCTTATTGTCGAGGTTCCAGTCGTGCAGGATCATCCCCATCGTAATGACATCGGCCTGCGGCAGTGACTCTTTAAAAAAATCAAGTGGTTGCGCAGACACCCGGTCCGCCAACCCGGCTGTCTCGATATTGCGTTTCGCAATAGCCGTCACCGCGGGTAGATCCGCACTGATGCAGCGCATATGGGAATGGCGCTCGGCTACCATCATGCTGAGCTGCCCGGTCGCCCCACCGACGTCACAGAGGGAATCGTAGCGGGAGAAGTCAAATTTATCGGAAAACGCCTGGAAGTTTGGCGCCGAGATTCCTGCCATCGCGTTGATGAATTGCTCCAGGCGATCTGGATCGTGGTACAGCTCAGCAAACATCGATTTGCCGGTAAGTTTGATTTCATTCTGCGGCTCGCCGGTTTTCAGCGCCTCGGTCAGGCCTCCCCAGTATCCGTAGAGGCGGGCATTGGCCATCTCCAGAAATCCGCCGATATAGCTGTCGCGGTTCTTGTCCAGAAACGTCCCGGTCTCCTGTGTATTGCGATAACACGCCGCCGCGCCGTCACCGTCTCTCTCCAGGAAATGCAGCGCCACCAGGGTATCGAAAAAGTCCGGATTCGCCCGTGGATGCAAGCCCAGTGCCGATTGCAGTTCGTCGCCGGTCATGCCGTCCTCGCCCAGTTCTGTGAAAACCCCCAGCTCCACCGCCGAGAGCAATGTTTTGGCGGGCCAGAAGCCCATGCCGACGTCCATGATGCGAGATGGTGATGCGGGGTTCATGTCGTGATCTCCTTACCGCCAAGACTGGTCAGATGTGCTTCTCCATTAGAACATGTGGAATCGTGACCTCAATAAATTCCTTATCGGTGAGCTCGTACCCAAGATTCTGATAAAACGCCACTACTGTTTTACGCGAATGGAGAATAATCGTTTTGAAATTGTATTTTCGCACGTCGGCTTCGACCTGCTCCATCAGTTCTCGTCCAAGGCCTTGTCGTTGAAAGGGTGTATCGACTGCCATTTGGCGGACGCGGATGCACTCATCCCCACAGTGCGTCAGCACGACGCAGGCAATCAGTGTCGCGCCGTCAAACATTCCAAAATGCAGATCGCTCTGCTCGGCGTCCAGGTCCTCATCGTAGATCGATAATCCCAGCGGCACGCGCAAGACCCGGTGGCGCAGTGCGCATCCGTCCGCATACTCGGACGAACCATGATCGATTGAACGAAACTTCACAGCCGGTGCCACCAATGCCTGATTCCTATGTTCATGATCATGCTGAATACTCGCCGCAACTGCCGGTTTCCGCGCCCGCAGGTACTGTTAGCTGCCGTCGGGCTTGGCTAAACCTTCGCCGCTTGGCTCGAGTTGGGGGCACCGGTCCGCGAGTATTTGTAAGAATTCCTTCTTCTTATCCGGTGATATCAGTATGCGGCGGCCTCGACTTCCCCACTTGATCATTAACCGGTCCAGCGAGCAAGCCGGACTGGACAACGGATTGCGCGAGGGCTGCACCGAGACGATCTCATCCAGCGGTACCCAATATCGAAATGGTCCACATTCAATGAGAAGGCTGTCTTCAGTGAACAGGTATCGGGTGGTGTACAACACCCACAACATGAAGGCGGCTGCAGCGACAAGGCCGGTGAACATGCTAATTCTGACCGCCACCGAAGCATCGCTGGACAATTGTGCGGCTCCCCCAATGACCGACAGAATTGCCCCACCCCAAATCATGACGACGATCCAGGCATCGCGCTTTGAGCCAAACATCGACCGACCGAAGGGCATTGAGTTCACAGCAAGCTCCTTCTAACAGAAAACGCCTGTCCCTGGTTACTTGTTGAGGTAATTCAGCGCCAGGCCGGGTCGTGGCCAATCCATCTTGATCAGCCGGCCGGTTCCAGTAACGGTAGCTCCGGCAATGGCCCACGCAGGCCGAGTTCGGCCTGCAGATTATCCAGTGTCGGTGAAATAGCATCGAGACTCGTCGTGCCGTCTTTTGTGTAGCAGCTCTGCACCAAATCGCCGGCCGCCTCGAGATTCGCGTCGGGTATTGCGAAGGCCTCGCGCAACGCCTCGTGCAGCACGTCGGTTTGCTCATGGATCAGTTGCAGACTATCGAGGTAACAATGCGCCATCGCCGCCACCAGCTTGGGGTCGCGGTCCAGGAACCCACGGTCGACCGCCAGGCCCGTGGTCGGGATTCGCAGCTCATCGCCAAAAAAAGCCAACGGAGTAAAGCCGAAGCGCCGAACTTCGGCGGGCAATACCGCCGCGCTGATAACGGCCGCGCTCACATCGCCGGAACGCATCAATCCCAGGCGCGCCGTGTCGTCACGCACGGCCTCGATGGACAGGTCGCTATCCGGATCGAGGCCGACCGATTTGATGATCATGCGCAAGAATTTTGCCGGCGGTGCAACACCTGGAAAACCCGCCACACGCCGTGCCGCCAGTTCCTCGAAGCTGGATATCTCGGGCCGGGCATACAACCAGAACATCGGTTTATCTGTGGCGACAAACACAATCGTCATCGGCGCGCCGGCCAGCCAGCTGCAGGTCGCGGACCCGCAGGCCGCATGAAAGGTTTGATCGGGAAGCTGATCGTCAGGAATGAAACTGGTGTCTAGCAGGCTGACCTGAATGTCGTGCGCCTCGTAAATGCCAGCGTAACGGGCGACAGAATCGCAAGCCAGCTCATGCAAATCAAAAGCTTTGAAACCGAGGTAGACCTGTTGCATCGGACTGCTCGATACCGTGGCAAGTCTTAGGCAGAGACCCGGGGCATAACCGCGCTGGCAAAGGTTTCGATGTACGGCAGTGGCTCGGACATCGTCACTGGCCAGACAAAACCATCGATACCCATTGCGGCCAATTCCTGAAACCGGGGCACAGCCTCCTCCGGGGTCCCGGCGATTGCAATGGCGTCGAGGATACGATCGGTCAGCAGTTCCTTGTGTTTGGCTTCGTTACTGCCGTGTTCAGTGTAGTCGTAGGCAGATTTAAAGCGATCCAATTCGTCCCACAACGCGTCGTCAAAGTATTCGCGCGGCACGGTTTTGAAGGTCGTGCCCGCTGCGACGGCTGCATAGCCTCTGACTTCGGCGCGAGCTTGCTCGCCGTCTGCCAGTACCGCGCCAGCGACGCGCATATACAGTTTCAGGTCTGACAACTGCCGCCCCGCTGCCTCCGCCCCCTGGCGAATGTTATCCAGCGCATAGCGCACGAACGCCGGCTCCGAACCGACCTGGAACAACACGCCGTCGGCGATCCGGCCGCCGAGTTGCAGCGATTTGGGCCCGGAGCAGGCCATGACTATCGGTACCTCGCAGTGCGACCAGGCCATCTGAATCTCGACGCCGTCGTATTCGACTGCCTCGCCTCGCATCAACGCACGAATGACGCGGATTTTTTCTTCCAGCACCGCGAGGCGCTCAGGCTTGAGACCGAGGTTGTGTACCGCGCTTTCGCCAACTCCGATACCGAGAACCGCGCGCCCGGCGGAGATCTCATCCAGCGTCGCCCAGCTGTTGGCCAGCACGGCCGGGTGCCGAGTCACGGTCAAGGTAACGCCGCTGGCAATCTTAATGCGCCGCGTTTGCGCGGCCAAAAGAGCCAGCACCGCATAAGCGTCGCGAAGAATTGAATGGGAATCGGCGATCCAGACGCCGTCGAACCCGAGTTCCTCGGCCGCACAGCCCAGTTCCAGAGATTGCTGCACCGACCCGTTGGGCAGTAGCCCGATATGAAATTCAATGGACATGGAGTACCGAGCGTTTTTATTCGAACGGCTAGTCTACGCCAGAAAAACTGGGTCAGACTCGATTTTCCTGAATAGAAAACTAATTTGCCGAATTGACCCTGATTTTAGTGCTGTTTCAGATCTCGAGTTGTGCGAGCTGCCCGGTGCGTTTGAGTCGCTGCGCCTGCCTGATAATCCACGCCTGCCGCTCACGAACGTAATCGGTCGGCGCATCGGCCCGCAGCTTTTTTGGATTTGGCAACACGGCGACCAGCAGTGCGGCTTCATGTAGTTTTAGTTGGCTGGCCGGCTTTCCGAAAAAGTGGCCGCTGGCTGCCTGCACGCCGTAGATGCCAGGCCCGAATTCGGCGATGTTCAGGTACACCTCGAGGATGCGCTGCTTTGACCACAAACATTCGATCAGCATCGTGAAATAGGCTTCCAGACCTTTGCGCAGGAAACTTCGTCCCGGCCACAGGAACAGGTTCTTGGCGACTTGCTGCGAAATGGTCGAGGCACCCCGAAGCTTACGGCCACGCATCCGGTCGCCAACCGCGTCCTGAATCTCCTCGAAGTCGAGGCCGTTGTGCAGGAAAAAGCGCTGGTCCTCGGCTGCCAGCACCGCGGCAAACGCATCGAGCGCAATATCGTCGCGGTCCACCCAATCATATTCGAGCGCCACGAGACCCGACTCGGGCTGAGTGTGCAACATGAACGCCGTGATCGGCGGATCGGCCCAACGAAAAACAAACACCAAAAGGGCAGTCAACAGGAACAACTGCAGGCATAACAGGACGGCGACGCGGACCAGCAGCTTCTTGGTTTTGTGGCGCAGACGCGGACGATATCTGAAACGGCGGCGAAGCAGGAACATGGACATGCGGCACGGATCGGACAGTAACTAAACGGGCAACGTTACCGCCAACGGCGCGAAGATTCCGTGCCGCCGTTAACATCTGGGAGAACTGGGTCGGATCAGATTTTTCTAGGCTTGTGCGCTCGGCCTACCCGACACCTGCTGGTGCCAGCCTCCTAATGCCGGTCGCGATGCCACGGCATCGATATCGGTCATGTTTGCAGCAGCATCCACAACAACCAGCAGCGTGATATCGGCCACGCTGAACTCATCGCCGGCGAGGAAGGAGCTGTCGCCCAAGCGCTGTTCGATTCGATCGAAGAAGTTGTCACAGCGTGCATGTCCCCGCTCAACCAGTGCTGGAATCTGGGCAAGGTTCACCGGACCCGGTAGCGCGCGGTTTTTAAAAGCAGGCACACTATTTCGCAGCACTTCAGCGACCGCGAACATGCCCTCGTTCTCGACGATATTGGTCCACATCAGCACCAGGGCCTCGGCGGTCGCACCCTCACCGAACAGGTTGGGCTCAGGGTTCAGCGCCTCAATGTATTTGCAGATCGCAATGCTCTCGGATATGTAAACGCCATCATCGGTTTCCAGCACCGGCACTATCGCGCCCGGGTTGATGGCGCGAAATTCTGCAGACAACTGTTCACCCTCGAGCAGGTTAACTTCGACGGTGGGAATTTCGATGCCTTTCTCCGCAAGATAGACGCGGACTCTTCGCGGGTTCGGTGCACGCCCGAAATCATACAGTTTCATGTTGTTTACCTATACTAAATCTAGTCCTTCGCTTGGACTGCGTCTTCAACCGCGGTGCCGGCAAAAAATTCCGGGTTCATCTGTGTGAACAATTCCACCGGGTTGGTAAACACGAAGTCGCGGAAATCCTCTTCGCCGATCAAACCATTTTCGACCAGCTCGTACGCTTCGGCCAGTACGCTGGACATGTCGGTAACGTCCCAGTGGCCGACATCGGAGGAGAACATCGCCTTTAATGTCTGATCTCCGGGCAGCAGCTGCCTGTCGAATGCGGTCGCATTCATACGGTCGTCGGCCTCGCAGCCGTAATAGAACGGCGTGATCACCCGCGTGTACAAATCATCAAGGTTGTCGATGCCCGTGGCCGCGAAATCATCGACGTCGTTTTCCTGCTCTTGCCGCCGCGGCGCACCGCCGCCGGCTGTCATCTTGCCCGCCAGCACGTCACCACCGTAACGGTCGAACAACTCGGTCAGGTATTCGTAGTCCACCCGCGCCGGGTTCAGTCGCTGGATTGCCTCGCGATTGCGTTTTTCCCAGCGCTCCTTCAGATCGCACAACAAGCTCGCACCCCAGGCAACGCCGCATTCGAGAAACGCGAAGTTCAGCTCCGGGAAACGGTGCGTCACGCCGCCGAAGAACAACGCCTTGGCGAATGCATGGCTGGCCTCGGCAAAATGCCCGGTCTGGTTGTACATGTAATTGCTGATCGAACGGCGCATGCCGATGCCCTGGCTGATCGCGTGCGATGTAACCGGCACCTTGAGTTCGATGCACCTCTGCCACAGCGGGTCGTAGTCATACAGGCTGTCGATCGCAAGCAAATCGACCCAAAACGCATAACGGCCCAGTTCCGGGTCCAGTTCGGTCACCGGCTCTAGCGGGCGGCGTACGAGATTCGAAAACATCGGCACTTTGTAACCGAGATCGTTGACCGCGTAGTCGAGTTCTTCGATTGCCTCCTCCGGAGTATTGCAAGGAATCACGGCCGCCGGCGTCATCCGATCTTCACAGCCCTTATACATGTCCGCCATCATGAGGTTTTGCGCTCGACAAGCCGCACGGCGCACATCCTCTTCGGGCATGTCCGGCAATAGAAAGCCGATCGTGGGATAGATGATGGCGTAATCGATGCCCATTTCCGGTAGCCGCTCGCGCATCAGCTGTGGCAGCATCGCGGTGGCGCGATCGAGCGTGTTCTCAGCCGGCGCGGCCCAGAACGCGGGACGGATCTGACCGTAGCGGCGCCGTTCCTCGACGGACATCTGGTACCAGCTGAAACTGTTCTGATGCCTGAAACGGTCGAGCACGCGGTCACGGATTTCCGGACCACCAACTTCTTTGACGTAGTCGAACAGTGCCGGAAAGAATTCGAGCATGTGGCCGTCGACATCGATGACCGGGTGATCGAACTGCTCCCGGACGGCACTGGATCTCGATGCAGTGGCGTTCGACATGGGCACCCCTCCTCAGAAAACCAGTGTGCGGCCCCGGATTAATGTACCAGTGAGCCGTCCCAGTTGATGGTATGGCCGCTTTGGTCCATCGTCAGATTATCCATGACGACGAGCATGCCGCTGATGCTGTCCTCGATGTCGACCGTGTTCTGCTCCGGGCCGGCGCTCTCACCGTGCGTCAGCACACGGCCGGGTTGTAAGGTCACGACTTTGACGCCCTGACGCTTCCAGCGAATTGCGACTTCCCGTTGAATGGAGTCCAGTGCCGCTTTACTGGTCTTGTACAGCGAAAAGCCCGGCACCGGGATTCCGTCCTCACCCTGGCCAGTCGTCAGCGCGGCCATGATTTTGAGATTGCCCGCCTTCACATTGGGGTAGAACGATTCGATTACTTTTAGCGGACCCATGGCATTGATGCGGTAGAAGCGATCGAATTGGTCGTAGTCGATCGAGCCGATCATTTGATAAAGGTCCGGCCCGCGCATCAAACCGGCATTGTTCAATAGCACGTCGATCGGCTGCTCCTTGTATTTGTCAGCCAGCGCGTCGATGCCTTCATGATCCAACAGGTCCAGGTATTCGACCGCAACGTTGTCGTGCCTGGCAGCGAAGTCATTCAGTTCATCGGCGCTGTCGGGGTCGCGGCAAGTAGCAATGACGTTCCAGCCGAGGTCGGTGTATTGCTTGACGAACTCGAAGCCGAGCCCGCGATTGGACCCGGTAATCAAGACGGTCGGGGCAGCATCATCGGCAGCGGTCGCCATTCCGGCGACGCCCGATAACAGCAGCGTGATCAGGGGAATGAATTTGTAATGGTTTTGCATTCGCATTGTTGTTTTCCTTGGTCCTGCGACAAACGGCTTGAACCGCTTTTCCCTATTCTAATCTGGGAAGATCATTCGCTCGCGCAACCAGATTGCCGGGGTGCCGATTATGCGTCATCGGCCTAAGCTAGCACATAGCGGGAACCTGGGCCCTTGGATGGGGTCGATTTGAGAGTTTGAGCCCAAGCCCTTGGCTTTTGGATAAAAATCCGTATGATTTGGTGCTTCGGCAGCAACAATTTGTAGGAGGTGACCCAATGTCTAGTGAGAGTACGATGGTATCGATGAAACCTTTGTGTCTCGGCCGGACCGTGGAGCACCCTCCACTCTTCGCCTGAGATACACGGATCGAGATACCCGATCCAGAGGTTGAAGATATCTAACCTC
>PVMK01120618.1_pt1 | contig 12559 bp, 9 predicted proteins | sample 1853481 | NCBI WGS metagenome assembly PVMK01 (sample SAMN08533507, study PRJNA380276) | Marine sediment metagenome, whole genome shotgun sequencing project.
CATCTTTGCTATCTGGCCCCGGCCTCCATACCGCTGCTGGGCATGTTCTTTTTCGGCAATTTCTTAAAAGAGTGCGGTGTAACCGAACGCCTGGCCCAGACCGCCCGCACGGCCATTATCGATACCGCGACCATCCTATTAGGCTTAACAGTGGGCGCCAGCACTCAAGGTGATGTGTTTTTAACACCCAAATCCGTGGGCATTTTCTTGCTTGGTGCCGTCGCCTTTAGTATCGCAACCGGTTCCGGCGTTATCTTTGCTAAAATTATGAACCTCTTTCTTAAAGTAAAGATCAACCCCCTGCTGGGCGCCGCCGGCGTATCCGCGGTACCGGGATCGGCCCGCGAAGTGCATCTGGTGGGCCAGGCTGAAGATCCTGAAAACTTCCTGCTAATGCATGCCATGGCCTGCAACTCATCCGGCGTTATCGGGTCTGCAATCTGTGCAGGAATTTTGTGGAGCTTTATGGTTGGGCTTTGACAACCCTAACCCGGACAAGCCGGAACCTGATTGAATATTGATTATTGAAGATTGAGTGTTTGTTGAATCGCTTCGCTCTGTCTTTTTGTAACCTCTCAATAGCTTCTGGAGCCCATTGGTGATAAAATATAAAAGGTCTGGCTGTTTGAACGTGTTAGTGAGCTTTAAGAAAAAACGGCATATAAGACAACGATTGTTGCCAACATATGAGTTGGTGTCTAAATAGCCGCTATTAAATGCTTGGACCCTGTTTTTTCTTTAGGCTCACTTGCATGTGAGTTCCAGACATTTTATATTTTATTATCAGTGGGCGGATTTTATTGTTTGATTTGCCAAAGGTGAAACCTTATGAAAAAATGGAAATGTACGGTTTGCGGCTATGTTCACGAAGGAGATGAGCCTCCTGAAAAATGCCCTGTGTGCGGTGCTGACCGCAGCAAGTTTGTTGAGGTTTCTCCTGAAGAAGTCGCTGCAGCAGCACCTGATCGCCCACCAGTAGCACCTGATCGCCCCGCGGCAACACCTGATCGCCCACCAGTAGCACCCGATCGCCCCGCAGCAACACAAACAGCGGAACCGACATCAGGATCGAAGTTTTATGATTTCGCCACCGCCCTGATATCCAAACACCATATTCACCCTATTTCCGTTCACATCCCCAATGGTGTTGCGCCCGCTGCTGTGATTTTCATTGCCCTGGCAACCTTCTTCCAGCTTGAAGGTTTTGCACAGGCAGCATTTTACAATATGGCCTTTGTGCTTTTGGCAATGCCGCTGGTACTCTTTTCCGGGTATGTCGACTGGCAAAAGCGCTTTGGCGGAAACCTTACAGGCATTTTTTGGACTAAGATCATTTGCGGGTTTGTGGTCCTGTTGACTTCGATAATCCTGGTTGCATGGCGCATCATGGACCCCGATGTCGCCGCGGCGACATCCGCAAACCGCTGGGCGTTTTTTGGCGTTCATCTGGTTTTACTGTGTGCGGCCGGCATTGCCGGGTTTTGTGGGGGCAAGCTGGTTTTTAACCAGGACTAATCCGCAGTTCTCATGCAGCATTTATCTAACGTCAACTAAAGCCAAAAAAAATTGCCACAAAGTCACAAAGACACAAAGAATATATTTAACATTCTTCTTCGTGCCTTGGTGTCTTGGTGGCAATGCAAAAAATTTAACGCTAACCGGACTGATTTTACAATTCGGTATGTCCTTCCTTGAGCAGCAGAGCATGGTACCAGACTGAAAACTCGAACATGCCTCTGTACCTGTCATCGTCATTGATGATTCCCAGGCAAAGATCAAAGACACCGCGCCCATATTCATTGCTGTAGTCTTCCGAGGATCTGGTGTACAAAAACTCGCGCACAAGCGTTTGGGTCGTACGCTTGGTTTTATCTTTACGAATATCGATAGGGTCTTTGGGCGCTTGAAACGGGTCCCATTCTTCATACCCTTTTTTAAGGATATGCTTCTGGAGCCGTGGTGACATGCTGTCGAAAATGGCCTTTTTTCTTTGTTCCTGTTCTTCCAGGGTAAATTCAGTCATCAGCGAGCCCTCTTTTGTCTGCACATTGGGTGGTTTTGGTCATCCCCAGATATTCCGCGTCGTAAACCGTAATAAGCGCCATGGAGACCGGCACCAGCATATCCGCCATTTGTGCATGTTTGGTTCTTAAGCTGGCGGTCAGTTCCTGAGAAATTGCAAAAAGCTTCCCCTGGATTGTATCCAGGTTAACCGTCGGATACGGTTGGCCCTCTTCGAAGCCTGATTGTCCGCAAGTATGACCGACGCCGCCGATGGAAGTGGGGATCCCGTAAAGCCTGCAAGTTATGGGCCGCTCTTCATAAAGGTCACACACATCCTTGGCGTTCAGCAGGGGGCAGCGACAGCGTTCCGCAGACAACTCCACCAGGATCTCAACTTCTTTTTTCCCGGACTGCATTTCTTGATATGCTTTTCTTTTAATCATATACACTTTGCGGTCGGCCCGATTTGCATTTTCAATCAACTGTTCACGCTCCTTGCCCTGAAACTTTTGGTTGAACTTGTGGTTGATATAAAGCGCCTCGATCAGGGTGAGGTCAAAAAGAGCGTGGCAGCAGTCGGCACATTTGATTTCGCATGTAACCTCTTTAGGATGCTCTTTTTGCACACGCTCAAAAACTTCGTCCGCCATTTTTGAAACTGCTTTGTATTGCTCGAAATACGGCCTAAAATCTATTTCCATCACTAATCCCCTTGTTCAATTTTTTATGCATGTTTCACGTGAAACATCAATGTTTATTTTCCGATGCAGAAACGGCTGAAAATTTGATCGATGATATCTTCTCTTGTGGTAAGCCCGACAATCTCACCTAAGGCATCGAGCGCTTCCTGGATATCGATGGCGACCAGTTCAAACGGTGTCTTGTTGTTGATTGCTTCTGACGCGGAAGTCGCCAGATGCAAGCAGCGTTCCAGGGCAATTTTATGCCGCAAATTAGGAATGGTCACATTTTCGGCTTCGAGCTGAAATTCACCCATAGAAAGCTTTACGATTAAGTCCTTAAGCGCGCCGAGCCCTTCTCCGTAAAGCGCCGATATCTTGCTGGCCGGTGTTTGCTCCCATGTATCGGGAAGATCAGGCCCGGCATTCTTGCCAACAAGGTCGATCTTATTAAAAACAATAATAGACCGTTTGTTATGGATGGTCTCATAAATTCTATAATCTTCACGGGCCAAGGGCTCGCTGGCGTCAATCATAAAAAGAACCAGGTCTGATCTGTTAATATATTCCTCTGTTTTTTGGATGCCGATAACCTCGACCGGATCATCGGTTTCGTGGAGACCGGCGGTATCAGCCACAACAACCGGTATACCACGAATGTTTATGGTTTCTTCGATTAAGTCCCTGGTGGTGCCGGGTATGGGTGTGACAATGACGCGGTCGTTTTGGAGCAGTCTGTTCATCAGGCTCGATTTGCCTACATTCGGCTTGCCGACAACCGCCATTTTTATACCATCTCTTAAAATGTGGGCATTTTCATATTGCCGTATCAATTCTTTTAAAGGTTCAATCGCCTTGTTGGCGATAACCGCAAGGGCATTCCCGTCCTTGATGCTATCTTCAACATCCTCAGGAAAGTCTATGGCGGCTTCGATTTCGGTCAGAATTTCTAATAGAATGTCCCGGATCGCTTCAACTTTTTGTTTCAGATCGCCCCGCATTTGTGAAGCGGCAATTTCCAGCGCTTTGTATGTCCGGGAATTGATAATATCCACAACCGCTTCGGCCTGCGTCAGGTCGATGCGTCCGCTTACATAGGCTCGTTTGGTAAACTCTCCCGGTTCAGCCAGGCGGGCGCCCTGCTTTAACACCAATTCAAGCGTCGCGGCAAGCACTACATGCCCGGAATGGGTGTTTATTTCGACAATATCCTCCCTGGTATAGGTGTGGGGTGCCAACATCTTAGCAAGCAGCACTTCATCCAGAACGCTTCCGTTTTCCGGGTCCACAATATGTCCATGATAAAGGCGGTGTGATTGCGAGGCAGCAACAAGGTGCGCATCTGTTGTTCGCAAACCATCAGGGGCGTTGCCCGTCTTTTGAAAGATAGCTTCGGCAATTGACAGGGCGTCGCGGCCTGAAATTTTGATTATACCGATACCGCCGCTACCGACGGGCGTTGCTACGGCGGCGATAGTGTCTTGTTCCATTGATTATCTGCCGGAGTTTTTCTTTCGAAAAGAGTTTTTCTTAGGATAAATAACCAACTCCCTTAAATATCCCTCACCCATGCTTTGTGTTTGTACTCCGCCGTCATCTTTTACGGCCAGATGGGCAATTCTGCGGTCGTGAGCATTCATCTGCCCCATCGTTGCCGGCTTGCCTGTGCGTTTGGCCTTTTCAGCCAGTTGCCTGGCTCGCTTTTGCAGACCAAAGCGTCTGTTTTGCAAATAGCCTTCAACATCGACTTGCACGCGGATTCTTTTTGAGCTGCGCTTGTTGACCATTTTTTCAACAAGATACTGGATCGCTTCAAGGGTTTGTCCCTGCTTTCCGATGAGAACACCGGTTTCCCCCCCGTTTACATTGAAAAAAATCCGACCACGGCCTTCTTTTACCGATATTTTAGCATCGGTAGTAATTAAATCGACGATGCGTTGCAAAGCATCTTGGCCGATTTCTTTGAAATCATCCGTGGTTGGGTCGGGTTTACACTCGCGGCCGGCGGCGCTTTTAATCGTCTCGAACTCTGCTTTGGTTTGCTTCTTAAGGGCTTTGTCGCTTATAGCTTTATCTTGCGATACAGGCCCAGGCTCGGGGGCCGGCTCCGGGGTGGTGACACGAATCCGCGCCTTTTTGGTCCCAACCAGACCAAAGATGCCGGTCGATCCATAGGAAATAACATCGTGCCGAAGCTTGTCTTTAGGTATGTTTAGCTCCGCACACGCTTTTTGGATAGCCTTTTCAATACTCTTGTCTTCAAATTCGAAACAAGGCGACATGGACACCTCCGTTATTAAGCACGTTTTTTGGAAACATAATATTGTTGGGCTATTGATAGAATGTTGTTTACCAGCCAGTATAAAACAAGCCCCGAAGAAAAATTGATAAAAATTACCGTAAAAACCAGCGGCATTAACATCATCATTTTGGCCTGGGCAGGATCACCCGGTGGTGGTGACATTTTCTGCTGTATCAGCTGGGTGGCTCCCATAATAATGGTCAAAACCGGAATGCCGTAAGGCGGCTGCATAAAGGGAATCGCTACGTCAAACCTAAGCAGTCGATCAGGAGCAGAAAGGTCGATAATCCATCCGAAAAAAGGCGCATGTCTCAGCTCTATGGCTCCATACAGCATGCGGTAAAGGGCAAAAAACACTGGAATCTGGACAAGCATGGGAAGGCATCCACCCAGCGGGTTTACCTTATACGCCTTATATAAATGCATCATTTCTTCATTCATTTTTTTCTTGTCATCACCATGTTTTTCTTTGAGTTTGGCAATTTCCGGCTGGATCTTTTTCATTTCCGCCATGGATTTATAGCTTATGTTGCCCAGCGGCCACAGGACGATCTTGCTTATTATCGTTAAAATAATGATTGCAACCCCGTAGTTGGCAATAAAGTGCTCATACAGAAAATCCATGATCCAAACAAAGGGTTTGGCCAAAAAGTCGAACCAGCCGAAATTAACAGCTTTGTCAAGATCATAATCGAGCTTTTTGAGGAGCTTCAAGCTCTTGGGCCCTAAAAAAAGATTGTACTTGAACATGTGCCGGGACCCGGGATCAAGCACACGTTCAGGATGAACATACTGGTTTTCCAGAAGGTCGTTTTCGTGCAGAAAAAGACGCATGCTGGCTTCGCCGGCTTGGTCGGGAATAATGGCTGACATGAAATAACGATCTTGAATTGATATCCATGTGAGCTTGCCGTCATAAACGTTTTTTTTCTTTATCTTCTTTGTTTTGACTTCCTCGACCTTATTGTTGATCAGCGCACTCGGTCCTTCAAATCCCATCCGGCTGCCCTTTTCGGCGGCTGGTTTCAGAAGCGACAGGAAAAGCTTGTCCCGGACGGTTTGGCCGGAGTCGTTTGTTAAGGTTACGTTGAGTCCGATCATGTACGTTGCGGATGAAAATACAAACTTTTTTTCAACCATAAAGCCACTGGGAGATCTCCATGAAAATGCAACCTCCCTTGATCCATCGCCAATATCAACGCTATCAGACTCAAGGCTTGTCTTGAACACGGCCCCCTTAAGACCTTCAACGCTCCTTCCCGCAAACCCAAGCCGAACCGTTCCGCCCTGCATGCCCGGAGGTATCATTTCGTATAGGGGCGCATCGGAATCAATGCTCTGCCTGTAGTTCTTAAGGACAAAGCTCTTAAACTCGGCCCCCCTTTCTGAGATTTTTACTGAATACAGCGGCGTGTTGACGGTAATGCTGCGAGCGGGCTGAAGCGTTTGCAGCTCCGGGGCCAGCGAGGGGGCGGCAGCGGGGGCGACGGCTTGCTCTGTTGCAGGCAATTCCGGCGCCTTGGCAACCGGCTGCTCGGCCTGCGGTGTCTTTTTGGGCTGTTCAACTTTTTGCTTTTCAACAAAAAAATGGTTCCATACGAAAAACACCAGCATAGAAAGCACTATGGCGGCAATTAATCGAGCATTCTCCATATTCTTCTCCGACTTCAATTTCCAAAACAGTTCTGTTAAGATTAAATTTCCCGGCGACGAGATCTCCGCTCTGCACCGACAGGCTGCGGTCCCGCTATTGCGGCATGCGCATGTATGCGTTTCTGTCTGTTTTTTGATGCGCTCTTTGTGACATTTCAACAAGCGGGTTTTTCTGGTTGATCTACAGGGTTAGAATCTTTGCGGGGCTGTTCGAAGACAGGTGCATGCAGCCTTGAGCAACAGGCTCGTTTTGCGATACCATCCCTCAGCGATCTATCAAAACGCCGGCATATCGGTGCTGTTAGGTTTTCTCCGCACATGCATCAGGCCCTACCCTCTGATGTGCAGATTTGTTTGGTCCGCCGCCTTTAAGGAACCGGATCAACGCCACCCGGATTAAAAGGGTGGCACCTTATGATCCTTTTTAAGGCAAACGAAACGCCCTTGAGCAGACCGTGGCGCGATAGAGCCTGATAGGCATACTCTGAACAGGTTGGATAAAAACGGCATTTCGGAGCCATAACAGGAGACAAGAGAAGCTGATAGGCTTGTATCAGCAATAAAGCAAGCCGCAGAAACACTCTGTTAATGATTATTGCTCCTGGGTATTCTGTCAAAAATATCTTTCAGCGACAAAAATGTCTCCTCCGAGGTTAGCCCGGCAGCTGCTCTTCTAGCTGTTATGTTGATGTCCAGGCAGCCTGTGAGCAGGTGTCGTTTCAGCCTAAAATATTCTCGAGAAAATCGTTTAATCCTGTTGCGAGCCGCTGCGTTTCCAACCTTTTTCGATACAGTAATACCAAGTCGTGTATTTTCAAATTGCCCCGGACAATATGTAGCTACAAAATGTTTATTAGAAATTTTTTTTCCGTACTTTGATAAACGCAAAAAATCGGGGCGCTTTAAAATTCTGTCCGCCTTGGCAAAGAAAAAGCGCAAAGAAGCTATCCCTCTGTATTCACTCGTTTTTAATGTCTTGTTTGTCGGCCGGTCTTGCGTTTAAATGAATTTGAAATAACGAAGCCCCTGTCGGCAAAATTAACAAGACGACCCGCTTGTGAGCCTCTTGTGGGGAAGTCGTTTTTTCATTATGAAAACAAGCTGTGCTTTAGACCACCAGACGTTTTCTCCCTTTTGCTCTACGACGATTAATAATTCTTCGGCCCTGCTTTGTTGACATTCTTTTCAAAAATCCATGGGTGCGGGCACGTTTTGTTCTGCTTGGCTGATAAGTTCTTTTCATAACCAATCCTTTGTTTATTACAGCTACCCGACATCCCGCCTATGGGGGACGGCGAATATGCTCTGCGCTTTGAAGCAACAACGTTGCAATTACGCTTAAAACCCACAAAAACTATCCGGGTCGCTTAATCGGCATCGTCAAAAATCTATAACTAAACCATCTAATAAAACACAGGTCTTTTTCAATGTCAATACCCAAGGTCGCCACACATTATAACCATTTTTAAGCTTGTAATATTTGAAGCTCCCTGCATCCCCGACAAGCGAGATTTCCGCTTCGTTCCGACAAACTGGCTGCGGGGAATGCGCTCGCTATTGCAGTTCAAAAACATCAAACTCTTCCATGTGCAACTGAGGGTTGGGATATATGACAATCTGTTTATTTATAATGCGCTCAAGGGTGACAATAATATGATTCTCCTCTCCATGGAGAAGTTCGGCGATTTCCGGGTTTACCCTCAGCGAAACCTTGGCCCCCAACATGTCCCATGATTCACGCAGTATCTCCCGATATATATTGTAGCAAATCGTCTGCTTGGAGACCAGGTACCCTTCCCCGCCGCAGTAAAAGCACGGCTCGCACAGTATCCGTGTAAGCGGTTTCCTGATCCGCTTGCGGGTCATCTGGATCAACCCCATGTCTGATATGGGAAGCACGTGGGTTTTGCTCCGATCCTTTTTTAAAGCTTCCTTCAGAGCACTAAAGACCTTCTCCTGGTTGGACCGTTTCTCCATATCGATAAAATCAATTATTATAATGCCGCCGAGATCTCGAAGGCGTATTTGATATGCAATCTCTTTAACCGCCTCAAGGTTTGTTTTTAAGATGGTTTCCTCGAGATTATATTTGCCGACAAAACGGCCGGTGTTGACATCGATGGCCACCAGGGCCTCGGTATGCTCGATTACGATGTAACTACCTGATTTCAACCAAACTTTGTGTTTTAGAGCACGAGAAATATCACCCTCAATATTGAAAGCCTCGAAAATTGGTTCCGCTCCTTCGTACAGCTCTACGGAACCCTTTAAGCTTGGCATAAATGTGTCCAGCAAACCAAGCACCGACTCATACCCCTCGGGAGAATCGATAATCAACTTTTCGGCTTCATGGATTAACAGGTCCCTAACAGCCCTGAGGCTAACGGAAAGCTCTTTGTGTATCAACGTCGGTGCCGAGGAGTTTTCATATTTTTTTTGGATGTTTCCCCATAGGTTTTTAAGAAAATCCATCTCATAGGCAAGTTTCTCTTTCTGGACCCCTTCGGCTGCGGTTCTTGTTATGTAGCCAAAACGGTCTTCTCGCAACGACTGCACCATTTGCTTTAAACGGCTTCGTTCGGTTTCATCTTCGATACGCCTGGACACCCCGATATGATCATTGGTCGGCATTAAAACCAGAAAGCGGCCGGGAAGAGAGACATGGGTGGTAGCGCGTGCTCCCTTGGTCCCCATTGGAGACTTGGCAACGTGCACCATTATCTCCTGGCCCTCTATCAGCAGCTCTTCGATGTTGCCGTTGCGATGGGCATAGGGCCTAATCGGATCGGTTAAATTAATATCAGCAACATGCTCTTTGTTGTCATCCTGGTCAACAAAGAGTTTTTCGATATCATTATAGCTGTCGCCGATGACATCGTCCACATAGATAAACGCCGCCTGCGTAAGGCCTATGTCCACGAAAGCGGCCTGCATGCCCGGCAGAACGCGCTGGACCCGGCCTTTGTAAATATTGCCTGCGATATCAGAGGCGTCTTCTCTTTCGATGAAAAGTTCCGCTATGTTGCCATCTTCAAGCAACGCTACCCGCGTTTCATGTTCGGTAATATTTATAACGATTTGTTTATACATTTTCGGAACTCATTTTAACGATTTGGGCCTGCTTGATTTTATTGGCGGGCAGGCTGAAAATGCGGCTCAGGACTTCAGGCGGTCTCACCGTTTTCCCCGGTTCCGTTCGCAGCGTCATCTGCAGCCGATCAGGGGCCAGCAATTCGATGTTTAAAACCAGCTCTTTAAGATCGAATTCTTTTGTTTTGCCTTTGCGGTTGGTGCGCCTATAAAGAACTTCCGGGCTGTTATTAAAAGTTATTAATTCTTTTTCATCAAAAAAACCATCTTTGCTTGTTACCATATACAATGCCGCGGTCAAATTGTTGCGCAACGGCCTGGAGGCGGCCGGCTGACAATCTATAACCCTTAAGCCCTCGGGAAGCTGCTGGTTTAATCTTTCTAAAAAGCTTTGCGCCTTAATGCCCGCCGCCACTTCCAGGTAAAAGTGTTCCTTTTGGCCCTCGAAACCTACAGGGAGCGGATCTTCAAAAGATATCAGCGGTTTGGGGTGAAAGCCTTGTGAAAATTTTACCGGTATTGCGGCTCGCCGGATGGCGCGCAAAACAATCTTAACCAATTCAAGGTGCCCAAAATATTTGGCCTGTCCCTGCTTGGAATAAGCGATCCTCAGCCTTTTATAAACCGTTTCGGCAGGTTGCGTGGTCAGCATGTGCTTGACGGCCGTGCTGTTACAGGTGTTATGTGTTTTCGGTTCGATGCGCTCAAAGTCACACACACCGCAATGGTTGCAATCCTGGTTGCGGCAATCGCTTGTATGTTCACCCTTTAAGGCCTTTTCCCATTCACTTTTCAAAAAATCTTTGTCAACTCCGGTATCGACATGGTCCCATGGAAGCGGTTCCGTCATTGCTCTTGCGCGGGTGGTATAATAATCGATCTCCACGCCTTCTTGAGAAAAAGCTTCTTGCCATAATCGATACTGAAATCTGTCGCTCCAGCCGTCAAACCTGCAACCCTTTTGATAGGCTGCAACCAGCAAACGGCTGAGGCGCCGGTCGCCCCGCGACCACAGCCCCTCAAGCAGACTTACTTCGGGGTTCTGCCATTTAAACTGAACCCCGGGCATCCTTAGTTTGTCCCGCAACCACCGTATTCTGTCTCGCGCTTCATCCAAACAACTCTGTGGCGCCCACTGGAAGGGGGTGTGGGGTTTGGGAATAAACGTTGCTATGCTTACGTTGATTTTTATGCCCTTTCTGTTTTCAACCTTAATTTTACGAAGGTGGCTTACCAGGCTGACGATGGCCTGCAGGTCTTTGGCCGTCTCGGTTGGCAGCCCCACCATAAAGTATAGTTTTATCACCCGCCATCCCAGCCGGGTCGCGTTCTCAACCGAGGTGACGATATGCGCTTCTTCAATGTTCTTGTTAACAACATCCCGCAGCCTCTGGCTGCCTGCTTCCGGCGCAATCGTAAAGCCGGTTTTTCTAACCTTTTTTACCAGCTCCATAAGCTGCGGCGTTAAGGTGCCGGCCCGCAGCGAGGGAAAGGAGACGGCTGTGCGACTATGCCCACATCGTGTCATTAGGTGCTCCATCAGCGGCACGATACACTCGTAATCTCCCGTGCTTAAAGATAAAAGCGACAGGTCTTCATACCCGGTCGCGGCCATGGATGCTTCTAATAAATTAACCAGCGTCTCCATAGACCGTTCGCGCACCGGCCGATATATCATGCCGGCCTGGCAGAACCGGCAGCCCCGGGTGCAGCCCCGGGACACTTCCATGCGCAGACGGTCATGCACGGGTTTGCTAAAGGGCACTATGGGCCTTTCTGGAAAAGGCGCCAGGTCCAGATCTCCTATAATGGCTCGCTTAACCCCCGGGAGCCGCTCCAGTTCGGGCAAAAGGGTCTGGAAGCCGGCGTCATCATATCTTGGCCTAAAAAAAGGCCGGCACATATACACCTGTTATGCCGGACCATTTTTTTAACAGGGCGTCTTTGTCGACCCCGCCGCCGGCCTTCCATTCCATCCAGATGCGCGACATCTCTATGATCACTTTCTCCCCGTCACCAACCACCATGGCATCAAAAAAGTCGGCAACCGGCTCCGGATTACAAGCACAAGGACCGCCGGCTATGATCAGCGGGTATGACAGGTCCCGCTCGCCGGCTAAAAAAGGAATTTTGGCAAGCTCGAGCATATAAAGCACGTTGGTATAATTCAGTTCATAGAGCAGGCTGAAACCGATGATATCAAATTGATTCAAGGGTTGTTGAGATTCTAAAGAGACAATGGAAACATCGGCGGACTTGAGGTGTGCCGCCATGTCAAGCCCGGGCGCAAAAACCCGTTCTGCGGCGATATCCTTGTGGCGGTTCAAGATATGATAAAGAATTTGAAGGCCGAAATGTGATGTTCCGATTTCGTACATGTCCGGAAACGCCAATGCTATACGCAACTTTACCGTGTTGTGGTCTTTTTTGATTGCATTGATTTCCGTACCCAAATAACGACTGGGTTGCTCGACCAGCGGTAAGATATCTTGAATGGTTCTAATACTCATGGTATAAGCATAATAAACACTTTGCCAACGTTTACAAATCTTTTTTAAACAATATGGTACTGCACCGCTTTAAATCAATAAAAATTTTTTCCGCCCTCTGGATCCTGGTTGTCCTGCAGCTTATTTGGCCCTCGCATCTAAAGAAGGATCCATCCCCATCCCCGAAAACGGGTTGGCCCGCCCACGAACCTCAAATTCGGAACTTATATTGACAACTGCCGGGCTGACCGTTCTGACGGCTCTGACAACAGCGGTTTCCCTGAGGACATCATTGCTGCGACCATGCGAGGGCCAAATAAGCTGCAGGACAACCAGGATCC
>PVMK01114072.1_pt1 | contig 12558 bp, 6 predicted proteins | sample 1853481 | NCBI WGS metagenome assembly PVMK01 (sample SAMN08533507, study PRJNA380276) | Marine sediment metagenome, whole genome shotgun sequencing project.
GCGGTGGAATCAGCATTGCATTGCCTGCAAGGGAGTGGACGTGGTATTGGGTTCCGGCCGACCAAGGGCGGCTTTTTGATTTTTCAGCGCGCAAAACACAACCGGAATACGGTTATGCCCAAAACCGCCACAGAGCGTTCGCCGCTCTATCAGACCTATATTCGCACCGCGATCGCGCCCGAGCGCGGCGAAGGGGCGTGGATCACCGCCACCGACGGCGCCCACTATCTCGACTGCGTGGGCGGCAGCGCGGTCAACGTGCTCGGCCATGCCCATCCCCATCGCGTCGAGGCCTTGAGCGCCCAGGCGCAAAAACTCTGGCACGTGTCGAATATTTTCCAGATTCCCGGCCAGGTCGAACTGGGCGAGCGCCTGGTTGCCGCGACCTTCGCCGACCGGGTGTTTTTCACCAATTCGGGCGCCGAGGCGATGGAATGCGCCATCAAGACGGCGCGGCGCTATCATGCCCACGCCGGCGCCCCCGAGCGCTTTCGGCTGATCACCTTCGAGGGCGCCTTTCACGGCCGCACCCTGGCGACCATCGCCGCCGGCGGCCAGGAGAAGTACCTTGAGGGCTTCGGCCCCAGGGTCGAGGGCTTCGATCAGGTGCCGTTCGCCGACCACGAGGCGGTCAAGGCGGCCATCGGGCCGCAGACCGCCGGCATCCTGATCGAACCGGTCCAGGGCGAAGGCGGCATTCGCGCCGTCCCCAATCAGTGCCTGCGGGGTTTGCGCGAGCTCTGCGACGAGCACGGCCTGCTGCTGGTCCTCGACGAGATCCAGTCCGGCATGGGCCGCACCGGCAAGCTCTTCGCCCATGAATGGGCCGGTATCGAGCCCGATATCATGGCGATTGCCAAGGGCATCGGCGGCGGCTTTCCGCTCGGCGCTTGTCTCGCCACCGAAGCTGCGTCAGCCGGCATGACGGTCGGCAGCCACGGCACCACCTTCGGCGGCAACCCGCTCGCCATGGCGGTCGGCAATGCCGTGCTCGACATCGTGCTGGCCGACGGGTTTGTGGATAATGTGGCGCAGACCGGCCTGCGCCTGAAACAGAAGCTGGCGGCGGTCGCCGACACCCATCCCGGCACCATCGAGGAGGTCCGTGGCCTTGGCCTGATGCTCGGGCTGAAATGCCGGGTGCCCAATGGCGACGTTGTCGATGCAGCCCGCGCCGAGGGTCTGTTGCTGGTGGCGGCGGGCGAGAACGTCGCGCGGCTGCTGCCGCCGCTCATCGTCGGCGATGAGGAGATCGCCGAGGCGATAACCCGCCTCGATCGCGCCTTGACCAGATTAAGCCGTTCCGACGCGGCCCAATAACCGGCGCAACCGCGCCCGCCCGAACCTGGAAACCATCATGGCTGGCCTTCGCCACTTCCTCGATCTTTCGCAATTGCCGGTGGCGACCCTGCGCGCCATATTGGACGACAGTGCCCGCATGAAGGCGCGGGACCGGCGCGGGCAGCTTGCCGAAAAGCCGCTCGATGGCCGGATGCTGGCGATGATATTCGACAAGCCGTCGACCCGCACAAGGGTTTCCTTCGACGTCGCCATGCGTCAGCTCGGCGGCCAGACGCTTCTGCTCAATGCCGGCGACATGCAGATCGGCCGTGGCGAGACCATCGCCGACACGGCGCGCGTCCTGTCCCGCTATGTCGATGCGATCATGATCCGCACCACGGCCCATGACCGGCTCGCCGAGCTTGCCGAACACGCCACGATTCCCGTCCTCAACGGCCTGACCGACGACACCCATCCCTGCCAGCTCATGGCCGACGTAATGACCTTCGAGGGGCACAAGGGCGCGATCGCCGGCCGCCGCATCGCCTGGACCGGGCCGAGCAACAACGTCCTGACCTCATTCATCCATGCCGCCGGCCGTTTCGGCTTCCGCCTCGATATCGCCACGCCCCCCCAACGCCCGCCGGAAAAGGCGGCGCTGGACTGGGCCCGGGCCGAGGGCGCCGAGATTCACCTGACATCCGATCCCCTTGCCGCCGTCGCCGGGGCCGACTGCGTCGTCACCGATACCTGGGTTTCCATGGGCGAGGACGAGGATCAGCGCGGTCACAACATGCTGATGCCGTACCAGGTCAATGAACGCCTCATGGAAATAGCCGGAAAAAACGCCATATTCATGCATTGTCTGCCGGCCCATCGCGGCGAGGAGGTGACCGATGCGGTCATCGACGGGCCGCAATCGGTGGTCTTCGATGAGGCGGAAAACCGGCTTCACGCCCAAAAAGGCATCCTCGTCTGGTGCCTTGGATAAGGCCCGGATCGGAAAGCGAATGACGCAAAGGAAAACCGCAACCGCAATAAAGGCGGACCCCGGCGCTGCCATGAATGGCGGCGGCGATGCCGATCGCGCCTTGCCCTATCAGGTCGACAAGCTGGAAGTGCGCGGCCGCGTCGTCAGCCTCGGCCCGGCGATCGACGCGATCCTGGCGCGCCATGATTATCCGGACCCGGTCAAGGCGCTGCTTGGCGAAGCCTGCGTTCTGGCCGCCCTTCTGGCGACTTCGCTGAAGGATGTCAGCCGGTTTATCCTGCAAACCCAGACCGACGGGCCGGTATCGATGCTCGTCGCCGATATCCGCTTGCCCGGACAGATGCGCGCAACCGCTTCATGCGACACAGCGGCGCTCGCGTCACTGAGCCAGGCCGGCACCGCCGACGCAGCGGCGCTGCTTGGCAAGGGCACGCTCGCCATGACCATCGAGCAGGGCCATGGCGGCAAGCGCTACCAGGGCTTCGTGCCGCTCGATCACGAAGCCTGGAAGCGGCGGCCCATACCTATTTTTCCCGGTCCGAACAGATCCCGACACGCATCCGCATGGCCGTCAGCGAAATGTTCGACCGTGACGAAGACGGCAAGGCCCGTCATCAGTGGCGCGCCGGCGGCATTATCGGCCAGTTCATGCCGCAGGCCGGAGATCGCATCCGCCACCGCGACCTGCCGGCTGGCGACGCGCCAGAGGATTTTACGGACGCCGCCTTCGAAGCCGATGACGATGCCTGGGTGGAAGCCGCCGCCTTGATCGAAACCGTCCAGGATCACGAACTGACCGATCCGGATATTTCGCCTGAACGGCTTTTGTTCCGGCTGTTTCACGAGCCCGGCGTGCGGGTTTTCGAGCCGGTCGCGCTGGAAGACCATTGCACCTGTTCGCGCGCCCGCATCGAGAAGGTTCTTGACCAGATGGATGCGGTAGAGATCGCCGATGCCGCCATCGGCGGGGAAATCGAGGTGCGTTGCGAATTTTGCGGATTACGCTACCGTTTTGACCCCGGCGCGCTGCCCGGCGCCGCGGCCGGCAGCGAAAAACAGGGTCAGATTCGGGACGGGTTCCTGACAAATCTTTAATTTGCAATCGGCTACGTTAGCTGCCACCAAATGGAACTCCCTGAAAAGTTTCCTTTGAAGTGGCAGCGGCGGTACAGGAACAAAACGGGAAATAGGCATTGAACGACAAGGCCGAGGGACCACGTCTGGTTATCGATGCAGCGGCCGCTGAAGGGCATGCCCCGGCTGCCGATTCCGATCCTGTTGCCGCATTGACGCCGGCTGAACGCCCGCAAGTGCAAGCGCCCGGCATTCCTGAAGTGCGTCCTGAAGCGCGCCTTGAAGTGCCGCCCGGCGATCGCGATGTGTTGCATGACGAACCATCGCTTCACGTTCCCTATCAACGATCTCATCCGGTCGTGCTGATCGCCGCCCGCGGTTTTTTGCAGACCGTTCTTGTATTTGCCGTCCTCGCCGGCGCCATATGGGGCATGCGCTGGCTGGTCGATAACCGTGATGAACGGCCGCAACGGACGGCGCGCGAGCGGGTCTATACGGTCTCGGCGATGGCGGTGGAACAGGCCGACCATCAGCCGCAGTTTCTCGTTTACGGCACGGCCATTGCCGGCCGGACGATCGAACTGCGCGCCCTGGTCGCCGGCGAGATCGTCTTCGTTCATCCCGAACTGCGGGCCGGGCGGACGGTCGAAAACGGCGCTGTTCTGGTGCGCATCGATACCTTTGCCTATGAAGGCGCGGTGAGCGAGGCGCGCGCCAATCTGCGCGAAGCCGAGGCCCGGCTGATGGAGAGCGAGGCGCGCATTGCCTCCGAACAATCGGCGCTTGAGCGCACCCGCGAACAACTGGTCCTGGCCGAGCGCGATCTGCAGCGCTCCCGCCAGCTTCTTGGCTCCGGTTCGGCGACCCAAAAAACCGTCGACGATCGCCGGATGACCCTCAGCCAGCGCGCCCAGGCCGTTGAACTGCGCCAGGCCAATCTGGCGATCGAACAGGCCAGGGCCGAGCAGCAGCGCGCCGCCAATGCCCGGCCGGAATGGAAGCTCGCCCAGGCCGGGCGCGCTTTGGCCGATACCGCGCTCAAGGCGCCCTTCGCCGGTGTCGTGCAGTCCGAAAATGCCGGAGCCGGCCGCAATGTCGGCGCCAATGACGTTCTCGTGTCCCTGTATGACGAAACCGCCATTGAAGTCCGGTTCGTCGTCTCCGACAATCAGTTCGGCCGTCTCGCCAACGATCCTGACGGCGTCATCGGGCGCCCCGTCGCGATAACCTGGACCGTCGGCGGCGCGCCGATAGTCTATGATGGCGCGATCGACCGGATCGGCGCCGAGATTCGTTCCGAACGCGGTGGCGTCGAGCTGTATGCCAGGATCGCCGCGCGCCAGGGCGCCGGCGCCCTGCGCCCCGGCGCCTTCGTCGAGGTGCGCGTGCCAGATCAGATTTATTTGCAGACCGTTCGGCTGCCGGAGACCGCCGTCTATGGCGGCGCTTACGTCTATGTCATCGAGGAGGGCCGTATGCGCCGCCGCGAAGTGACCATTGCCGCATTCACCGGCAGCGATGTTCTGATCGCCAGCGGGCTTGCCGGTGGCGAGCGCGTGCTGACGACACAGATCGCCGACGCCCGCGACGGCGTGAAGATCGTCCAGGAAGGCGCTGCCGGCGAGCCGCCGCGCGGTGGCGGGACCGGCAAGGCAGGCGGGAGCGAGGGCCGCCAAGGCAGGGCAGCGACGGGACAATGAAGCGTCCGCAAGTTCCCGATCCGGGATTGGAAATCGGCCACGGCATCGTCTCTATCTTTGTCCGCCATTCCAATGCGGCCAATCTTTTGATGGCCCTGATGATCATCTTCGGCCTGTATTCCCTGGCCCGCATCAACACCCAGTTTTTCCCTTCCGTCATAACCGAAACGATCCGTGTCACCATCACCTGGTCCGGCGCCAGCGCCGAGGATGTTGAAGCCAATATCCTTGAGGTCGTCGAGCCGGAAGTGCGGTTCATCGACGGCGTCGAAACGATGACGGCCTATGCCCGCGAGGGCGTCGGTTCGCTGCATCTCGAATTTGAGCGCGGCACCGACATGCAAAAAGCATTGTCGGATGTCGAGGCGGCGGTCTCCGGCGTCACCACCTTGCCCGAGGATGCCGACACGCCGAAGGTGTCTTTTTCCAAATGGTTCGACGGCGTGGCGCGGCTGTCCATTTCCGGGCCCTATTCGGAAGCGGCGCTGAAAACGATCGCCAAGCGCATGCGCGACGATCTCATCGGCCGCGGCATTGACAAGGTCACGTTGACGGGTTTGCGCGACGAGGAAATCAGCGTCAGCGTTCCCGAACGCGAATTGCGCCGGCTTGAATTGACATTGGGCGAGATTTCCACCGCCATTGCCGGCAACAGCCGCGATCTTCCCTCCGGCAAGCTGGAGGGTGCGGTCTCGCGGCAAGTCCGTTCGCTCTCCGATGCGCAGGATCCCACGCATCTGCGCGATATTGAGGTCAAATCCTTTGCCAGCGGCGAAAAGATCACCGTTGGCGATATCGCCACCATCGAGCGCCGCTTCGATCCCGATGACAAGGAAGGATATTCCGGCGGCCGCCGCGCCATCCAGCTCTATGTCCAGCGTGCCGCCGCCGCCGATACGCTGAAGACCGCGGCCATACTCGACGCCTATCTGGAGGAGATCACGCCGACCCTGCCGCCGGGTCTGGACGTCGTGACCTACGGCGTTCGCGCCGATCTTTTGAAACAGCGCATCGCCCTTCTGGTGCGCAATGGCGCCACCGGCCTCGTTCTCGTTGTCACCGTCCTGTTCGTCTTCCTGAGCGGCCGGGTCGCCTTCTGGGTCGCCGCTGGCATCCCGGTCGCCATGCTGGCGACGCTCGGGATCATGTATGTCAGCGGACAGTCCATCAACATGATCTCGCTGTTCTCGCTGATCATGATGCTTGGCATTGTCGTCGACGACGCCATTGTCGTTGGCGAGCACACCGCCACCCGCCACACCATGGGCGATCCGGCGGCGATTGCCGCCGAGCGCGGCGCCGGCCACATGCTGTCGCCGGTCGTGGCCGCCTCCCTTACGACAATCGCCGCCTTTGCGCCGCTGTTCCTGGTGCGCGACACGATCGGCCAAATCATGGTCGCCCTGCCACTGGTCGTCATCGCCGTTGTCATCGCCTCGCTGGTGGAATGTTTCCTGATCCTGCCGGGCCATCTCGCCCATTCGCTCGGCCGGGTGCGGCGCGTCGGCTGGTCGTTCTGGCGCTGGGTGTTCGTATCGCTGGCCTTTGCCGCCTTGCTCATCGTGCTCGCCCGCGACTGGTCCGGCGCCCTGGTGCTGCCGGAAGCCGCCAGTACGGTACGCCATGCGCTGGGCGAACTGCCGGCCCTGGCCCAGATATTCACTCTCGCCGCCGCCGCCCTCCTCCTCGGCGCGCTCGCCGAAGCGGTATTTTTGTTCATTGGCTCCCGGCACCAATCCTCCGGCCACCAGCGGACGCTTGTCCGCCGCGGCCTCGATGCCGGCTTTGCCTGGTTCCGCGACGTGCCCTTCCGCTGGCTCGTCAATCTGTCCTATGCCTTTCGCTACCTGACCGTCGCCATCGCCGTGGCGAGCCTGATCCTGGCCATCGGTCTCCTCAAGGGCGGCCGCGTCGATTTTGTCTTCTTCCCCTCGCCGGAATCGGAAACCCTTCGCGCCCGCGTCGTCTTCAATGCCGGCGTGCCGCGCGCAACCGTCGTCGCCGCCGTGGGCCGGATCGAAATTGCGCTGCATGAGGCGGCAAGGAAGCTGTCGCCGGACAAGCCGCTGGTTGTCACCGCTTTTGCCACGATCGGCGAGGCGGGCCGGTCCGTTGGCGATAATCTGGCCGAAATCCGCGTCCAGCTCGTCCCCTCCGAAGATCGCGACATCCGCACGCCGGAGATTGCGCGGGCATGGCGGAAGGCGGTGCCCAGGATCGCCGGCATCAAGCGCTTTTCGGTTGTTGAACAGCACGGCGGCCCGCGCGGCCGCGATGTCGACATCCGCTTCCGTGGCGGCAACAGCGCGTTGCTGAAGGCCGCCGCCGAGGACGCCACCGTGGTGCTGTCCGCGTATCCGGGTATCACCGGCGTTGCCGATGATCTGCCATACGGCAAGCCGGAATTGATCATCCGGCTGACGCCGCGCGGGGCGGCGCTCGGTTTTACCGGCGACGAGATCGGCCGCCAGGTCCGCAATACGCTTGAGGGCGCCGTGCCGCGCCGCTTCGCCGAGGGCGACGAGGAAATCGCCATCCGCGTTCAGGCCAGGCTTCGCGAATCGGGCATGGCGGCGCTGCGCGCCCTGGAACTGCGCACGCCCTCGGGCGCCTTCGTGCCGCTGGAAGAGGTCGCCGAATTGAGCGAACGCCAGGGCTTTTCGGCGATTCAGCGCATCAATGGCGTTTCGAGCGTGTCGGTCACCGGCGATGTCGACCTGGACGTCACCAATCCCGGCGCGGTGCTGGACGAGCTCAGGGAAATTGGCGCGATCGCGGAGATCGCCAGCCGCTTTGGCGTTGAGACGGGATTTTCGGGCCGCGCCGAGGAGCGCGCCAAGGCGTTTTCCGATCTCAAGCTTGGCACTCTGATCGCCCTGGCGGTCATCTACATCATCCTGGCCTGGACCTTCGGCTCCTATGCCAAGCCCGTGGCGGTCATGCTGATCATCCCCTTTGGTTTTGTCGGCGCCACCGCCGGCCATTGGCTGATGGGTTTCGACCTGACCATCCTGTCCCTGTTCGGCCTTCTCGGCCTGTCCGGCATTCTGGTCAATGATTCCATCATCCTGGTTGCCCGTCTCACCGAGCGCATCGACGCCGGCGACACGCTTGGGCAAGCGGCGACCGGCGCCAGCCGCGACCGGTTGCGGGCCGTGCTTTTGACATCGCTGACGACGATCGGCGGTCTGGTGCCGTTGCTCTTCGAGACTAGCCGGCAGGCGCAATTCCTGATGCCGATGGCCATTACCATCGTTTTCGGTCTGGCGATTGCGACGTTTCTGGTGCTGTTTCTGGTTCCCGCCATTATCGGCATCGGCGGCGACATTGGCGCCATCCTGAATTTTGTGGCGAACCGCCGGGCGGTCGATCATGCACCGCTAACTCCGGCGGAATAGGGGCCAGCGGAACAGGGGCCAGGGCATCGGTCCGAAAAGGCGGGCTGGTCAACCGCGCCAAAACGCCGGCAGCAGCAGCACCAGCACCGTGAAAAGTTCCAGCCGGCCAAGGATCATGCCGATCGACAAGAGCCACTTGGCGGCATCGGTGAGCGGCGCATAATTTCCCGTCGGCCCGATGACCGGCCCCAGACCCGGCCCGACATTGGAGATTGCCGTCGCGGCGCCGGAAAATGCCGTCAGCGGATCGAGCCCGGTCAGGCTGAGGGCGATCGCAAGAACGATAAACGAGGCAAGATAGAGGAAGAAAAAACTCATCACCGCCGATGAAACGTCGTGTGAGATCGGCCTGCCGTTGAACTGCTTGACGAAGATCCCGTTTGGAAAGATCAGCCTGGCGCTCTGTTGCCGCATTTCCTGAAACAGCACCTGGAACCGGAAGATCTTGATGCCGCATGCGGTCGATCCGGCGCAGCCGCCGATGAACATGACGATGAAAAACAGCGCCGTGGAAAACAGCCCCCAGCTTTCATAGTCGCCGCTGGCATATCCGGTGCCGGTCATGATGGAAATGAGGTTGAAGGCGGCCCGCCTGAGGCCGGTCAGGCCCGCCTGCTGGCCGGTCAGCGCCAGATAGACCCACAGGATCAGCACGAAGGCCGTAACCGTCAGGGCGAACGCCCGCACCTGGGCATCGCGCAGGAGCGGCCTTATTCGCCCGCCGGACAATTGCACGAACAGGATGAACGGCAGGCTTCCCAGGATCATGAAGAGAATAGCGATGATCTCGATCTGCGCCGAACCGAAGGCGCCGATCGACAGGTCCTTCGATGAAAATCCACCGGTCGCCACGGTCGTCATGGCATGCATGACCGCATCGGCGATCTCCATTCCGGCAGCGGCGTAGAGCAATGCGCAGACAGCGGACAGGATCGCGTAGATCAGCGTCAGCGAGCCCGATATCTGGGTCGCGCGCGGCAGAATCTTTTCCGGCGTTTCGAAGGCTTCCGCCTTGAACAGCTGCATGCCGCCGATTTGCAGCATCGGTAGCACGGCGACTGCCATGACGATGATGCCGAGACCGCCGAGCCATTGCAGGATCGCCCGCCAGAACAGGATGCCGGTCGGCAGATCGTCGAGCCCGGAAATGACCGTCGCGCCGGTCGTCGTGATGCCGGACATCGATTCAAAAAAGGCGTCGGTATAGCTCGGCGTCACGCCGGACCAGTAGAACGGCAATGCGCCAAGCGCCGCCAGGCTCGCCCAACTGCCCACCGTCATCAGGATCGCCTGGCGCGCACCAAGCCGCGATGTCGTGCCACGCACCGATGCCCAGAGCCCCAGACCGATCGTGATGCCGACCGCCGCGGCGCCGGTGAACACCGGCCAGGTCGGATTGCCCAGTGCAAAATCGACAAAGGCCGGCGCCAGCATGGAAACGCCGAGGATCGCCATGAACACGCCGATGACGAGGATAACGGGGCGAAGGTCAATCACGAACGGGCACCGCGCTGCCGAATCGCGCCGATCATGGCCGCGCGCGGCCTCGCGCGCAATGTGGGCTCCGGCGCGGCATGGCGTCTAGACGCTAATTGAGCACCGGCCTGGCATCGGGCAGATCGAGCGAGAACGCCGGAATGTCGACGGTGAACGCCTCGCCGTCCGCCCCGACCATCTGATAGCTGCCGACCATGATGCCGGACGGCGTGGAGAGCGGGCAGCCGCTGGTATAGGAGAAAGCCTTGCCGGGTTCTATATGCGGCTGCTCGCCGACGACGCCGGCACCGCGCACTTCCTCCACATGGCCATTGCCGTCGGTGATCCGCCAGTGCCGGGCAAGAAGCTGCACGGACGCCAGGCCCTCGTTGCCGATTTCGATCGCATAGGCCCAGAAAAACCGCTCCCGTTCCGGATCGGATTCCTCTTCCAGATAATGCGGCTCGACGGTCACGCGGATGCTGTTGGTGAGGCAATTGTACACGGCTCGACAGGCTCCAGGCAGGATTCGATCCTGTTTTGCGGCAGACGCGGTTGCGGTGCAAGATCAAAGATCGCCAATTTGCACGGCCCGGCGACCGTTCCGCGTTTGATTGAAGGCAGCAGCCGGCGCGCAGTGCCCGGCGATCCCGATTCGACCTTGCCCGCCAGTCTATGTAACCTGACTTGGCGGCACGAGAAACAAATGGCCGCAGGTGCGTGCGGGTGTTGGGGAGGCGTATGTACGGGGCAACACTTGACCTTGAAAGGGCGCCCGGCGGGAAACGGACCGGAGTGCCCGCCTGGGAAAACAGGGCCGAAGATTTTGATGCCCTTTACCCCCGCGAACCGGCATCCGGCGTTGCCGGACCTGACGGCCGGAAACCCGCCATCGATGCCGGCATCGACCCGGCCATCGCCTTTCTCGGCGGCTTTGGCGTATCCTCGCGCGCGCTCTATCTGGCGAGCCGGCTCGCCGCGGCCCGTGGCACCGCCGCCCATGACGAGTTGATCTCCGCCGGTGTTTTGGGCGCGGAGAAATACTGGCCTTGTCTGGCAGATTTTCTGGGCCTGCCATTCGTCACCGGCAAGGATGCCCTGGCAATGTCGCCGGCGGCGCGAATCGTGCCGAGCGAGGCCTTGCGGCGCGCCGATCGGCTTCTGGTCATGGGCCGCGTCACCGGCCAGGGTGAGCCGCTTCTGCTTCTGGCGCCGGCCGGCGTCATGCTTTCGCGCCTTCAAGGCAGTATCGGGCGCGCCCCGAAGATCGCCCATCGGATCCGCATCGCCACGCCCGAGACGATCCGTTCGATATTGCTTCGCCGGCGCGCTGGCCATTACGTTGAATGCGCCGTCCAACGGCTGCACCGGGCTTCCGCCGCTAGTTCCGCCTTTGGCCGGCCCGGTCCGGTGGCCATATCGGTCATGACGGTCATGATCGCCCTGTTTGCCGCCGCCCTCTGGATGGCGCCTGCCGTGACCCTGTTTGCCGCGGCCGGTATTTTGAACCTGGTCTTTTTCAACAGCGTTCTTTGGAAGCTTGCCGCGGCGCTCCACCGCCAGCCGCGGCAACCGGCCGGCACGCTCTCCGGGACCGACCTGCCTGCCTACACGATCATGGTGCCGCTTTATCGCGAGGCCAATGTCATTCCCGATCTTTTGCGATCGCTTGCCGCCATCGATTATCCGCGCATCAAGCTGCAGGTATTGCTGATCGTCGAGGCCGACGATCGTGAAACGATCGCCGCGATCGCGCGCGCGGCCGACGATCGGTTCGAAATTGTCCGCGTTCCGCCCGCCGCGCCGCGCACCAAGCCGAAGGCGCTTGTCTTCGCGCTGCCATTTGCCCGTGGCGATTTCGTTGTCGTCTACGATGCCGAAGACCGGCCCGAGCCCGGCCAGCTGCGACAAGCCGCAGCGGCCTTTGCCGCCGACCCCGCTCTCGGCTGCATCCAGGCGCGGCTGACGCCGGACAATGCCGAGACCTGGCTGTCGGCCATGTTCACGATCGAATATGCCGCCAATTTCGATGTGCTCCTGCCGGCGCTGGCCGATTGGCGCCTGCCGTTGCCGCTTGGCGGCACCTCCAACCACTTCCCCCGCCGCGTCCTGCAGAAAGTCGGTGCCTGGGACCCGTTCAATGTCACCGAGGATGCCGATCTTGGTCTGAGGATTGCCCACAATGGCTACCGGATCGGCATGATCGCCTCGCGCACCTACGAGGAAGCGCCGGCGCGGCTGGCGCAATGGCTGCCGCAACGCCGCCGCTGGCTCAAGGGCTGGATGCAGACGGTGCTGGTGACGCTGGATCGCCGCGACCGCTCGTTTCGCCAATTGTCATGGGGTGGCGGCTTGCTCGTCCACGGTCTTTTGACCGGCGGCATCGTCTCGCTGCTGGCCTATCCGCTGATGTTCGCCTGGCCGCTCGTTCTTCTTGCCGCGCCGGGGCTCTGGCAAGGTCTTGATACGCCGGCATTCGACGTGCTGATCGCCCTCAGCCTGTTCAATGTCGCCGGCTTTGCGTTGGCCGCGCTGGTTTCGGCCCTGCGCGGCCTGTCGCGGATCAAGCGATTGCGCCTGGCGTTTCTGGTGCCCGCTTTGCCGGTGTATTATCTGCTAATGTCGTTCGCCGCCTGGC